>Ga0208459_1003897_pt1 | contig 11438 bp, 8 predicted proteins | sample AD_UKC087_MetaG_FD_184433 | JGI IMG/M metagenome (GOLD analysis project Ga0208459, IMG submission 184433) | Active sludge microbial communities of municipal wastewater-treating anaerobic digesters from USA - AD_UKC087_MetaG (SPAdes) (version 2) | ecosystem: Engineered > Bioreactor > Anaerobic >... | reverse complement strand
GATTGGAATCGAGCTGGATGACCGCAACTTGCGGGAACTGGCTGGCCACCATGGTGGGCGAGCCATCGGTGGAGGCGTTATCAACCACAATCACCTCAAAGGCGGCGCGGGTGGGCGTCTCAAAGAGCGATTTGAGGCAGTCTTGCAGCAGGCTGCAAGTGTTGTATGAAACGATGCAAATGCTGACGTCTATCATCGGGCAGCCTTCCCCCCATAGGGTATCCAGCGAGAGAGCAGGCGGCGCAGGTAGATCCAGACCTGCTTGAACAGGGTGCCGGGGCCACGGCGGCGCAGGGAATAGAGCGCCATTTGCGTCAGGGCTGGATAGGCATCAGCCTCGGGGGGCCAGTTCAGTTGGGTGGGGTCCTGGGCGGGATTGGGGCAAAATTCAAGCCCCAGCGGGCGATTGAGGTGCAGCCCCACTGCGTTCAAGGTTTCGACGGCGCTGCGGGAGCGCTCAGGCGGGGTGTACTGCGTCAGAACATCGGCGCGGGCCTGGCGGCCCAGGGCCTGCCGAAATTGGGGATCCATCAGGGCTTGCAAACCGGCAAACCAGTCTGTGTCCTGATGAATCAACAGGCCGTTTTGGCCTGATCGAATGGCAAACTGAAAGGCATTGGTGGCGCTGGCAAGGGTTGGCACGCCCACCAGGGCGGCTTCCATGAATTTGATTTCACTTTTCGATTGGGAAAAGGGGTTGTCGAGCACCAGCGGCGCCAGGTTAATATCTAGCCGGGCGAGCAAAGCGGGCAGGTGGCGCCAGTTGACCGGCGGCAGGGTGCGCACCCGGGCACCAAAACGCGCCAGTTCGGCGGGCAGGTCCAGGTAGCCGATCAGCCATAATTCCGCCGGGGGGTACTGGTCGAGCGCGGCCTCCAGCGCGGAGGTTACAAGGGCAAAGTCTCGGTTGTGGGTGGGGGTGCCGCTGGCGTAGCCAATCACAACCCGGTCATCTGCCGGGCGGCGGACAGCAGCCTGAGATTGTAACAGCATTTCAAAATTGGCGGCGTTGCGGTGCACCCAGACCGGCTTGTCAAGCTGGCGCACCAGTTCGGCAAGGTAATCGGTGGAGACCAGCACGCCGTTACAGGCGTCCAGCGTCTGGCGCTGGCGGCGCATCTCGGCTTGATAAACGCGAACCCGGATGGGGTCTTGAAAATCGGGGCTGTGGATCCACTGGAAGGCAGAGGGGTCAAAGATCAGATCATCCGTATCGTAAAGCACAATGCCGCCGTGAGCATGCACTGACCGGATGAGCTTTTCAACATAGCCATCCATGGGAACACGGTGCAACACCAGCAGTCTGGCTGCGGCAGCCCGGGCCGCAATGCCGGGCGTGGTGATATGGGCAACCTGGCAGCCCACACCGGCATAGGTCAACTGTTGATGCAGGTGAAAGGTGCGGTAACGCCGGGTGTCGCCGCGCATGGCGCTTAAGAGTAAAACACATGCAACTTGACTACGAATAATCATCGAAGGAAGATCCCAAAGGGCTAAACATGGCGTGATAAAAGGGATCTGGCTCCATAATTTCGGGCCAGCGAGCCTGTAAATATCGATATTCCTGGTCTAACCGGCTGCGTTTTTGAGAAAAAATATCATAACCCCGAGTTGCTGACTCATAATGGTATAAGCGGATCTGAGGCAAAAGAGTGTGATAGAAGCCCTTTTTGCTCAATTTCAGGCACAGATCAACATCGTTATATGCGGTACCAAGGGCCTCATCAAATCCATTCACCTGTTCAAAAACTTCGCGGCGGATCATTAAACAAGCAGCAGTAAGGGCAGAAAAATTACTGGGAACAGCTAACCGTTTCATGTAACCAGGCAGGACGGGTCGTTGGCGATAAAAAGCATGCCGAATGCTACCGCGATCTACCAGGATGCCCGCATGTTGGATGGTTCCATTCCGATAAAGCAACAAAGGGCCAGCACTGCCTATATGTGGTTTTTGACAGAAAGATACTAATTCATCTAACCAGTTTTCGCTGATAACCTCGGTGTCATTATTCAAAAAGAGCAGATGATCTCCTTGTGCGATTGTTACAGCTTGGTTATTCAAACGAGAAAAATTGAAGGGCAGGCTGATTTTTGTTAATCGAAAACGCGCTTCTTTGCGTTGCCAGTATTGGTAAAGCGCCAAGGTTTCAGCTCGTTGACTATCATTGTCAACCAGTAATAATTCAAAGTTCTGATAATGGCTACGCTGAAATATTGATTCAAGGCATCGTTTAGTCAGATGAGCTTTGTCGCGGCAACAAACTATGATACTGACTAGAGGAGGAATCTGCATATCAGGCGAGACAGGATCAACGGTTATTGAAGATTCAAGACTCCAACTAGCACTAACTATTGAAGGGTTTGACTCTCTTTGCTGAAGATTATAACTATCCTGGCGCTTCGGACAAGATACGACAACTTGATGCAGATGAGCAATGTTCGATGTTTGCGCCGCTGCCTGCAAAGCTAGTAGATGTTGGTTAGCTGGCAGTATGTCAATATCCAGTCTAGTGAGCAAGCTTCTACTATAAAGGGTTAGTTTACCCCAATAGGGATAGGCCTGTAATAAGTCGGGAGACCAATCTGGTTTGAGCAGAGGGCAAGAACGTTTGCCATTTGGGTTATGGGTGTCTTCATCTGTGTATAATACGGCACAGCAGGTTTGCTGAACAAGGCGGGTAATCTCACTTAAGGCCCCTGGAAGGAGGATGTCGCCGGCTTCCATGATCGTATAAAAATCAATCTCTGGGTTTTGCTGAACCAAGGTACGGGCAGAAGGCAAATAATCTATCTGGGTTATTCTTGGATCTGCCTGAATGAGCGCCAGATCTGATTTTGTTGAGAATTCGGGCAAAAAGATGTGCCATTGTTGAGAGCCCTGATCTATAATGGATTTGATTGTTTCTTGAAGGGCAAGAAAAACTTCAACATTGGCCTGAGACGTAAACAACAAAAAGCCTATTCTGGGAACAGGGCCGCTATTTTTGTTGTGTTGTTGCGGCGAGATTTGCCTCAACTCATATGGATCTCGAAGCAGCTTAATGCGAATCCCAAATCTTTTGATGTTTTTTAATATTGAGTAACCACTCGTTTTGATATGGGCTAATATTTTCAACAAACAGGATTGCATTTCAGTTATTTATTATTTAAGCTGCAATTGAATAGTTTTGGGTTTACGAATTATTGACCCCAGAGGTTTGGTATTCGGAGTATTCTTCAACAATATCTACTGCATTTCCAATGCGGCGTAATTTTCCATGCTCCAACCAGACTACGCGATCGCACATTTCCAGGATGAGCGACATTGTATGAGACACCATAAATATTGAGGAGCCGTCAGCGCGATAACTTGATATGCGCTGGTTGCATTTGTTCTGAAAACTAAGATCTCCCACGGCCATAACTTCATCCAATAACAAAATGTCAGGTCGCTCATCCGTTGCCACGGCAAAGCCCAAGCGAGTCATCATACCACTAGAATAGGTTCGGATCGGTGAGTCAATAAAATCACCGATCTCAGAAAACTCAACAATCCGCTGATATTTTTCAGTCATTTCTCGACGTGAGTAACCAAGCATTGCGCCATTAAGATAAATATTTTCTCGTCCACTTAATTCTGGGTGAAACCCAGCCCCCAACTCTAACAGTGGAGCCACTCGCCCATTTACCCATACTCTTCCAGAAGTTGGCCGCAGAACACGGGCGATTAATTTTAGCATTGTACTTTTACCAGCGCCATTAGAGCCGATCACGCCAAACACTTCGCCCTTATTAACAGTAAAGGATACGTTGTCCAAGGCCCAAAATTCACGCTTATGAACCTTTCCCTGTAACCAGCGGATAGCATACTCTTTAAACGTCCCCACGCGTTCCGAAGGGACTCGATATCGAACAGACACATTTTCCAGGCCGATAATAGGGATCATGATTTAATTATATCCTGTAACTAAACTCATCTGCTTTTCGAGTAAAAACAACCCAGCCGATAACAAGTACAAAAATAGCAATGCCAAGTGGAAGCACGATTTCGCTCCACGTGGGAATGCGCATTTCATAAAGTATGGCTCGGAACAAGTTTAAAATTAAATACATGGGATTTAGATGTGTGAGAGCCCAGGCAAGATTATCAGGATAGATTGAGGTCGGATAAAAGATAGGGGTTAGATACATCCAAGCGGTTAAAATGATTTGATACATTTCGCTGACATCCGGAAAATAAACAGCCAGTGTAGAGAGCAACAAACCAATCCCCAGCGAAAATGCAGCAATAATCATTATTGGCACAGGAATTAGTAGTATTGAGAAGGTGAGAGACACCTTCAATACAATCGCCATAAGAAGATAGGTTACAAGCGAAATTAAAATATTCACAATCCCAGTAATGATTGCGGCAATTGCAAAAGAACTGCGCGGCATATAAATTCGGTTAAGAAGCGAGCCCCCCCAAACCAAATTCACCATTGCGGCAACTGTCGTTTGCGAAAAGAAAGTCCAGGTAACTAACCCCGACAGGACATAGAGTGGAAACTTTTCAACGCCGTTAAAAAGCTGGGAAAATGCTATAGTCATAATAATCATCATTCCCAAAGGATTGAGCATGGTCCAAATGACCCCTAACACAGATCTTTTATAACGGGTTAGGATATCGCGCCGCGCAAGTTGATAGATAAAGTTTCGGAAGTTAAAAACTTCTCTTAGTTCATTCAAAAAAGAAGTTTTAACTGTATCTGAATCATAGTAAAAATTTCTATTGGATGACATTTCAAGCTCCACAAAAAGATCAAACCCGATTTATGATAATGATCACGGCAAATTAAATCTTCCTAGTTATACGGAAGAACAAGTTGATTAACGTTCCCATGTTCATCTCTCTGAGCACAGACCACCGTTGGATTATTTTATTGACCAGAGGGGTGGTAAAAATGTGTGCTCCTCCTGATTTCAATGTACGAGCAATTTCTTGAAATGCTTTTGAAGCATCAAATATATGTTCCATAACGTCCTGAGTAATGTGCAGGTCGATGGATTCATCCTTAAATGTCAAGCTTTCAAGATTTTCATTACGAAACCATTGATAAATCAGACCACTCTTTCTATTTGGAAAATATTGGGTGGGAATATAGTGAGGAGCCCCACTTTTGAAACGCGAGCTTGGGCCCCTCGGATTAGGAGACGATTCGTGGATTACCATTTTGCACCAATCTGGAAAGAACTTTTCAACACAATACATCAACGCCCGTTCCCGAGGTATGGACCCAAAATTGCCACAGACATAGTCATCACGCCACCAATCCCCTTTAAGGAAAGACCTGACATTCTGATGACATCCATAGCAATAACCATAATTGATAAACATTATCTATCCTTCCCGATAGATATCTGAAGTTCTGTAATCAGGGCTGATAGTTTGTTTTCAAAATTGCTCAGTGAAAACCTATTGGAAACAAAATAAAGCCCAGATTGAGACTGCTGTTGCCACAAGTCAGCGTTTTGATATATATTAAGTACATTTTGGGCAAATTCTTGCGGAGAATCGCCAATTAATATTTCCTGATTAGACAATCCCATACCTTCTGTTGCAATGGATGTGGCAACACAGGGTACCCCATAACTCAAGCTGGTAAGTATCTTACCTTTGATACCAGCCCCATAACGCAAAGGAGCCACACTAATTCGGCAGTGATTAAACACATCGGCTAAATCCTTAACAAATCCGACAACTCTGACAGTATCGCTTTCTACTTGCTGAAGGGCGTCTGGAACATTGCTTCCCACAATCAGAAATTTGGTCTGGGGAATCTTTGGGCTGATTAAGGGCCAAATTTCGTGGATAAAATACAACACAGCATCTACGTTGGGTTTGTGTAAAAAGCCGCCAATGAAAACAATATCTTGGCGTTCTTCAAACCCTGCTGCAACACCAGGAATTTCTCGTGGCAATGGAATAACCCGAGAATTATTATTTGGAACCAATTTATTAAGTAATAATTGTTCATACTCGCTGACCAAAATCGAGCGATCGGATTTTCGAATGATCGCGAGTTCCTCTGATTTTGATACACCTTCTTGAATGATGCGAGAGGAATTTTCCTTGTTAACTTCTTTTTCTCGTTGTTCGCGCAGGAAGTGAAGATCAACCGTATTAAACACAATTTTGGCTTTAGGAGCATAATGCCTGACTTTATCAATGTACTTTCCGCCAAAAGGTGCTCTGAACAAGAATACAAGGTCATAGTATTGGCCATTTGTTTTAAGATATTCATCAATTGAACCTAGATAAGGGTCATAAATACATTGAATACCTTGCCTTTGAAGGTCTATTACGTAGTGGTCAACAATACGCGAGTCTACGACCGAAATAAATGTCACTTCAAAACCCAATTTTCTGAGGGTTAATAAGTAATAATAGGTATCAATAGATCCCGAATCGGTATCCGGTTTGGGTGTACAGACATCAATGACCAACGCATTTTGAACCCTGGCCCGATTGCGATAGGCAAACTCAGAGGCGGTTGAATCGCCATGGTTTTTCAATACATCTTTCCAGCGTTGATAAAATTTTTCTCGATTAACGACTTGGTAATGCTTCACCCCTTGATTCACATCTGTTCCAGATGTGACCCCCTCAAGATGAATTACCGGTGAAGCAGGTTGATATAAAACCTTATAGCCAGCGTCGCGAATTCTAAACGCAAGATCGGTATCCTCATAATATGCTGGAGAATATAAGGGGTCAAAGCCGTGCATCTGTTGCCAGAGGGGTAATGGTATACAAATAGATGCACCTGAGCAGTAATCAACTTCTCGCAGATAGTTGTATTGGGGTTTATTGGCATCATCGTTGCGACCATAATTTATGCCAGAAGCATCATGCCACATTAAGCCACCCGCTTCTTGCAGCCGTCCATCTGGATAAAGCAACTTGGATCCGACCAGGCCAACCTGGGGATCTGTTGCGAAAGTGTCTATCATCTCATCAAGCCAGCCAGGGAGAACAATCGTATCATTATTCAGGAGGAGCAGATATTTGCCACTTGCATGTTCGGAGCCTTGATTTACTGATTGTAGGAAACCCAAGTTCTCCTGATTACGTAAATAGCATAGGTTTTTACACCTTGAGAAAACTGATCCCGTCAGATCCGAAGATCCATCATCAACAATCAAAAGTTGAATACGATATTTATCTTTTGCACAGGCAATTGATTTAATACAATTCAATGTATCTTCAAAATGGTTATAAACCGGTATGAGAATTGTCGCGTCTGGAACAGAACCATTCAACGCAACAACTGGGGCTAATAAGGTATCAATTGATTCAGCAAGCTGTGCAGATTGGCATTCCAGTTCTTGTGGCTCTGATACCGTAAAGCTACATGGAATTTGTTTGATGATTTTGTTATAGTACGACCAAATCGGATTTGATAAATCTGCGACAGGCCGATCTTCCAGCACCGAGGGTAAGGGAGTTGAAGACGGGTTGTTAAGATCTCTAAGCACATCTTGGGTGGCTTGAAGATAGGCATATCCAAACTTGCGATCTGGCTCCAGGTGCGCACCTTCTCCCCATTCATTCCAAGCATTAATAAATACAAATCTCTCACCGGGAGGAAAATTTTCAAGAGCAAATACACAAGCTCGCTTTAACCATCTGGCATACAACGCCGGAGTTGAACCATAATAGGTCAGTCCAGCCCCCTGGCGACGGGGAGAATTATCCCAACTTGGGAAAACAGTATTAAACCTTCGAAAAGGTTGCGGTACAATCCGCAGCATTGACTGTTCAGAAAAATCGGCATAGCGAAGAACTCGCCCGCTGTAATAAGGATTCAGTTTCTTCAAAGAGTCTGTGATTTCCGGGATCTCTGCGCCATTATGAGGAGGAAATTCTACGGCTCCATCAAAGCCATCTTTTCGTGGATCAATATAGCCAAATGTTTGGGCAGCCAAAATATAGGGATCACCCATGCCCGCGTTGATAGATACTTCTCTCCAATAATCAAGAGTTCGCCGAACATCTGTCATAATATCGACACGATAAACAATTAACAGAGGGCGCCCCTGCACTCTAATGTATCTTGGATTTGCAAACAGCTTGATAAAATCATGGATAATGCGCTTATCAAACTCATAAGAGTGTTCTTGGGCTATCAAAATTTCATGCTCTCCGCCATCCCAGCGGCGTGACCAATTTTCGTTTGCCCAGCAAATACAAAACGGGAAATCTAGCTCAGGATCATTAATAAACTGATCCATAGGTTTTTCGAGTAGTCTTTTGCCATTGAACCAGTAGTAATAGAAACAGAATCCATAAATACCATATTGCTTTGCCAGTTCAACCTGTCTTTTTTGTATTTCTAGAATCCGTAAATCGTAAAAACCAAGTTCACCTGGTAAGTGTGGTTGATAATGACCATCAAATTGAGGCATTGCTTTACTGACATTGGTCCACTCTGTAAAGCCTTTGCCCCACCACAGATCGTTTTCAGGAATAGGGTGAAATTGGGGTAAATAGAAAGCAATTAAATTTACCGGGACCTGATCTATATAGGTATCAGAAATATCGATATACTCTACATATTCAGTTTGGGTAGATTCGAGGTTCTGCCGCATTATAAATGCTGCCCCCGGATAAGGGCTTCGACCTTCTTTTCTGCCATGGGTAATGTAATGACAGAGCGGATTTACATTGGCATTTCTTACATCAGGATTATTTTCAAGGTAATAGCGAGTGTTAAAATGCTTTGAGGGGTTTCGCCCTTCTTTCCATCCACAGCGAACAAAATGCAACAAGGGGTCAACGTCCGCACGGCGAATATCTCCATATTCCTGAAGGTAATAACCGGAATCAAATAAACCGCTTCGCTTTATAACCAGATAATCAACAAGAAGTTTGCGCATGGTTTAATTCTCCCCCAGGATTTTGTGGATCAATTTCCTGAGCATTTTTGTAACTCGCCAGTTTTTATGAAGCAAAATGCTAATCAAATCTTTTAATTTTTTAAATGATATTTGGATTTTTTGATTAAGTTTTCTGAACGGTCGGGTAAAACGCCAGCTTTTACTTAATAAATAACCAGTAATTTCACCTTTTAATTCAATTACTTGTGTATCCAACATATGGATGGTCTTTTTATGTTCTTGTAATTGAGCATTAAGAGACTGTTCAACTTCCTGTTTCTCTTTTAATAAATGCCGTGTTTCTTGCAAGGAGTGCTGTGTTTCAGTTAGCTTATTTTTTTGTCTGTTGATTAGATCATAATACTGCGCTGACAGGACTGGAAAAATCGAAAGTATTGGAGATTTTCGTCGGGCAGTGGGTTTGGCTCTAATAATCTGCCGATAATGTTTGATTTGTCGTTGATAATTCTTAGACAACAACCAGGAATTTGTAATTTTTTGTTGGGCATTTTTTGCTAAATATAACCGCAAGCTTGGATTTTCAATCAAAAGCGATAACGCAGATACCCATTCATCAGTTGTAGCCGCCAATATACCATCCTGTCCATTGGCAATGGTATTTTCATAGGCAGCAATTCGACTATACACCCCAGGAATACCCAGAGCACCATACTCAAGGTACTTAATGGCGCTCTTACACGCATTAAAGAAATTATCGCATAATGGGGCGATCATGATATCTGCTACCTGAGTTTGGAAAAATTCAGCAAAGTCTTCATAAGCATAAGATGCCGGCGGGCACCAATCAACCTGCGACAGATCTCTTAACGCGTCTGGGGCATCAATTCCCCAAAAATGATAACGAATTCGGCCCGGATATTTTTGATTTATGGTCAATAATGCTGGCATAATCATATCCAAGTCGGGGCGGTGTGTCTGTCCCCCCATATAACCAATTGTAATGATCTCATTGTGGTCTAGGAGTTCTGGAATTTCTCGTAAAGTCCAGAAAGAGTCATTTAAGTAATTTGGAATGACGGCAATATTGGAGTTGTATGTCAGCAAATAGTCTCTGAGGGGATGCGTTGCTACCGTGACTAAATCTGCTTCAATCACCGCTTGAAGCATGGGCAGTAAAGCTTCAGAATAATATCCACTTAACCGATCTGGGTGATTTTCGGGCAATTCAAAAAGCAAATCATCGATATCAAATATAATTGGCTTATTCTGTGAATGCGCCAAGGAGATGATTTTTTGATAATCGCTATAATACTGACAAATATGCCGTTGCAATATTACTAAATCACCTTCAGCTATCGCGTCAAGCCGAAAGTTCCCATTTTCAATGCCATTCACAATTTGTAGATTCGCACATTTTGTCGGACCAATAATCCGTAAGACAGACAGAGCGTCTCTATCATAGGTTGTAAACAAAGTGAGTGATTTTAGAGACATACTTCCTCCAACCGCAACTAAGCTAACCGAGTACACAACTTCAGCGCAATCTGCCACGGGGGCAGGCGAAGGCCAAATGTGTGGGTAAAGTGGTCGCAGTTCATAGCCGAGAAAAGAGGGCGAACAGCCGGGGTGGGAAAATCAGCCGTCAGGGCGGGTAGCAGTTCAGTTACGGTTTGCTCATGGGCGTTGGGGTCATCTTCAAGGATTGCCTGTGCCCATTCCAGGCGGCTGGCAAAGCCGCTGCCGCCCAGATGATACAGACCGCGGCGCTGATTGAGCCAATCCAGGTCGCCACCGGTGCGAGCCAGCATTTGCGCGGTTATTTCGGCCAGGGACCGCGCCCAGGTGGGGTTGCCAACCTGGTCGGTGACCATGCGCAGAGTGGTCTGCTGGCGAGACCACTGCAACACCTTGGTGACAAAGCCTCCCTGGCGCATTGAGTAGACCCAACTGGTGCGCAAAATGATAGCCGGGACATGTACCTGTTGAACAGCTTGTTCACCATCCAATTTGCTCTGCCCGTAAATATTCAACGGGTGGGGGAGGTCTTGCTCAACGTATGGGCTGCCTTTTTGCCCATCAAATACATAATCGGTTGAGTAATGGATCAGGGTGGCGTTAGAGCGCACCGCTTCTTCGGCTATGACGCCGACTGAGGTTGCATTGATGAGCTGACAACGTTCAGGCTCGATCTCAGCTTTATCCACATTGGTATAGGCCACTGCGTTAATCACAACATCGGGGGCGGCGGAGCGCACCACGGTGCGCAAGCTTTCGGGGTGAGAAAAATCGACCTCGGGGTAGTCCAGGGCAGTGACTTCGCCCAGGCAGGGCAAAGTGCGCTGGAGTTCCCAGCCGAGCTGACCGGTTTTGCCAAAGAGCAGGATGCGCATGGTGCTACCGCCGGAGGGCTTCTTGAGCCAGGCGCAGCAGGTATTGGCCGTAGCCATTGCCAGCCATCAGTTCGCCCTGCTGGCGCAGTTGGTCGAGGGTGATGAAGCCCATGCGGTAGGCGATTTCTTCGGGGCAGGAGATCATCATACCCTGGCGTTCTTCCACCGTCTGGACGAATGTGGAAGCCT
>Ga0208459_1003892_pt1 | contig 11449 bp, 10 predicted proteins | sample AD_UKC087_MetaG_FD_184433 | JGI IMG/M metagenome (GOLD analysis project Ga0208459, IMG submission 184433) | Active sludge microbial communities of municipal wastewater-treating anaerobic digesters from USA - AD_UKC087_MetaG (SPAdes) (version 2) | ecosystem: Engineered > Bioreactor > Anaerobic >... | reverse complement strand
CCGTCTACATGCTGCCCAACCCGGATGACCTGGATGGGCTGTATGCCAACCTGACCACCGTGGGGCAGTTGACCGGGCATGAAGCCGAAACGCAGGTGCTGGTCGATTCACTCAAGGCCCGGGTGCAGGTGGTGTTGGAAAAAGTCGCCATAAGCAGCTATTTGCCGGCTGTGTTTTATGAGCTGGATGGTACCGACCCCGCCAAACCCTGGACTGCCGGACCGGATACCTTCATGAGCAAGTGGATCAGCCTGGCAGGCGGGCGCAATGTGGGGGATGAAATGGATTCCAGTTGGGCGCAGATCAGCCAGGAAGCACTGATTGTGGCCAACCCGGAGATCATTCTGCTGGGTGATGCCGCCTACGGCATGACGCCCGAACAGGTGGCGGCCCGCCCCGGCTGGGATGCGATTGCGGCAGTAGAAAGTGGCAAGATCCTGGTTTTTGATGACAACCTGATCAGCCGCCCGGGGCCGCGGCTGGTGGATGCGCTGGAAACCCTGGCGCGCCTGCTGCACCCGGAATTATTCGAGTAACGGATCAAACATGCCCCGTCTATCCCGCCCTTACCTGCTCAACCTGATTTTGCTTGGCGCCGCGTTGATCCTCAGCGTGGCGGTAGGCAGTGTGTGGCTTGCGCCAGCCGAAATCTGGCAGTGGCTGAACGGGCAGGGCGGGCAGACGGCCGGCACCATTTTGCTGCAACTGCGCCTGCCGCGCACGCTGCTGGTGGCCATCACGGGAGCGGCGCTGGCGGGCAGCGGGGCGGCTTATCAGGGCCTCTTCCGCAATCCACTGGCTGACCCCTACTTGATGGGCGTGGCTGCGGGTGGCGGCCTGGGGGCCATCCTGGCGATGAGTATTCGGTGGCCTTATACGCTGGCAGGAATGATGGCCGTGCCGGTAGCGGCGTTTGTGGGCGCCTTACTCAGCGCGCTGCTGGTCTATCAACTGGCCCGGCGGCAGGGCGGCGCCAGCACTGCCAGCCTGATTCTGGCAGGCATAGCCATCAGTTCATTTGCCACTGCGCTGACATCGTTCTTAATGTTGAACGCCACTGGCGAGCTGCGCCGGGCGCTGACCTGGATGATGGGCGGCGCAACCCTGAGCGGCTGGCTGCCGGTGCTGGCGGCACTGCCCTATGTGGCCCTGGGGTTGGGGACATTGTTCACGCTGGGGCACGCGCTGAACGTGCTGCAGTTCGGCGAGGAACAGGCCCAGCAGCTTGGGCTGCCTGTGGCGCGGGTCCGGCGGCTGGTGGTGGTGGCGGCGACGCTGGCAACGGCGGCGGCGGTCTCATTTGCCGGTGTGATTGGCTTTGTGGGGCTGATTGTGCCGCACCTGGTGCGGCTGGCCTGGGGCCCCGATTACCGCCATCTGCTGCCCCTGGCGGCCATCGGCGGCGCCAGCCTGCTGCTGCTGGCCGATGTGGTGGCCCGCGTGGCTATGGCGCCGCAGGAGATCCCGGTGGGCATCATCACCGCGCTGCTGGGAGCGCCATTTTTCCTGTGGGTGCTGCGGCGCAGCAAGCGAGGGGGATGATCATGCGGCTGGAGGTGCAATCACTGGTGGTACGCTATGGGCTCCGGGTGGCGCTCAACGGGGTCAGTTTTTCGCTGAATTCTGGCGAGGTTCTGGCGGTGATTGGGCCCAACGGCGCGGGGAAAACCTCGCTGCTGCGCGCCCTGAGCGGGATTCAACCCGCTGAGAGTGGTAAAATGCTGCTGGATGGGCGGGACGTGGCGAAGTTATCGCCGGTGGAACGGGCCCGCTGGATGGCGGTGGTGCCCCAGGCGCGGCAACTGCCGGCGCTGTTCACGGGGCATCAGACGGTGATGCTGGGGCGCACGCCGCACATCAACTGGCTGGGGCGCACCCTACCGCAAGACGAGGCGGCGGTGCACCAGGCCATGCAGCGCACCGGCACGCTGGAACTGGCAGAGCGGCGGGTGGATGAGCTTTCGGGGGGCGAGCAGCAGCGACTGCTGCTGGCGCGGGCGCTGGCACAAGGTTCGCCGCTGCTGCTGCTGGACGAGCCCACCACGCACCTGGACCTGCACTACCAGATCAGCCTGATGGATAATATCCGCTCGCTGGCGCACGATGACGGCCTGGCGGTGCTGCTGGTGACGCACGACCTGCACCTGGTGGCGCGCTATTCAAACCGGGTGGCGTTACTGGTGGGGGGCGAGCTGTTGAGTCAGGGAACGCCGCAGGAGGTTTTGACGCCGGATCTGCTCAGCCGAGCCTATCAGATCCCGGCAGAGGCAGTGAATCTGGCAGCGCTGGGGCTGTAAGGGCCCTATCCTTACAGAAATATCAAGTGGGGTTGAATTGACATTCAAACAGGAACACGTATAATCAAAACAGGGCTGAGATTAAAGCCCGGTCACTATCCATTTACGGTTCACCCAGGGACAATCAACGTGAAACAACGTTCTCTTTTTCGTAACGCACTGTTCACCGCTTTTCTGTTGCTAAGCCTGGTACTTGGCGGCTGCCAGGCGATCAACCCCTATGATGTACAGCCTGTGGATGTGTACACGACCCTAAAAGTCAGTTCACCAAACTGCGATTACGGCGGCGAGTTCCGATCCATTGAGGCGCTTGACCGATACACTGTCAAATTCACGCTCTGTTACCCGGATGCCGCCCTGCCCTCCAAGCTGGCGTTTCCGACCTTTTCGATTCAAGACGCTGAATACCTGTATGAAAAAGGCGGCGATTCAGCTGCCCTGAGCCTGGAAACCAACGGCACCGGGCCTTATATGGTTGAAGAGTGGGTTCCCGGAACGTCACTCAAACTGACCGCCAACCCCAATTACTGGGGCGTGCCGCCCCGCTCAGAAACCCTGACCCTGCGCTGGAATCCTTCTTCGGTTTACCGCCGGTCAGAGCTGCTGTTTGACCGCGCAGATGGGATTGACCGCCCAGACCTGAACTCGGCGATTTTCAAGGGCAACCCGAACTACATCACCTATACCCGCCCGGCGTTGAGTATTGCCTTTCTGGGGATAAACCGCGATGTGCCGCCCTATAATGATTCACGGGTGCGCCTGGGGATGGCTATGTTGATTGATCGCCAGCGGGTAGTGGCCAACAGTTTCCCGGCTGGCGCTGAAGCCGCCGAGCAGTTTCTGCCGCGCTCGCTGACGCCCGGGCACAGCGATGTGCTGCGCTGGCATGACTATAACATCAAAGAAGGCACCGACCTGCTCAATGCAGCCGGTTTCAATTACGACCAGGAACTGTTCCTCTACTACACTGATACCAGCACATCATATTTACCCAGCCCCATTCTGGTGGCGCAGGAAATTCAGGCCCAACTGGCGGATGCTGGGCTTAAAATCACAACAGTGCGTATGGAAGAACGTGAATTCAACGCGGCCGTTGAAGCAGGCGAACTGGGGCTGTTCCTGACCGGGTTGAGTGCGGAGTATCCGGATGCAACAAACTTTTACGACCCCAACTTCAGCGCGAGTTCACAGCGGTACGGCACCCCGTACGGGGATATTTCGGCCGCGCTGCTGAATGCCAAAGCTACCAGTGATGCCAAGAGCCGGCAGTACTATTACGATATCGTCAACCAGAAGCTCAAGGAATATATTTTGATTATTCCGCTGGCCCACGCCAACGACTCGGCGGTATTCCAGGCCGATGTGACTAACGTCATCATCAGCCCGCTGAATGAGAATTTTGACCAGATGAGCACCCCTGATGATCAGTTGACCTTTATGTTAGAGTCCGAGCCCACCTTCCTGTGGCCGGCTGACGAAACCAGCAACGACACCATGCGGGTGGCGCGCCTGCTCTATACGCCGCTGGTGACTTACGCCTACGGCTCGGCTGAACTGGCGCCCGGATTGGCCGAATACTGGGAATCCAATGCGGCGTTGACCGAGTGGACCTTCAGCCTGCGTTACGGCGTCACGTTCAGCAACGGCGCCGAGCTGGATGCCAACGATGTGGTGGCAACCCTGGGGGCCCAATGGAATGCCAAAGACCCTAATCATGTTGGCCGCACGGGCAGCTTCATCTACTTCAAGCGCTTCTTCGGCGAATTTATCAATGTCGGAAAGTAAGATTCATGTCATCGCGGCAGTCCGGTGAGCAAGCTCACCGGACTGTTTTTTTACCCACAGGAATCTTAAAAGTGAGTGGCGCGTTCTTTAAGTTTTTAAGGTATAATCATGTAACGTCGGGGTGTATGTTCCCTGGCGGATGATGGGCAGCGGTTCGGCTGGCACGCCAGCAGACACCAAGACAACCGCCGGGGCAATGCGCAGACCACTGCCCAAGCCAGAACAGCACGTTCAACCTTCGCACATCAGGCTGGTGCTTATGCCAAATCGGGCCAAAATCCTACTTGTGGAAGGCAAGCGCTCAGACCGTCCCTCACTGGTGACGGGGCTGACAAAAAAAGGTTTTAACGTTGAGACCGCCTCCAACGGCAGCAATGCGCAGGAGCGGCTTAAAGACGCGCATGCCCATCTGATTATTGTGGATGCGGCTTCAATGCGCACCAGCGGCAAACGGATTGTTACGGCGCTGCGCCTGCAGGCCCCCACCCTGCCGCTGGTCTTGATTGTGGATGAACAGGCAGACCCCAATGAAAAATATGGCGCCGATGTTCTGCTTGTGGCGCCATTTACACTGCAAAAGCTGCTGAACCGCATCAAGCCGCTGCTGCCTGCCGAGCAGAAAGATACTCTGCAAGTTGGCCCGCTGGAGCTGGATGTGCGGCATCGCTGGGTGCGCTGCCATGACCGCCAGGCCCGGCTGACGCCCCGGCTGGTAGCGCTGCTCAAAACCCTGATGGAGCGCGTGGGGCAGGTTATTCCCCGGGAAGAACTCTTTACCCAGGTGTGGGAAACCAATTACGCCGGCGATATGCGCACCCTGGATGTCCACATTAGCTGGCTCAGACAGGCCATTGAAGAAGACCCGCGCCGCCCGCACTACCTGAAGACCCTGCGCGGGATGGGTTACCGCCTGGATATTGACGACAATGACGGATAGCCGTCCAGACAAATTACAGCCACCTGCACACCACGCGCCCGCTTTGCTGCCCCGACTGGAGGCGGCAGTGCGGGTGCTGTTTTTCCCAGGCTTTGTGCTGTTTGTGTTGTGGGTGCTGCTGGGCAACTCCATTGAAATTGATAGTTGGTGGCACCTGGCGCATGGGCGGTGGATGGTTGAGAACGGGCAGCTGCTGACCACCGACCCGTTTTCTTACACCCGCCCGGGGGCCATCTGGTCGCACCCGGGGGCCTGGTATGAGATTTTGCTCTACCAGATGTACACCTGGTTGGGCTATATCGGCGTGGATCTGACCGCCGGAGTGGTGCTGGCGGCACCGTTTTGTGTTTTGTGGGCCTACTTGAAGACACCCCACCTGCGCCGGTTTGCACTGGTGTTGAGCGGGCTGGTGCTTTCTGCCGTCTACTGGTCGGCGCGGCCCAATATCTTCACACTGCTGTTTACGCTGTTGACCCTGATTTTGCTGGACCAGCATCAGCGCGGCAGCCGCTGGGCGCTGTGGCTGCTGCCGGTGGTGATGGTGGCCTGGGTGAATACTCACGGCGGCTGGCCGGTGGGATTTTTACTGACCGGTGCCTTTGCTTTAGATGAAATCCGCTGGCCCCGGCGGCTGAACCGGGCCGCCTTGCGCGATCAGAACTACCGGCGATTGGGGCAGTTTGCCCTGGTGCTGGCCTTGATGGCGGCGGCGACATTCATCAACCCCTACGGCTGGACCATGCACCGGGAAATGTTTTTGACCACCACACGGGTGGCCGAAGACACAATGATTCAAGAGTGGCAGTCGCCTAATTTTCACCGCCCCTACGGGCAAGTTTTCCTGGCGGCAATTTTGATCAGCGCGGTGATTGTGGTGCGGCGGCGCGGCCCCGGGCAGGTGGGGCGGCTGGCAGCATTAGCCGGGGTACTGACTATGGGGCTGGTTTCGGCGCGGCACATTGCCATCAGCGCGGTGGTGCTGCCGCTGTTCTGGGCCGACCTGTTAGGTTGGCGCGTTCCGGCAGGCGAAAAGCTGGCGGTCAAATCTCCGGCGCCGGCGGTGACCGGTGTGGCGCTGGCCTTCTTCTGCTTTTCGATCCTTATGTTTGGGGGGCGTTTGGATACCGTGCTGCACACACCGCGCGATCTTTCTGCCTGGCCAACTGGCGCGGTTGAATATCTCAGAACGGCTCGCCCGGAAGGACATATTTTTAATAACTATCAAATGGGCGGATACTTGATCTGGGCGCTGCCCGAATACCCGGTCTTTCTGGACAGCCGGTCTGATATTTATGGCGATGAAATCATCATCCAATCGGACCGGGTGGAGCGGGCACTGCCCGGCTGGGAGGCCATTTTGAAGCAATGGGATATCCGCATTGCCCTGACCACGGCTGATTCGGCGTTGAGCAGTGCATTAGCCCAAAAGCCCGAGTGGGAATTATGCCAGCAGGACGCGGCCAGCGTCCTGTGGATTCAAACCGGGGGGCAAGGCTGCCCCTAAACGCCCCCTGTTAGCCCGAAAAAAAGCCGCCGATTACTGCTCGGCGGCGATCAATTCTGCCAGACGGGGATGGTCAGCATAGACGCCGCGGTAGCTTTCGGGCAGCATGACAGCGATGCGGCACATCAGTTCATCTGTCCAGTATTTCAGTTCAGCTTCGCGGTTTTCACGGCTGAGGGCCGGCACCTGGAAGGCCGGGCCAAAGCGCACCCGGATATGGGGGCGGCGGAAGGTCAGGATCTTCTGCATGCCGCCCTTGGTACCGGTAATGGCAACCGGCACAATCGGCACATTGGCGCGCGTGGCAATCAAGATGGTGCCGGGCTTGCCCTCCAGCAATTGCCCCGGGCTGCGGGTGCCTTCGGGGGCAATGCCCAGGACTCTCTGTTCACCCAGTGCAGCGATGGCATCGCGAAAGGCCGAGAAATCCGCCTTGGTGCGGTCCAGCCAAATGCCCTGGGCCTGACGGGTGAACCAGGCGATGATGGAGTGGCGCTTATATTTATCTGCCACCAACCCAGTGAGGTCGTTGCGCACCGGGTTGACAAACAGCACCGGGATATCCAATCGGCTGAGGTGATTGGTCGCCAGAATCACACCGCCCTGGGTGGGAATGTGTTCCACGCCTTCAAAGCGCGTGTCGGTAAGAACGCGAATCAAAAAGCGGAGAATTTTCTGGAGGGTATCACGTTTCATAGGATCAAGTATTACTCCGTGGCGGCAGGAGTTTTTTCTTCGGCAGCGGGTTTGGCGGGCTGGCGGCGATTCTTGATCGCCTCATAGACTGCTGGCAGCACCGAAATGACGATGATGGCGATAATGACCAGCGAGAAGTTCTTTTCGACGAATGGCAGGTTGCCAAAGAAGTAGCCGCCGAAGATGAATACGGCTGTCCAAACAATGCCACCAACAATATTATACGTGATAAAGTGTCCGTAGGTCATCTTGCCAACGCCAGCAACAAAGGGCGCAAAGGTGCGAATGATGGGGATGAAGCGGGCCAGGAAGATGGTCTTGCCGCCGTGTTTTTCATAAAATGCCTGGGTGCGGTCAAGGTATTCTTTCTTGAACAGGCGGGATTTGGTGGTGAAGACGCGCGGGCCAATGTAGTGCCCGATCCAGTAATTGGCGGTATCGCCGAGCACGGCAGCGAATGCCATCAAGACGTAAAGCAGAATGACGTCAAAGGCGCCGCGGGCCGCAAAGGCACCAGCAGCAAAGAGCAGCGAATCACCGGGCAGGAAGGGGGTGACCACAAGCCCGGTTTCGATGAAGATGATGATGAACAGAACCACATAAGTCCAATTGCCGACTGCGGCAATAATCATGTCAAGATATTTGTCCACGTGGAGGATGAAGTCCACGATTTGCATAATAAAATCCATATGTTTTCCTCTTGATTGATTTAATTAAGCATCCATGCCAGCGGGCGCAACTGCGGGCACCTCAACCGGCGGCTGAAGGCGGCGGTTCATCACCAGCAGGATGATCAGATTGCTCATGGCGATGATGCCCAGCATCACCGGTGACAGGGCGCCGAGCGTTTTCCAGAGCGCGCCGTCCATGAGCGTTGAAACGCTCTGGGCAATGGTGGCCGCGTTCCAGGTGCCATGCAGCGCTACCGCGCCCAGCAAAGCCAGGAAGAACCGGCCCCAGCGGCGTTCGGTGAAGGCAGAAACCACCCCCCAGCCAACCAGGCCGGTGCAGGTGATGTGCAGCAGTGCGGTGCCGCCGCGCCCAACTGCCAGCATGATCCAACTGGAAGAGTCGGCCACCTGGCTCAGTGAGCCGATGCTTTCGGTCAGGGCAAAGCAGGCGCCGCAGATCAGGCCGCCCACAAATCCCTGGGCGGGGGTCAGGCGGCGGCCCAGCAAAAAGTACAGCGCCAGGGGCTTAATCAGCTCTTCCATCAGGGGGATAATCACGGCTGCCAGGGTGATGAGGCCGGGGATTACGCCGGGATACTGGAAAAGCTGGCGCAGCATAACATCCATAGAATCTTGCGCCTCAACGGTCTCAACCACGGCAGCAAAATTCTGAAAAAAGGCCATTTGGTCCGGGTTAGCTGCCAGCCAGAAGGCAAATATCAAAATCAGCACTCCCAGCACCAGTACCTCGGTCACCAGTACGGTGATCAGGGTGCCCGTCAGGCTCAGGCTGACGGTTCCCCAGCGGCGCTGAGGGCCGCCCAGCAGCAAGCCGCGCCCTGCGATGAGCAACAGCCAGGCAATGGGCACCCCCACCACTACGGGGTAGATGATGGGAATGACAAAGGTTTCGGCGGGGTGACCAATGACCACCGCGGCGAGCACCAGCGCCATGCCCCAGAGTACGGGCAGGCCAATGGCAAACAGGCGAATGCCGGGCATCCGCCGCCAGTCGGGCAGGGGACGCTCCAGCAGGCGCAGCATGGCATAGACTGCCGAAGGCAGGCAGAGCAAGCCAACCAGCGCCGTGCCGCCAGCCAGGTTAAGCAAACTGGTTGTCTGGGATGTGGTATTCCCCGAGACCAGGTTCATGCCCCCCATCAAGAGCAACAGCGCGGCGGCGAACAGGCCGAACAGTCCGCCGCACGCGCTTAGAATGAGCTGGGCGAGCGTAGGGTAATGAAATCCCGCGCGCGACGCCATTATTTCTCAGTGATGGTCACTGACAAGATGTAATCGGGTTCCGGCAGATCAGTGCTGGAAGACGGATCACGCTTGGTCAGTGCGTTGACCACATCCATACCCTCAACCACATGGCCGAAGATGGTGTAACTGCCATCCAGATTCGGCTGGGCATCCAGGGTGATGAAGAACTGGCTACCGTTGGTATTGGCGCCCGAATTGGCCATGCCAACCACACCAGCCTGATCATACTTGAGGGTATCGACAATTTCGTCCTTGATCATGTAGCCGGGGCCGCCCACACCGGTACCGGTGGGATCGCCAGCCTGGGCCACAAAGCCATCCAGCACACGGTGGAAGGGGACATTATCGTACCAGCCCTCTTTCGAGAGGAAGATGAAGCTGTTGACCGTGAGCGGAGCTTCCTTGGCATACAGCTCGATCACAATGTCGCCTTTGGTGGTTTTGAGGGTGGCGGTGTAGGTCTTGTTGTCTTTGAGTGTGTTGGCCGGGCATTCTTTGTATTCAATGGCGCGCAGGTCATACAGACTGCGGATCAGTTCGAGGTTGGCATAGGTGAAGGGAATCTGATCTTCGGGCGTGAAGTACAGGTTGCCGTCCATGAAGAGGAAAACCGAAGGGGTGGAGTTGAGGCCCAGGGCATAGTTGGCCTGGGTTTCAGCCGAGACGGATTCCTCAATGGCTTTGCTGGTGAGATCGGTCATAAATTTTTCCGAATCCAGGCCGATGGAGGTGGCGGTGGTCTTCAGCCAGTTGGGGAACTCTTCCAGCGATAGCGCGGTCCAGGCCGACCAGTTATTGGCGTCCACCAGGGCATCGTGCATTTCCCAGAATTTATCCTGGAGGGCGGCGGCTTCGGCAGCCTGGGCAGCCAATTGGGCTTTCTCATGGATGCTGATGAGGGGCAGGTTGCGGAAAATCACCGTGACCTCTTCGGGATAGGCATCCAGGAAGGCCTTGATCTGCGGCTCAAGCTGGGCGCAGTACGGGCACTGGAAATCGCTATAGACGATCAATGTCATGCGGCCATCTTTGGCGCCGCGGATGTGATCTTCCGCTTCGGGAAGTGGGATGGTGATCTCGTAGGCAGCGCGGGGTTCAGGGAAGATGCTGGCAACCTGGCAATCAGGCACGGTTGCGCCTTCCTGAACGACCGGCGTAGCAGTGGCGGGAACCGGCGTGGGAATAGCCGTGGGTTCGGCCTGGATCATGCCATCACAGGCAGCCAGCAGCAGGCTGAGCATCACAAGCAGGGGGAATACAAACTTCTTCAAAGCGACCTAACCTTTCTTAGAAAGATCAATAATGAGGTATACGTCCGGCGGCTGCTACACATCGCAGCGCAACCGGTTCAGTACCAGTTGAGATAGGGCTGATTGTACCACGTCTGGGGGCTGCGAGGCATCCACCACCCGCCAGCGGGTCGGCTCTTGATGCGCCATGGTCAGGTAACCCTGGCGCACACGCTGGTGAAATTCCAGCGCGTAGGCATCCAAACGATTCCATTCGCCGCCGCTGGATCGCCGCCGGCTCAGGCCGACTGCGGGGTCCACATCCAGCAGGAGGGTCAGGTCGGGGCGCAGGCCGCCGGTGGCAAAGTCGAGCAGCAGGCGGAGCAGCGCCAGATCAACGCCATGCCCGTAACCCTGATAGGCCAGGGTGGAGTCGGCGTAGCGGTCTGAGAGGATGATTTTGCCCTGCGCCAGCGCCGGGCGGATGACTTCTTCAACCAGTTGGGCACGGGCGGCCAGGAAGAGCAAAATTTCGGTGCGGGGCTGCATGGCAGTATTATCCAGGCGAGTCAGTACGGCGCGCACCTGGTCACCAATGATGGTGCCGCCAGGTTCGCGGGTGGTTAGAACATCATAGCCCTGTTCGCGCAGATAATCAGCCAGCCTGGGCAGCTGCGAGGTTTTACCGCTGCCTTCAGGCCCCTCCAGTGTGATGAACATGCGTTACTCCCGGAAAATCCGCACGCGGCGGTGCGGTTCCTTGCCATAAGAATGAGAGACCAGTTGCGCCTGGCGGGCCATTTCGTGCTGCATGCGCCGCACCTGGGGCGAGGCCGGGGGCAGATCAATCCATTTTTGTCCGTTCAAGACCGCCTGAATGGCCGCGGCTGTCTGCGCCGAGACAAAATCCCACTCAGCAGGGCCGTTATCGGGGGTAGCGGCCAGGTTAAAGAGTTCAGCCAGCGATTGTTCCATTTGACTGACCGTGTTGGCGCGCAGCACATAAATGGGCATGCCGCGCTGTTCAGCATCCACAATCGTTTGCTCATGCGAGCGGTAATAAG
>Ga0208459_1003882_pt1 | contig 11475 bp, 11 predicted proteins | sample AD_UKC087_MetaG_FD_184433 | JGI IMG/M metagenome (GOLD analysis project Ga0208459, IMG submission 184433) | Active sludge microbial communities of municipal wastewater-treating anaerobic digesters from USA - AD_UKC087_MetaG (SPAdes) (version 2) | ecosystem: Engineered > Bioreactor > Anaerobic >... | reverse complement strand
CTCACCTTAATGAACGATGCCCGGGCGCGGGGCTTCTCCTACAACCAGATATGGGAGAGGATCAGCGGCTCGGGCCTTCCCCAGGCGAAGACGATCCTCTCTTTGGACGGCAGGGGAGAGATGCGGGTCTTGCTGGAGGAGGAACTGGAGTTGAATGCCAGCTTGACAGTCCCCCAGAATGCCCAGAGGTACTATGATAAGGCCAAGGATATGGTCCGCAAGGCCAAAGGGGCACAGAGCGCTCTGGCTATTACCGAGGAGCTGAAAGCGGGAAAGGTCGCTCCCAAGAAGACCCGCGTCGTGTCTTCATATTACAGGAGGAGAAAGCCCAAGTGGTATGAGAGGTTCCGCTGGTTTTACTCCTCCGACCGCTTTCTGGTCCTGGGGGGAAGGGATGCGGATAGCAATGAGGAGATTTATGGCAAATACCTGGAGAGAAGGGACCTAGCCATGCATACCGACGCTCCAGGCGCTCCCCTGACGGTGATTAAGACCGAGGGCAAAGAGGTGCCCCAGAGCACTCTCCAGGAGGCGGCCGGGTTTGCGGTGAGCTACTCCTCCCTCTGGAAGAGCGGGCTTGCTGCTGCAGACTGCTATCTGGTGAAGGGTGACCAGGTGAGCAAGACCCCGGAGTCGGGGGAGTTTTTGAAGAAGGGTGCCTTTGTCATCCGTGGAGAGCGGAGGTACTTCAGGGATGTGCCACTGGGAATTGCTCTGGGGATAAGAGATGGAGTTCTTATTGGCGGTCCCGTATCGGCGAGCAAGCCCGGGTCGGATCCGGTGGTGGAGATCGAGCCGGGAGAGCTTAATCCTGACGACCTGGCAAAGAGGATCTACCGGCAGTTCTCTTTAAAGGTGGAGGACAGAGCCTTCTTGAAGTCCGTGGCGTCGGTGGATCAGATCGCGCAGTTCCTGCCTCCGGGAAATTCGAGAATGAAGGAATGATTGAGACAAATCCAAAACAAAAAGGCACTCCTGAAGGCAAATGCTCTCGAACCAGCTAGCCTTCTCCTGTCTCCGGCAGAGGCTCGCCACATTTTTTGCAGTACTCTGCATCGACGTCATGCCTGTCCAGACCGCAGTTGGTGCATATCACCATCCTTTTCTGGCTAGAAGCTTGCAGCCAGGCGCGAAATATCCTCGCTGCCTGGAAGGGGATGAAGATGATCCCGGAGATTATCATGGCCACCGTGACCAGCCGGCCGGCAGAGGATGAGGGAACGATATCACCGAAGCCGACGGTGGAGACGGCAACCACCACGAAGTAAAAGGCATCTCCGAAGTTCTGCACATCAGGATTGACCGGCTCCTCCACAAAGTAGAAGAGTCCTGAATATACAAAGAGGATTATGAATATGCTCGCCACCAGCCGGGCGACGTTAATCATCCCCGGGCTGATCATCCCGAAGAGCAGATGATCTTTTGCCATAAAGCGGAGGAACCTGAATATCCTGAATGCCGCCATCACTCTTATGGTCTGAATGAACCGAATATCGTGGGTGAAGAGGGTGGCGGGCAGGACCATCAAAACCAGGGTGGGCATTATAGCCACGATATCGATGATGCTGTAGCCATCTTTAACATAGGCCCAGCGGTCGGGAGCGCCATAGAGCCGCAGCAGATACTCGATTATAAACAGGCTCACTGCCGCTACCTCAGTCCTCCAGAGGATCTCCTGCATGCCCGCTGAAAGGGGATAGGTCTTGATGACGAAGAGCAGGACCACCAGCAGATTGAGCAGGATGATGAAGATGTCTATGGCCTTACCCAAGGGGGTTTTGAAGTCTATCATGTAGAACTGGACGGTCTCCCGCAAGCTCCTGGCCTGAGAAGATTTCTTGCCCCCCTTTCCCGAAGCCTCCTTTTTCTCATTGGCTCTTGCCTGATTGCCGGACATCTGAATGCTTATTGCATCTTTCAGGGGATAAAACCATCCGAATCAGCTCAGGAAATGATTAAGTCTTCAGACAGCAGTGTGTTATTATGATATTATGATCGAATTCTCTGATGTCTTGCAGGCGGCAAACCTCCTCAAGGACAGGGTCATCCGCACCCCTCTGGTCTACTCTCCTACGTTCAGCAGGATGGCTCAGGCCGAGGTCTACCTGAAGCTGGAGAGCTTGCAGATGGGCGGCTCGTTCAAGGTCAGAGGGGCCACCTACAAGCTCCAGTCCAATCTGAAAAAGATCCAACCGGGGGTTATAGCCGCCTCTGTGGGAAACCATGCACAGGGGGTGGCCCTGGCCGCCAGTGCAGCCGGTGTCCCTGCTACGATCATCATGCCCCTCTGGGCCTCCATCTCTAAGCAAGAGGCCACCCGAGCTTATGGGGCAGAGGTGAGGCTGATGGGCAAGAGCCTCGTCGAGAGCATAGATATCGGCAGGCGCATGGCCCAGGAGACGAACAGGATCTTCATTCATCCGTATGACGACGAGGAGGTCATATCCGGCCAGGGCACAGTTGGCCTGGAGATCCTGGAGGACCTGCCCGATACAGACTTCATAATAGTCCCGGTGGGCGGAGGGGGATTGATCGCAGGAATTGCCCTGGCTGCCAAGGCCATCCGGCCGGAGGCAAGGGTGGTGGGAGTGCAGGCTGCATCCTGCCCCTCGGCCAGAAAGGCCCTGGAGCTTGGAAGGCCGGTGGAGGTGGATGCCGAGGAGCGGGGCTCGATCGCTGATGCCATCATGGTCACCCAGGTGGGTGAGGCCCCATTCCCGTTGCTGCAGAAGCTGGTGGATGAGATAGTTCTGGTTGATGAGGAGCAGATCGCCTCTGCCGTATTGAAGCTTCTGGAGAGAAAGCGCATTTTAGCGGAGGGGGCGGCCGCTGCTCCTCTGGCTGCGTTGCTTGGCGGATCGCTGCAGGTTGCCGAGGGGAGCCGTGTAGTGCTGGTGGTAAGCGGGGGCAATGTAGACAGCCTGCTTTTGGAGCGGATCATCGCGGCAGGCCTTTTCCGGGAGGGCAGACTGATGCATTTTTCCGTCTGCCTGGAGGATTCTCCCGGATCGCTCGCCTGCCTCTTAGTCCTGCTGGCCGATCAGGAGGCCAACGTGGTGCACATCCACCACGCTCGAAACGAGAGTGGAGTGGCGATCAACTACACCCGGGTGGACCTGGAGCTGGAAACTAGGGGATTCGAGCACATAAAAGGGATCGAGCGGGCGATGGAGGGGGCAGGATACAGATTCATGCGGAGGTGAGGAGCGCAAACTGCCCTCCGCCGCTACAAACGGATTGTTGAAACGGCAATCGGATCCATCTGTTGCCATCTCTCTGGTGCAATTGAAGAATACTACTATTTCTCCTGCTGAAATATCTGTTTCATCCTTTTTGTCCCCAAACCCTTTGACCTGAAGATGCTTCTGATCCTTTTCTTTTGATAAGCCAGTATCTTGTCGTGCAGTGGATGATCCGGTCCCACCCTGAGAAGTGTTAAAGATACGACAAAGTTTTCCGGTAGATCCAGGAAGCAGGCTATGCCTCCTTCCTCTCCTGACTCGACTACATTAAGGATCTTCAATTCCTTTTCCGGTGTGACATCATATCCATTCGCAATCAAGGTTTTGCTCAAATCGTGGCTGGCGTAAGCGGTGATGGGCAGATTGGCCTTCATCTCGTCTATTAGCAGCATATTCTTCATCTCTTTCCGTATCCCATTATTCGAAGAGATGCTTTTCATCGAACAGGGTGCAGAATACATCCTTCTCGCTGATGCATCGATTGGGGCATACCTCGCAGATGCTGAGCATATGATCCCATGCATATGAGATTGCATCAGTCATTTTATTAACCATGTCATCGCCGATATCAGGGAAGAACGATTCTACGGGCTCGTATGAGATGCACACTTTTTCAATTTCGGCGGACAATTGCCTGAGAACTTCATCCTTCATGCTATCATAAATCGACAAAGCCAATTCATAGCAAAACCAGTTCAGCTTAATCTTATCGTCCTGGCTGGAATAAAAAGAGGTTGGGCTGATCATATGCCTTATCTCCACCGCCACTCTTCTCGAAGCGGGCCGTTTTTCAGCGAGGAGAGAATGAGCTTGTTGTCGCCCCAGATCAGCTTGTTTGTCCAGCCCTCAAGCTGGCGGCCACGGTTATCCAGGTCAAAGAGGGTCTTCTGGAAATTGGTATCCTTCTCAGCGCGCGGCTCGTCCACCTGCTCGATCACCTGAAAGGGCAGCACGATATTGCAGACCTCGTTTGTCTTGCCGTTCCAAACCAGCTCCACCTCGCGCTTATCCTCAAAGAGCAGAAAGCGGTACTTGTCTGGCAGGGGCTTATCGGCTTCTATGTAGCGGATTATCTCCTGCTGTTCTCTTTCGGTCAGGCGTGGCATGAGCATCTCCCTTACGTTTATCTCGACAAAAATGTCGATTGCTTGGATGGTTTGCAGATTTCCTGTGACAGTCATAACGAAAAAGGTTTTGGTGTCTAAGAAGAAAACGCATATAGGCGAAATTATTAAGAATAGCAGAGGAGATAGTGATTCAATGGCAGCACGAGGCAGAATCAAGACTAAAAGAGAGGAATCCACCAGCGACCAGGGCTTAGACGCTCTGGAAGAGTGTGATGAATCGACCGCAGAGGAAATTCATGCACTCATCGAACTGGAAAATGATGATTTTATCAGCCTTGAAGAATATGCGAAGAGACGCGGCCTGCGGTGCGCCAGGCCAGATAGCAATGCACCAGGGGGAAATAAGCATAAATTAGATGTATAAAAACAACTACAGATATGCAGAAGTCTCGGGTAGTTCGGATGGATTCCGGTTGGCCTGCTAAAGTCGGCAATTAGAAAGGCCGGCCTGGATGATGAAGAATTCATGATACTCTTGAAGGAGTGATTAATTATGGAATATACTATTTTGATCCATCAGGCGGAAGAGGGTGGCTTCTGGTCCGAAGTTCCCGCTCTTCCTGGATGCTACTCTCAAGGAGAAACAATAGATCAAACCCTGCAAAATACCAAGGAAGCCATCGAATCCCACCTGATAGCCCTGAAGGAAGATCTAGTGGCGGCCCCAATCGAGGAGAGTCTATTCATAGGAAAGGTTAGAGTGGAAGTCCCTGGCCTGTGATATTGCCTGATATCAGCAAATGAATCCAGCTCATTATATTGTCTATAGGATTTATTTCTTGAGGGACTGCAGGCCCGATTCGCCGGGCACCCGAAAGGAAAACCATGAAAACCAGAGCGCTAGAGGCCCGAAATCCGTTTGTGCTGGAGGCGCCTCTATCTCCCCTTGATGTGCCTGATCTCCACCGCCACTCCCCTTCTTGATTGAACCATCTCCCAGCCGGACATCTTCGCCCGGCCAATACCAAAGGCCTGCTCGCCCTCGACGATCACCTCATCACCCGGCCGGATCTCTTCGTCTGCATCCACCACCCCCGGAGCGAGCAGGGAGCCCTTGGGCAGAAAGTCGCCTATCCTGACCGTATAGCTGCCCAGGGGTTCCAGGCGCTTTGCACCCGACATGGACAACGCCATGTTGCCGTTTATTGTCCAGGTGGCCAGCGGCCTCTTGTTCTCATCCTGAATCTCCCTGCCCCTGACTACGATCTTTCCCGCCAGCAGGGCATCCCCTGCACCCTGGCCGAAATAAAAGTCGGCATGGGCCCGGTAACGCAATAGCCGCAGATCCGGCAGGTGTGCTGCGTCACGGCATGCTTCTTTTATCGCTTCACCGAGGCGTGCCAGGGCTGGACCATTGGTTCCTCCGCCGGTATAGACGGCATCAATGCCGGATTCTCGCACCAGCTCCTCCAGCTCTCCATCCAGGTGGGCCACTATTCTGGCATACCGGTTCCTTTTCAGGTAAGCCTCCAAGCAGGTGGCTAGCCAGGCTCTCTCCTCTCGATCCCAGCGGCCGGTGACGGGTACATCGTAGCTGGCAGCGGGATAGGCCTCCTCTAATTCCCGTGGCACGAGCGCCAGGGGCGAGGTCAGTATCAGCTCATGCAGATAGCGCCTGGCGGAGCCAATGGCCTCGGCGAAGAGGCGGTGTGACCGGGAGGTGGAGTAGGGCTTGCGAGCGGAGCAGGGCAGGAGCAGCAGCACATCGCTTTGCGGAGCCTGATATCTCTCTAAAACCCTTTCTGCGAATCGAGTGACCTCCACCCTCTGCAATGACTCGGCGCAGTTGGCATAAAAGATGCTGCGCCGGCTGACGGGCGTCCTCCTCTCAAGATACCGGTGCTCTGCGTCCAGCAGCCGCAGGGCAGCGGTCTGGTCGGGCGTCACCCTCACCTGCCGCTCGACGTACTCCCTGATTGTTTGGGAGCGAATGGCTTCTCTAACCGCTAGCAGCTCCTCATCGAGCTTCTGGAGGTTATGGGCAACGAGCAGATTCGTCTCCTGTCTGATCTCCTTCTTCCTCATCTTCTGGCAGTGGGGACAGAGGCAAAAAAGCTCGTCCCTCTCGGCCAGCTCTTTGGCGGCCCAGACTCCGTCCCGGGTATGGTAACGGCCCAGGAGGCCATCTGCTATCATCCTGGTGCCATCAATGAGATCTATTCCCAAATAGACCAGAAGGGCCAGATTGGCGGGCGTGGCAAGAGCAGGTGCATAAAGAGCGCTATCTGGAGCAGTCTTATCCCTAACCCCGATGATCGCCTTCACCAGGTCTCTGGGATTCTTGAGGCTTCCGGCATTGCCCATCAGATAAACATCGGCCCCCTCCGGCGTCTTCTCTCTGAAGGGGTGGACGAGCAATCCTTTGGGGCCGTCCAAATCCATTGCGGGCAGCTCCAGGGCCGGCTCGGAGTGCAATGCTGAAGGGACGTAAGGCAAGATGGCCAGCTTCTTTTGATCCTTCAACCCCTCCTGAATGGCTATGGCCTCATCCAGGGATTCATAGCTATAGATGCTTCCTGCGGATAGGTAGTCGTCAGGAGTGATAACGCCGGGAGTGCTGATCTGCCTGTTCAGGAGGAGCTTTCCCATCCGAGCAGGGCCGTCGCGGCGGAGGATCTCGAAGTATTTGGTCATGGCATATGCACCTTGGGCAATTGCTCTAATCTTTCTTTAAGGTTGATCTTCAGCCGGAAGGTGAACCGGGCCTCTGGATTGGCCTCGATCAGCCTTCTTGTGATCCTTACAGCTCGATCTATCGCCGCATCGTCAGCCTCCGCCGGGACTTCGGCGTTGAATGGATAGGTCTCCGAGAGTTGCGTCGGATAGGGGCCGAATGGCAGCTTGAAGTTCAGGACGTGATCATAACCGCTCTGGTTTGCGTTCGGATCATCGGTGATCAGAACATCGCCTTTCAGGCTGATCCGCTCGATCCTCCGGCCATAGCGGATGACCTCAGGCCGGCTGGCAGATTCCGGGCTCAGATAAAAGAAGGTGGACTTGCTGGCCGAGTCCAGGCCCTCCAGCCAATCTCCATACGATGCCAACCGTTTCAGGCCGTCGAGCATGCGGGGATGAGACCGACAGCGCGTCTCCAGAAGGTCCCATAGCGAGCCATCGCGAATGCTCTGCCGGACGAGCTTGATCTCCTGCAGGGAGACGTAAAGGTTGTGGCGGGCCAGCTCCCTCGATCTTTGGGGGCTATCCATCAGCTCCTGCTGGGTATATTTCAGGCAGACTGGGCAGGAGCAGGGAAGATGCTTCATCTCCTCCAGCTTCCGAGTTCCCTGGACGGTCAGATAGCGGCCCTCCCGGGCGTAGAGGGCATAAGCAGCGGAGTCGAAGAGGTCGCAGCCCATAGCAGCGGCCAGGGCAAAGATCATGGGGTGTCCGGCCCCGAAGAGGTGGACTGGTACCCCCGGGCCCAAACCCTTCTTGGCAGAGACAACCACATCTACCAGATCTCTGAAACGGTAGGCCTCCATCAGAGGCACCACTCCTCCTACGGGATAAAGATCAAAGCCGAGCTCTCGGGCGAACCTCCCCGCCCTTTCCCGGAGGTCGGGATAGGTAGATCCCTGAACCGGTCCGGCCAATAGGGCAGCTCTCTTCAGGGCGGCTGCCTCCTGCAGTCGTTCCTCTGTGATATTCAGCTCCGACTCCGCTCTCTCCCTGGAGACGTCGGGAGGAGTGGGTATATCCAGGGGCACGGATATGTCTGATTTTATGGCAAACTGAAAATCAAGGATCTCCAGAGGCAGAACATCGATATCGCCGTAGACTGAGAGCTGAAAGGCTCCTGAGTCGGTCATTATGGGCCCGGGAAAGCCCAGGAGATGGTGCAGGCCGCGCTCTATTGCTCCTTCCCTCAAGTCCGGATCCTGGTTTATTATGTAGCTGTTGGTGATAACCATCTCCGCACCCATCGAGGCCAGCTCCTCTGGAGGGATGAGGGGAAGATGGGGGTTTATCACAGGCATGAGCAGTGGTGTCTCGACGGTGCCATGAAGAGTAGAAAGCCGGCCGATCCTTCCGGCCAGATCTTTATGCAGTATCTCGAAGCGGTCCGGCATATGCAAATCCTTCACCAATAAGGAATAAATAGGTTGGGTCTGATCATCAGGGGATACGGAAAACTGAATATAAGAGGATTGATTAATATGAAAAATATAACCGCATTGGTTACACTATTCTGCCTGATGGGCCTAGCAGGTGCCCAGGGTAGCGGCCTGGGAGATGGTTATAGCTCCACTCAAAGGGCATTCTTCAATGAACCAATCACCTCGACCTTTGAACCTTATGTGAATAACTACTGGAGCAATTATGTTGTCGGCAACAAGAACCAGAGCAGCCACGTCATGACCTCTGAAATGGATATGTGGGTAAATAACTTCCCCCTAATGTTCAGCACCCCTATGCAGCTTGATTCCACGAGCTTCAAGAGCAATGTCTCAACCCTGGGCCTCAGCGAGAAAGAGAAGAACAGCCAGGCCCTGAAGACCGCGGTATACCGTGAACTGGGCCTGAACGATCTTGGCAAATTCGCTGCTGTAGCAGGCCTGAATGCCACCAGTGCCACTCCTGCAGTTGATGCTACAGGGAATCTGCTCTCTCAGAGTGTCATGTCGTTCTTCAACGTCTGAGCGGCTAATTTCATTTATTTTCTTTTCTTGACATGACTGTAAAGGGCAAGAGTCCGCCGGCCAGGAGAATCATCCTCTGGCGACGAGAGAGGTTCATCTTCAGAACTAGCTCTTCTTCCTTTTTATTTTCTCCTTTCCTTCCCACTCCTTCTTCTCCTTTTCTGCTGCTTTCTGCATGGGCGAGCACACTATCGAGGCCCTTCTCTAGAGATCTGCGAATACCAGGGATTCTTATATTCGTTTTTTCTGGCAGCAGATTCCAGTCAGCCTCATTTTCAAAGGTAAACGGCACTATGCCGAAGTTCACCAGGTTAGCGGCATGTATCCTTTCTATGGATTTGGCGATCACCCCTTTCACTCCCAGGTACATGGGACACATGGCCGCATGCTCGCGGGATGAGCCCTGGCCATAGCTCAGGCCTGCCACGATCAGATTATGGAAGCCTTGATCGCGGAGGGAGGATGCCCGGGAGAAGAAGTCCTTATCCAGTGGTTCAAAGACGAATTCTGCATACTTGGGAACGTTTGAGCGGTATTTGAGCCGGGACCCAGCAGGCATGATGTGATCAGTTGTTATCAGATCTCCCACCCTTATGGTCACGGATCCTGCTATATCCTCTGGAAGTGGTTGGTTGACGGGAGGTTGGCCGATGTTCGGTCCGCGGCAGATCGTAGCTCTTGCCCTTTGCTCAGGTGCTAGTGGCGGGATGATCATCCTGTCATCGATATCGAAATGCTCGGGCATCTGAATTGCCGGGAACTCCATATCCAGCTCTCTTGGGTCAGTCAGCCTGCCGGTGAGAGCGGCAGCAGCAGCAACTACCGGGCTGGTCAAGTATACATTGGCGCTGGGAGTGCCGGATCGACCCATAAAATTGCGGTTGCTGGTGCGGACGGAGACGGAGTCGGTGCAGGGAGACATGCTGTTTCCAATGCAAAATCCGCAGGACGATTCCAGTATTCTGGCCCCGAATGCTATCAGGTCGCTGAGGGCGCCGTTTCGGGCAATGGCATTCAGGACCTGTCGCGATCCGGGGGCGATTCCTAAAGAGATGCCTTCAGGAAGCTTCTTTCCCCTCACCATCCTGGCCACCGTCATCAGGTCAACATAAGAGGAGTTGGTGCAGGAGCCTATCATAACCTGGTCTACAGGAAGGTCCAGGTCCCCGACCTTAGTTATGTTCCCCGGGCTGTGGGGAGCGGCTGCCAGGGGCTCGATCAGGGCCAGGTCGATCTCCAGGCTGCGGTCGTAGGTGGCATCTTTGTCAGCGGCAAGAGGTTGCCATTGACTCACTCTCTCCTGAGCAGCCAGGAACCTCTTGGTCTGCAGGTCGCTGGGGAATATGGATGAGGTCACTCCGGTCTCAGCTCCCATATTGGTGATGGTCGCTCTCTCCGGTACCGTCAGGCCGGCTATGCCATCGCCGGTATACTCGGAGACGAAGCCCACGTTTCCCTTTGTGCTCAGGATCTGCAGTACCTTTAGCGCTACGTCTTTGGCCGTGGACCAGGGCTGGAGATTGCCCATTAGGTGGACATCGATCACTTTGGGGGCAGCGAGGTAGTATGCTCCTCCGCCCATTGCTACCGCCACATCCAGCCCGCCCGCACCCATGGCCAAAGAGCCCACCCCACCTGCGGTGGGGGTATGGCTGTCTGAGCCCAGAAGGGTCTTTCCCGGGCGGGCGAATCTCTCCAGATGGACCTGATGGCAGATGCCGTTTCCTGGACGAGAGAAGTATATGCCGTACTTCTTAGCGATTGACTCCAGGTAGGCATGGTCATCGGCGTTCTCGAATCCCACCTGGATGGTATTATGATCGACATAGCTCACGGAAAGCTCAGTGGCGATATCAGACAGTCCCATGGACTCGAACTGGAGATAGGCCATGGTGCCCGTAGCATCCTGGGTCAGCGTCTGGTCTATCTTTATGCCTATCTCTTTGCCCAGCTCGTAGGAGCCATCCGCGAGGTGCTCTCGCAGGATCTTCTCAGTTAAGGTGTAACCCATAAAAGACCTCCAGCAGACATATCAATCAGCAGGTGTCGACGATGATGATATTAATACTCGGCGATGGTGGCGGCATGGCATCGGCGGAATTCCTCTATCCATTTTCAGGCAGATAATCGATGCCCGATCAAGCGAGAGCAAAAAGGTTATATACCTCTGAGTTATTGGATGGGTTCGGCCCGCCTGAAAGGGTTGGGTGACAGGCCCTGTAGATATTGATTATAGGGCCAAAGAATATGAGTTCGGCCTGAAGCTGTCGCTGCGATTTTCTCAGCCTCAAGATCTGAGGTGCAGGGGAAAAGGTTAAATACTGCAGATGACTACCTATATGGGCCGCTTAGGCATCGCATCCCTAAGGCTGCGACCCTGATCTGATGATGGGTCGACTTCCAGGCTGCGATATACGGAACAAGTGGAGACGCGAGTTTTTTCGTGTCTGACAATGGTCTTGGCGA
>Ga0208459_1003873_pt1 | contig 11502 bp, 10 predicted proteins | sample AD_UKC087_MetaG_FD_184433 | JGI IMG/M metagenome (GOLD analysis project Ga0208459, IMG submission 184433) | Active sludge microbial communities of municipal wastewater-treating anaerobic digesters from USA - AD_UKC087_MetaG (SPAdes) (version 2) | ecosystem: Engineered > Bioreactor > Anaerobic >... | reverse complement strand
TCTTGGAGGGAGTCTCGATCACAACTTCTTCTTCCTCATCCTTGCGCATCATCTTTCCTTCGATCACCGCGTCTGCCATGCGTCCTACCAAAAGTTTGATGGCGCGGATGGCGTCATCGTTGGAAGGGATCACATAGTCGATCTCGCTGGGGTTGCAGTTGGTATCGACCAAAGCGATTACCGGGATACCTTTTGAGTTGGCTTCGCGCACGGCGGTATCTTCGCGCTCGATGTCGATGACGAAGAGCAGATCGGGCAGGGTCTTCATGTTGCGTATACCGCTCAGGCGGGTCTGCAAGCGGTTGATCTCGCGTTGGATCAGCAGCCCTTCCTTTTTGGTGAGCTGATTGATCTCGCCAGTCTCGAACATTTTTTCGAGGCGGGTCAGCTCAACGATACGCTGCTGAATGGTAACCCAGTTGGTCAGGGTGCCGCCAAGCCAGCGCTGATTGACATAGGGCATGCCGCAGCGTTCGGCTTCTTCCTGGATGGTTTCCTGAGCCTGACGCTTGGTGCCGACGAACAGGATGCTGCCTCCAGCGGCAACAGTGTCGCGAATCTTATTAAATGCATCGTCGAGCAATTTGACCGTTTGCTGCAGGTCGATAATGTGGATTCCGTTGCGTTCGGTAAAGATGTATGGACGCATTTTTGGATTCCATTTGTTGGTTCGATGTCCAAAATGGACGCCGCTCTCTAAGAGAGCTTTCATAGATACAGCAGGCATGATAACTCCTTTGCGTTATGCCTCCGCCCGGTTTTGCGGCTTCTCCAAACCCATTTTGGGCACGCAGGAGAGCCTGACCCAGGCGTGTGTAATAGTAGTCTCCGGCACTGCCGGAGCCGTTGCTTAGTATATCACAGAGTTGCTTGTGTTAAGCGGGATTCTCCCCGCATTTTTCATTATTTTGCGGTTTGAAGCTGGAAGGGCGCAAATGGAAGCGTTGAAAACCCTGTCTTTTGGTCACATTCCCTGCTTCCAATTCGCCGGAATCGAATCATCCAACCGGCGGATTGGGGACGGTCAAAAGGATTCAAAATATCAGACCTTGTCGTCCCCACTCGCGCCCGCTGCAATGTTACATTCAGCAGTTATCATAAAAAAGAAGAGAGATCGGCGGGAGTAATGCCCTGCTCCGCGGGTACATACCCCCGCCGTACGGATGGGGTTGTAAGGATGGGGTATGTGCCCGCAGGGTATCGCTCCATCCGCGAACAAACGATTAATTATTTCCAATTGTGGAATAAGACTTCGCAGCCTGACCTGTCCTGTCCCCTGGCTGACGCCGATCCTTCTTCCAGGAGGGCTTATTCTCTAAGCGACCAATTGTTAGAAAAAAACGAGTAAGATGCGTTTGACGTATCTGAGTTTTAGCGGAAGTTAACGGTATAATCCAAATAACTTTCTAAAAGGCGGCTCCGGTGGAGTTTATACAGGATATTCTCGAAAACCCAGCATTATTGGTAACAGTTATTCTGACAATTGGGGTCATCCTGGTCAACGGATGGACGGATGCGCCAAACGCCATCGCGACTTGTATCTCAACACGCGCAATCAAGCCCAAAAATGCAATCATCATGGCGGCTGTTTTCAACTTCCTCGGCGTTTTCGTGATGACACTGATCAATAAAAGCGTTGCCATGACCATCAGCAACATGGTGGATTTCGGGACGGACGTGAGAGCCAGCTCGATCGCCCTCAGCGGCGCTCTGGCATCCATCGTCATCTGGGCAACCGCCGCCTGGTACTTTGGCATCCCAACCTCGGAAAGCCACGCGCTGATTGCCGGGCTGACGGGCGCAGCGGTGGCGTATTTCAACAGCTTCAAGGGGGTCAACCCCGCGGAGTGGATGAAGGTAATCTTTGGTTTGCTGCTTTCCACTTTTGGAGGTTTCTTCCTGGGGTGGGGGCTTTCCAAACTGATTGTACTGATATTCAAGGATAAGGACCGGCGAAGAACTAATAAAACTTTCCGGAACGCCCAGATCGGCGGGGCGGCTGCGATGGCGTTTATGCATGGGGCTCAGGATGGGCAAAAGTTCATCGCCGTGTTCATCATCGGCATGGCGCTGGCAAACGGGCAGGCTGTGTCCGGGTCGGTGGACATCCCGGTTTGGCTGATGCTGTTTTGCTCTCTCTTGATGGCTCTTGGCACCTCGATCGGAGGATACCGGATCATCAAGGCAGTGGGGATGGATATGGTGAAGCTTGAAGCCTACCAGGGCTTCAGCGCAGACCTGGCAGCTGCCCTTTCGCTGCTGGCGGCTTCGTTGTTTAAGGGTCTGCCCGTCTCCACAACCCACACCAAAACGACTGCCATCATGGGTGTCGGCGCAGCCAAACGGATTCGGTCGGTCAATTGGGGCGTGGTGCGCGAGATGGTGCTGGCATGGGTGTTGACCTTCCCGGGGTGTGGTTTGTTGGGCTATCTCGTGACGCGTTTACTGATCCGATTATTTGTGTAAGGAATGACTATGGCTAAGAAAGCGAATAACTATTTCAGCATGTTCAGTTTGATCGCGGATGACGCAATCCTCGCTGCGCGGCAGCTTGAAAAAACCGTCAAAAGCTATAATCCTGAGAAAATGGAAAAGTTGAATAAAGCTATGCACGAAATTGAGCATGGCGCGGACGAGAAAAAACATGAAATGATGAAGCAGCTCGCCGCTGAGTTCATCACGCCCATTGAACGTGAGGACATCGGAACCTTGTCGTACATGCTGGATGATGTGCTGGACAGCATTGAAGAAGTCTATCAGATGTTTTATATGTACAACGTCAAAGAGATGCGCCCTGAGGCTTCTGATTTTGTGGATCTGATCGTGCGCAGCACCCAGGCGATGAAAGCCTGCTTTGATGAATTTGAAAACTTCCATAAGTCAGACCTGATCGCGAGAAAAATCGTTGAGGTCAATGTGATCGAGGAGCTTGCCGACGCGCTCTACTTCAAAACCGTGCGGGAGCTCTATACCAAAGAAAAAGACGTCATGCACGTGATGGTTTGGGTGCGCATCTTTGACCGATTCGAAAAAATTTGTGACCAATGTGAACATGTTGCCGATACCATCAGCTCGGTCATTATGAAAAATTCATAACCTTTACGGTCGCAAAAAAACACCCTGGCAATTGAGACTGCTGCCAGGGTGTTTTTAGAAAACCAAATATATCAGGCTTTTGAAATGGTCACGAAGATCACAGGGCGGCGCTTGGTTTCTTCATTGATAAAAGAAGTTGCAACACTCTGAATCTCCTTCTGTAAGTTGTTCGCCGGGTATTGCGTCAGTTTGACCACGCGCTTGCGCAGCTCCGCGAAGAGTTCCTGTGCTTCATCCTGGGCGATAAAGCCGCGGCTGATAATCTCGAGGTCTTTGAAGACACCATTGTTTTTGTCCAACTCAATGTTAAGTAACACCACGCCGTCCTGGCTGAGCAGGGTGCGGTCACGCATGGTGGAGCGATCCACGTCGCCCACGCCGATCCCATCGACAAAGACGTAACCGCCGGGGATGCGTTCTTTGAGGGTCATCTCGCCGTGGGTGAATTCGATGACGCGCCCGTTTTCGACCAGCGCGATCTGGCGCTCATCCATGCCAACTTCGAGAGCCAGGCGTTTATGCTGCTTGAGCATGCGCAATTCGCCGTGAATGGGGATAAGATAGCGCGGTTTCACGAGATGGAGCAGGAGCTTGATCTCCTCCTGGCTGGCATGCCCCGAGACGTGCACGGGCATGATGGCTTCGTAGACCACTTCGGCGCCTTTTTCCATCAGGCGGTTGATTGCGCGGTACACAGATTCCTCATTGCCTGGAATGGGATGGGAAGAGAGCACGATCGTGTCGCCTTCTTTGACGCTGAAGCGGTTGTTGGTGCCGTTCGCCAGCCTTCCCAAAATGGATGTTGGTTCGCCTTGCGAGCCGGTGACCATGAGCACCACCTGGTCGTCGGGCATGGAGAGCGCCTGCTCTGTTGAGACGACCTGGTCCTCGTCATAACTCAGATAGCCAAGTTCCCGGGCGATGCGGACGTTTTCAGTCATGCTGAGCCCAACAAAACTGACCTTGCGGTCATGCTTTTTTGCGGTCTCCAAAACCTGCTGCATGCGCGAGATGAGGGACGCGAAGGTGGCGACGATGATCCGTCCCTTCGCCCGGTAGAAAACTTTTTCGAAAGCGTCATTGATTACGCGCTCCGAAGCCGTCCAACCCGGACGTTCGGCATTGGTGGAGTCGGCAAGCAGCGCCAGCACGCCCTTGCGGGCGAACTCCGCCAGCTTGCCGTAATCAGTGGGACGCCCATCGATAGGCGTGTGGTCTAACTTATAGTCGCCGGTATGCACCACCAGCCCGGCGGGGGTGTCAATGCCGATACCGACGCCGTCGGGCACGGAGTGGCAGACGTGGAAGAAATCGACCTTGAAGGGACCGATCTGCACGGATTCACCCGCCTGGATATCGACAAGTTTTGGTTCAACTGCCATTCCGCGCCGGTTGAGCTTGTTTTTGATCAAGCCGTTGGTAAGGGGCGTGGCGTAGACCGGCGCGTTCACGTATTCGAGCAGGTGCCCGATGGCGCCGGTGTGGTCTTCGTGACCGTGGGTGATAATAATGCCCTTCACCTTGCTGGCGCGTTCCTTGACGTATTCAAAATCGGGGATGATGTAGTCGATGCCAATCATGTCATTATCGGGGAACATCAAACCGGCATCCACAATCAGGATTTGCTGATTGTATTCATAAACTGTCATGTTCTTACCCACCTCGCCCAAACCTCCGAGGGGGATAATGCGTAGGGTTTTATTACTCATATTCTTTTACCTAATTTAATAAAACCGGCTTAAGCCGGGGAATAGTTTTACATTGCATGGATTGTACCCTGAAAATCGCTCTGAAAGCCTGCGTGCCGAAGAAAAACGCGACTCAGATGAGAACTCATATACTCTGTTTACATTCCTTTGATCAAAATCTAACAAACGAACCATAAACTCTAAGTAACAAAAGAAACATTACGGAGGTAGATATGGCTTACATGATTAGACGAACACCTTATTGGAGAAACCAATTTGCTTTGGATAGAGCGATGAACCGCTTCTTTGAGATGGATTCTGAACCCCTTCCGTCCGGCTTTCCCCTGGACGTTATCGAAAACGACCAGGAATACGTGGTGAAAGCCAGCGTGGCAGGTTTTGATCCCGAGAAGATTGAAATAACCTATGACGACAACACCTTGTCCATCAAGGGTGAGATCGAGGAAGAAAACAAGGAAGCCGCGGAAGGCAAGTACCATATCCGCGAGCGCAGCTATGGCAGTTTCTACCGCAGCATCTCGATGCCCGGTGTGATTGACCCGGAGGGAATCACTGCTGAGACCGAGAACGGCATCCTGGTGGTTCACATGCCCAAGAAACCCGAGACCCAGCCGCGAAAGATCGCGGTCGCAGCCCGGGAACCGAAGAAAGTAGTTGAACACAAAGAATAATTCCGAATTAAGATAAGAAGTGCCCAACCAGCTTCCGCGAGGGAAGCTGGTTGGGTTTAAGCAACGGCGAAAAAATTTTTCCTTTGCTAAAACTTCCATGCGGATGGATTAAGCTTTATCCGCATGCGTCCTGTAAGCCGGATTGCTCAGCAATTCCGCGATATCCTCTTATTCTGCGAATAACACACTATAATTACCAGGACATTCGTGGAAGGAGAAATCTCATGGACTACAAAAAATATCGCGTTCCCGAGAAGGGCAAGATCAGCCTGAAGGATTACGATCCCAATGACTCGAGTGAGTTTAATGGCAATAAAGACAAAGGCAAAGAAGCTTTGCTGAAAGTCAACAAAGACATCGAAGCCTTGCAGGAGCAAATGTTCGCGGAAGGCAAGCGGCGATTGATCGTATTGGTTCAGGCGATGGACACAGCGGGGAAAGACGGCGTTATTCGCCATGTCTTTGAGGGCGTCAATCCTTCCGGTGTGCGCGTGGCAGCCTTCAAAACCCCCACGCCGATTGAGCTTTCGCACGACTACCTCTGGCGTGTCCACAAACAGACCCCGGGCAAAGGCGAAATTGTCATCTTCAACCGTTCGCATTACGAAGATGTACTGGTGGTGCGCGTGCACAGCCTGGTGCCAAAAGAGGTCTGGTCCCGGCGTTTTGACCACATCAACAATTTCGAAAAGATGCTGGTGGACGAAGGCACAACGATCCTGAAATTCTTCCTCAACATCGATCTGCAGGAGCAAGCCCAGCGCTTCCTGGCGCGGGTTGAAGACCCCACCAAGCAGTGGAAATTCAACCCCGGCGATCTCGAAGAACGTAAGCTTTGGGCGCAGTACATGGAAGCATACGAAGACGTGCTCAACAAAACCAGCACGGAGTTTGCCCCCTGGTACGTGATCCCCAGCAACAAAAAGTGGTACCGAAACCTGCTGATTGCAAACATCCTGCGGGACACGCTCAAAGGGTTTGAGATGCGCTACCCTGAACCGCCGGCTGATATCGAGAGTTATCACAAAAAACTGCTCGAAATGACCCTTTCCAAAGAAGGATAATGGCAGATCTTGAAGTGCGGATCGTGCCGGAAGCGGTTCTGATCGGTCGTTTACGGCGGGAGTACATCCTGCCTGCAGCTTCGCCTGCTCGCGTGGATGGGTTGGGCGGGAATCTGGCATATGCCGCCGCGGCTTTTGCCTCCTGGGGCGGCAAAGCTGGCTTGGTTGCGCGCGTCAACTCAGAATTTCCTTTGGAATGGCTGTTGCCTCTGCGGGAACTCGGCTTCTTAACGGACGGAGTCCACCCTGTTGAGGAACCGCTCGACCTGCGCAGATTCGTGGCGTATGGCGAAACCAACCAAGCCTATTTGGACAATCCGGTAACCCACTTCGCCGAACGGCAGCTCTCCTTTCCGAAGGAGCTTTTGGGCTACCAGCCGCGCCATGAATACTGCAGCAAGACAGACTACGAAAGTGACTCCTTTCGGGTAACCGACATGCCGCGGCTATTCCTGGAGGCGAAATTCGCGCACGTCTGCCCGATCGACTTCATCTCTCATAAAATCCTGCCATCCGTTCTGAAGGCGGGCATGATTCAGTGTCTGACCATGCGCGCCTGCTCCTGTTACATGGACCCCATCTTTTGGGAGGAAATCCGCGGGCTGATTGCTGATTTGACTGTGTTTATGATGACCGAAACGCAGGCGCTTAAGCTCTTTCAGGGGCGGAGAGTGGACCTCTGGGAGATCGCGGAGCATCTCGCTGGATATGGACCCGAAGTGGTCCTGGTGCAGACCAAGGATGGCGCCACGCGCCTCTTCGACCGCATGGGTCATAAACGCTGGATTTTGCCGGCGTACAGTGTGCGCGTCAGCGACCCGACCGGCATGAATGACGCTTTCGACGGCGGGTTTTTGGCAGGTTTCAAAAAGACGCGCGACCCGCTCGAGGCGGCTCTGCACGGTGGAATCAGCGCCGCAATCGCGGGAGAGGGGAGCGGTCCTTACTTCATACTGGACTGTCTGCCCGGGTTGAAAGAAATGCGTTTGCAAGTCCTGCGTCAGCAGGTCATTGCTGCGTAGCCGGCGTGGATAATTCTTTTGGTACCAGGCGGACCTCATAGAGGTTCGCCCAATTTTTCCCGGTCAGAAAGAGCCTGTCGTTGAGGCTGTCGTAGGCGATGCCGTTGAGTACTTCGCCATGCACGCTGAGGTTCTGTTCGGGGCGCAGACCGGACAGCGCGATAAGGCTCAAAACATTGCCGTCTTGGGGGTCGATCGCGGCGATGGTGTCGGTCAGGTAGATGTTGGCGAAGATTGTGCCCTTAATGAATTCCAACTCGTTCAGATATTCAACCGGCTGCCCCTGGTAGCTTACCCTCACCTGTCGCACGACCTGCATTGTGCCAGGATCAAGCCAATAGAGCGTGTTTGTGCCGTCGGAGAGGATGAGGGCGGAGCCATCGGTGGTGAGCCCCCAGCCCTGGGTCTGGTAATGGAAACTGCTCAGATGTTCGAGAGTGTCGGCGTCATAAATAAAGCCGGTATTTTCCTGCCAGGTGAGCTGATAGAGCTTGCCATCGAGCAAGACCAGCCCTTCAGCAAAGTATTTGGGGTCCAGCGCGACTTCCGCCAAAACGCTTCCGTCAGCGGGGTCAACCTTGCGCAAAGAGGATTTGCCGTAAAGACCGCAGCTTTCGTAAAAAACGCCCTCATCGATAACCAGCCCCTGAGTGTAACATGCGGAATCATGGGGATGGGTGGCGAGGAGTTCATAGCTGAGGGCTTGCCTGAGCGTCTCGGGCACAGCGGGAGTCTTCGCGAGCGGCTGACGCCCGGAGCGGATAATGCGCGCGAGCCCTATGCCCAGTAAAACCACGGTGAGTACGATCACGAAGGGGAGCAAGCGGCGGTACTTTTGTTTGTCCATTGCGCTAATTGTAGCCCAGAACCGTTGGTAGCGTTTACGCCGATACACCTACGACGATACAACGAAAACTTGACAAATGCCGCCTCAGAGACGAGCTGAAGCGACTAAAGAAAGAGAAAATACAGTGTGACGGGGCTATTAAGAAACTCGCAAACAGAGTGGATTCTCCCGATGTAACAAATGCTCACTATGTTCGCGAACATGATGTCGCGCAAATATATGGTCGAGAGCGCACCTTCGAGCTAACCCATCTTGAAGCCCAAGAAGGATGACAGATAGAGACGCGAGTCCCCACCGGTAATATTCGGGAGAAGGAAAACACCGTTGACAGGATTGTTATAAAAATAAGCATAACGGTCAAAGATCTGGTTGCCTTGCTTAGGTGGGACAAGAGTACTCGACTGCTTAAATCTACATGGTAAGAGGTCGTATCCCCTCCACTTTGTTTCGGGGACCTGCGGCCAATGCGCGTTGTAGTAATAGATATCCCCCACCTGCATTCCAACGGTGCCCGACCTTGAGGTCAGGGTATGACCGGTATAGCCATAATCAGTCTCCTGTATGCAAGCTCTGCTGCGTGTTGTGCCCCAGGAGTGGTAGAGGGATTTACTTATCTGGTTTCCATCCGCATCCGCCACCGCGCTCACGCTCCCCAACTGATCACCATAAAGGTAATAAACTTCACCGTTCTTATTCATCGCTATCCGCTGAGCGTCAGCATAGTAGTAGCTGATGTTCTCTCGAATTATGTTCGCGACATAAGGGAAATAGACGCAATAGGCTTGCGTACAGGGTTGGCTGGGTGCGCCGCCTGTGGCTTGAACATACCCCTCAACCGGGGCTTTGTAGTAATTCCCAACATAAAAAGTCTGCTCGGGGCTTTCAGGTAGATAGCCTTCATAATCTTCACCCATACCCGATTCCCTTCTCTGTCTTCAAGATACTCTTTGCCGTAGAGACTATTCAAGCGATTATCGACAACGGTAAATCTGTTGCAATATGCTCCACAACTTAATTCTGTAAGAATATCATGGTTCAATTATTACATCCATAAATGCGGCAACGGGTTCTGCATTGTTCCCATTGTCATCAAGAAAATATCCTTTTACCAAGACCCTTACTTTTGTAGGTTCCGTGATGGCTGCAGGATCTATAAACATAACGCTTCCAAACCAAAGGATTTTGAATCCGGGCTCAGGCTCAACAATCGCGTCATCCCCAAAATGGGTTATGTCGTTTTTTACGGAGTTCCATTGGCAAGTATCCTCATCAAAAACGTAGAAAAAATCAGTCTCCCCAACAATAAACCTTATAGGTCGTTTCAGGTCATAAATTGGTGTGTCAAATTGCTGGTACTCTCCTTTTCGAAGAACCACTTTTTGACCATTAAGATAGTCAATTCTCATCGTCTGGTTGATATCGTCATCCTTGCTCAAACCAACAGTCTGTAAGAACAATGCTTCTGAATTACATCTGGTCTTGCATCCTTCAAGGCTGAAGATTAAAAAGATACCTATTACCAACATCATAATTATTCGAAAACGATTCATTTTATGTCCTTACCTTGGCAATTGTCCAATGTAAAACTTTGGGGCATGATCTAGCAATGGTGTAAAGCTGTCTCGGTAATACGAACCAGTCATACAACCATAACATGTGAGATTCAACGATACTAACGTCAATGGATCAGTTGTTTTGTAACCCATAGCTATAGAAAAACTGTAGGGCCAACAAGAACTTCATTGACTCTAACCTGACCGCGGCTGATAAGTTCTGGAGTGCGAAAGTCAATAGTCCTCAACCCAATAGTTTCTTCAGGTACCCAAAGAGACATTCGGGTAATTTCAAATTCATTTTCATCGGCAGTTACATAAACATGCCAATACAGATCCTCTTTTGCAACATACTCTTCTAATGGCTGAAATTCCTCCAAAATCCTGACAGTGAAATCAATGAACTGGAGCGACCATGTCAAAGGATGACCTAATGGGACGGTCGGGCTAATTACATCTTCAGAATATCGATCAATCGATTGTGTCTTCCCTAATCCAAAATCATAACTCCCACTAATCGTATAACTAAATGGAAGCCCAGTGGTTCTAATATGCATTCTGCCAAATTGCATGGTTTCATAAATGCTTTCAGAACACGCCAGGTCATATTGATCCCCACACATCCACATCCCAGTTGGATCTGTACCATTGACGGGATTGTTATTTATGTAGGCATAACGGTCAAAACCCTGCGTGCCCTGTTGAGGCGGCACAATCGTATCAGCCTGCATGAATCTTCCAAGTTGCGGGTCGTATCCCCTCCACTTTGTTTCGGGGACCTGCGGCCAATACGCGTTGTAGAAATAGGTATCCCCAACCTGCATTTGACCTGTATAGGCGTAATCGGTTGGGCTTGTGCCTTGGGTGTGTCTGGTTGTGCCCCATGGCTCGTACAATGACCTGCTGATAAGCGTACCTGAGCCATCCGCGACCGCGCTCACGCTCCCCAACTGATCGCCATAAAGGTAATAAACTTCACCATCCTTTTTCATCGCTATCCGCTCACCATCCGCATAGAAGTACAAGGTCCCGAAGCGGGCTGTGATCGGTTCAAAGCTTATTCCACCTTTGGACACAACAGGCAGATATGCCTTATAGGGCAGCGAAGGCTGCGGGGGCTGAGGGGTCTGCGCAGGAGGTTCCGGTTCGGGATAAGCGCCTTCAAAGTAGTTGCCGATGAAGATCGTTGCCGTGCCGTCCGCGTTGATCTCCGCCACCCGCTTCCCATCCCCGTCATACAGCCAGGTCTTCCCCGCGAATGCCGTGAGATGGTTCTCAGCATCATAACTGATGAACTGCCCATTCCGGGAGATCATGTTGCCATTGGCGTCATAAGTATACGTGTTTGCTCCCGCGGACGTGGCGGCATGTATGTGGGCTGGGTCGGAGTATAGAAGCGCCCCCACATCACTCTTCGAAACCAGGTTGCCGGTGGCTGGGTCGTAGCCATAGCTCTGGGCGTACTGCCCCTGACCAACGCCATTCGTGCTGGCAGCGGTCAGACGATTCAGGGCATCATAGGTAAAGCTCTGAACCTGGT
>Ga0208459_1003871_pt1 | contig 11504 bp, 10 predicted proteins | sample AD_UKC087_MetaG_FD_184433 | JGI IMG/M metagenome (GOLD analysis project Ga0208459, IMG submission 184433) | Active sludge microbial communities of municipal wastewater-treating anaerobic digesters from USA - AD_UKC087_MetaG (SPAdes) (version 2) | ecosystem: Engineered > Bioreactor > Anaerobic >... | reverse complement strand
CGGTGATAAGCTGTACGCGATTACTCACAGCGCGACCACCACCGATGTGACTAACGCCATCAATGACGACCGCGCGATGGTGGTATACAGCGGCCACGGCAGCCAGACGAGTTGGGCTGGGCCAAGCTTCACCCAGACTAACGTGCGCAATCTTACGGGTGTGGCGGTGCCGTATGTGGCCTCGCACGCCTGCGTAACCGGAGATTTCACTATCGATGAAAGCTTCGCGGATACCTGGGTGATTGAACCTGTGAATGGCGCGCTTACTATCGCCGCGGCAAGCAACAATTCCTACTGGGATGAAGATGATATTTTGGAACGCGTCACCTTTGATTTGCTGTACAGCGACCCGACCGGCGCAGTTGTGCCCAGCGTGGCGGAGATGAAACACGGCGGCCTGGTAGCCGTAGACGCCAGCGGTTCCAGCCTGGACCAATACTATTGGGAGGAATACCACATCTTTGGAGACCCCAGCCTTGAAATTGTCCTTGGTCCGCGCTTGCCAGATTTCTCGCTTTCGTTCCAGCCCAGCGTGATCGAAATCTGCAGCACAGACACAGACCAAGTGACCATAAATGTGAGTAGCGTGAACCAGTACGATGACCCGGTCGCATTGGCGGCTTCTCCACTAGCTGGTTTTGAACTCAACTTTGAGCCTTCCGGACCCATCGCACCGCCCGCGCAAGTGGCGCTCTCCCTCTTTGGGGATGGCACTGCTCCCTCCGGCGCCCAGGTTCTAACCGTAACAGGAACTTCGGGCAGCCTGACGCACCAGGCGGATTTGCTGGTCAATGTCTACAACCCTCTCAGCGCTGGACCCCAACTGGCACTCCCTGTTAACGGCGCGGCGAATGTTGCGCCGGGAACCAGCCTTAGCTGGCAGCCGCTTGAACGCGTGCTTAGCTACCATCTCAAGGTAGCCTTGGATGCAAGCTTCACCCAGCTTATTATTGATGAACAGGATATCACGGCTACCAGCTTTACCCCAAGCGCGGCCTTCCAGACTGATACCCGTTACTACTGGACCGTTTCTGCGGAAAATCCGTGTGGGGAAACAAACGCAAACCAAAGCTTCAGTTTTCGGACGCGCCCGGGTCCGGGGGACTGCCCTGCGGGCACGACAGCCCAGACGCTCTATCTGAGCGATTTTGAAGACGGTGCTCCGGATTGGTCAGACACATCCTCTGGTTCGTACCACTGGGCGCTTTCTACCGCGCGCTCGCATTCCCCGCTAAATTCCTGGACAGCCGCGGTACCAGCCGTCATCGCGGATCAACGCCTGGTCTCTCCGGCTTTCGCACTGCCTGCTAATGACCTGCCCCTTTCGCTTTCGTTCTGGCATCGCTGGACCTTCGATAATCCAACGGTCTGCAACGACGGCGCAATCCTGGAAGTGAGCACGAACAACGGAGTCAGTTGGGTTCAGGTTAGCGCCTCAAAATTGCTCACCAATGCGTATAGTGGAACGGTTCGAAGCGGCGTATTTAACCCCCTGGCAGGGAAATCCGCCTGGTGTGGGACTTCGGACTGGGTGTGGACGGTGGCAGACCTGAGCGAGTACGCCGGACAAACAGTACTGTTTCGCTTTAGGCTCGGTAGTGGAAACAGCGGCAGCGCGGAAGGCTGGTACCTGGATGATGTCAAACTGCAAAGCTGCGTTGCTGAACCGGTAGAGGAAAGCTTAATCTATTTGCCCTGGCTCAGTAGATAAGTAATATTTAAGCGCGGGATCCAAGCGTTCGGATCCCGCGCGGTTGCCATGTTAAATATATTTTTATTGCAGCTCGTATCTCTTCCGGCTGTTGTTGTCATGAACGGCAGCCGCGTGAATAGGATACAATATGCCCTTGATTCAATAGCTGCGAGGTCTGTTACTCCAATGAAATTGTCTGGAAAAATTCTGTCAGGCATCATTTACACCTTAGTTGTCGCCGTCCTTATTTCCGCCTGCGCGCCTGCAACATCCAGCCCGACACAAGAGCCTACCCATACCAATTCTCCAACCGAAATCCAGCTGCCCACTGCCACCGCAAGCCCCGTGCCCACCTCGACCCCAACGCCGGAACCGATTTATCTGCGGGTAGACCCAGACCTTCCGCTGGCCTTTCAAAACTCAATCCAATTGGAAGGCACCGATTTTGAAATCGTGAACTCAGGTAAGACCTCGGCAGTTCTGGATTATGGGCGGGGAAATCCGGTGAGCAGTTGGGTTTACGCGTTGGCAGCTCCGTTTCCAACCATCCTCGATGATATCCCAGCGCAAACGCTGCTGAATTTCTGGCGGCAAGGCACCGCCGCTCCCTTCAGCAGATTGGTTATGGATATAGAGACCATGACAGCTCTCAAAAGCCGCTGGGGGGTTCCCGCGGGAAACGTGGAAATCCTGGAAACTGAAGCCCTGCTTCTGGAGGCCTGGACCACTGAAGGCACCTGGGCTGTGATTCCCTTTGAACAGATCCAAGCTCGCTGGAAGGTGATCGCGCTGGATGGACAATCTCCACTCCGTAAGGATTTCAGGCAACAAAGTTATCCGCTGACTGTCCCTATTTCTCTGACTGCTTCGCAGGGCTACCAGTCTTCGGCGCTGACGGAGCGTTTGCTGCCGTACCTGGCGGTGAGCAATCGCGACGCGCAAAAACTTGTCACGGTTATTCTGACAGGCGTGACGGCGATGGTGCGCGGCACGGCCAGCGAAATGGAAGAAAAAGGCATCACACGGCCCGCGGAAGTGATTGGGGATGTGACACGCCAGGCAGACATCCTGCACATCAGCAACGAAGTCCCTTTCGCGGTGGACTGCAAGGACCCTGTGCCTAGACTTTCCGGCAAGCTGAGCTTTTGCTCCAAAGATTCTTACCTTGAATTGCTAGAAGCCGTTGGCACGGATATCGTGGAACTAACCGGCGACCATTTTCAGGATTGGGGTGAAGCCGCGCTGGAACATACTCTGCAGCTATACCAGCAAAAAGGCTGGAAGTATTACGGCGGCGGATTGAACATTGAAGAAGCCAAACAGCCGGTTAAGTTGGAGATAAACGGAACAAAAATCGCGTTCCTGGGATGCAATGCCAAGCCGACGATCTACGGAAATGCTAGCGATGAAAAAGGCGGCAATTATCGCTGCGATTGGGACTATATGACCGCTGAGGTGAAAAGCCTGCGCGCGGATGGATATCTCCCCATCGTCACTTTCCAACATCTGGAATTCTACCAATGGACAGCCCAGTCGCAACTGGTCGCGGATTTTCACAAGATGGAGCAGGCCGGCGCTGTGATTGTCAGTGGCAGCCAGTCTCATCAGCCGCATGGGATGGAAATTACTGACACCGCCGTGCTTCATTATGGATTGGGAAACTTGTTTTTTGACCAATACGGCCTGGCGCTCTATACGGATTTCGGCTTTTTGGACCGGCATGTCTTCTACGATGGGCGATATCTGGGCGTGGAAGTGCTGCCAATTCAATTTAAGGATTATTCTCAACCGATTTGGCCGGAAGAAGCAACCAGAGCGTGGTTAATGGAAGTTTTCTTCCAAGTGAGCGCGTGGAATTATCCACCCAGGTAATCTGATTTACGCGCGGAGAAGCTGCAGAAAAGAAAATCGCAGGAGAAAAATACTCCTGCGATTTAGTGCCCCCATCGGGACTCGAACCCGAGTTATAGCCTTGAAAGGGCTGTGTCCTAACCTCTAGACCATGGGGGCGGTTAAGCGACCAATATTCTACCATCCCGTCTTGCATAGGTCAAGCCAAAAATGAGGGCAATCCTAAGCCTATTATTGGTTTTGCGGATTGATGAGAGCCTGATTGTGATTGCGCAAATTAATGTTCGCGATGTTAGATTTTGGGCGAGTAAATCATTATTTCAGGGCGTTCTTGTTGATTGCCGGCCTGTACCGCTTGACATTACCACCTGGTTTATATATAATATTGGTTCGTTGCCCCGGCGAAAGTAGGCTGGGGTTAATTGTGTGAACCAACTTACCCGCGCTCAAGCGGCAGCACGCGTGAAAAGCGGTTAAGAGAAGATTGGAGAAAAAATGAAATATGCTATTGTTCAAGCGGGCGGTAAACAATACCGCGCCGAAGAAGGTAAAACCATCACGGTTGACCTTTTACCCGCAAAAGTCGGCGATGCAGTAAAGCTCGATTCCGTTCTGCTCATTGCAGAGGACGACAAAATCGAGATCGGCACACCCACGATTAAAGGCGCCAGCCTGAAAACGACAGTTGTTGAACAACTGAAGGGTGAAAAAATCCTGGTGTTCAAATATAAGCCCAAGATTGCATACCGCCGGCACACCGGACACCGCCAAAAGTACACCAAGCTTCTGGTGGAATCAATTTCGATGGAGTAGGTCAAGATGGCACATAAAAAAGGCGGCGGGTCATCCCGCAACGGCCGCGACAGCCAAGGGCAGCGGCTTGGAATTAAGAAATACGGCGGCGAGAGAGTCATTAGCGGCAATATAATTGTCCGCCAGCATGGAACAAAAGTTCATCCTGGATGGAATGTTGGCTGTGGGCGCGACTATACGTTATTTGCTACCGCGGACGGCACCGTTCAGTATGAAACCCTTCCAAACGGCCGCAAAAAGGTCCATGTCGTCGTTAGTGAAGAATAAGACGACGCTGCAAAGGTAAAGAAATGAAAACCAAAATTCAACCAAAATACTATTATGATGCCAAGGTGACTTGCGCTTCCTGCGGCGCCACCTGGACAACAGGTTCCACAGTTCCTGAGATTCGCACCGAAGTTTGTTCTAACTGCCATCCTTTCTACACCGGTCAGCAAGCCCGTCTTCTGGACCGTGAAGGTCAGGTCGACCGCTTCTATAAGCGTTTGCAGGTTCGGCAGGATTATGTTGCTGATCTAAAGGCTCAATCAGAAGCCAAGACTTCCCTGAGCCGTCCTTTGACAGAACTCGCTCTGACTGCCAAAGCGATTACTGCCCTGGCAGCCGCGGAAATGACCACAGTAGGCGACGTGCTTACCCGTCTTGAGGGTGGCGAGAAGGCCCTGCTTGAAGTTGAAGGATTCGGACGTAAATCGCTCATTGATCTCAAGAAACAATTGCGCCAATTGGGCTATGAACTGCCCGCGGCCGCATCCGAGATCGAAGTTTAACTCGCACAACCGGAGTTTTTCCGTTAAACTTAAAGGCAGGGTTCAAAACCTGCCTTTTTCTTTTGGAGGATACATGGCGCATCAATACGGTTCAGTGGAAGTCATCACAGGCTCGATGTTTTGTGGGAAAACAGAGGAATTGATCAGAAGACTCAGACGAGCAACCATCGCGCGTCAAAAAGTGCAGGTCTTTAAACCGGTCATCGACGATCGGTACGCTTTCGCGAAAGTTACCTCACATTCCGGGGCTGACTTCGCAGCGCTGCCTATCAGCTCGTCCGCTGAGATTGCAGCGCACCTTGAACCTGAGACTACCGTGGTGGGGATTGATGAAGCCCAGTTTTTTGATGACGGCATCGTAGATGTGGTGAATCAACTTGCAGACCAGGGCATCCGCGTTATCGTGACTGGCCTGGATACCGACTTCCGCGGTGAGCCCTTCGGCTGCATGCCTGTTCTCATCGCAAAAGCTGAAAACGTCGATAAACTAAGCGCCATTTGCATGGTATGTGGGGAGCCTGCTTGCCGTACGCAAAGGCTTGTTAATGGCAAACCCGCGCACTATAATGAGCCGATTGTAATCGTAGGCGCTTCCGAAATGTACGAAGCGCGCTGCCGCCGCTGTCACCAAGTCCCAAGAGATTAAGAGGCGACGGATGAAAAACTATCAGATTTTTCTCAGAGAAATATTAATCACCGAAGACCAACTCTCCGCGCGGATCAAGGAATTGGGCGCTGAAATTTCGCGTGATTACGCAGGTCAGGAACTGCTTGTTATTTGTATTCTACGGGGCGGCGTTATGTTCATGACCGACCTTGTCCGACAGATCTCCGTTCCCTTGGCGTTCGAATTTATGGCGGTTTCATCTTATGGGGCTGGAGCCCGACGTTCTTCGGGAGACGTGCGGATTACCCTGGATTTAAACACCAGCATCTCTGGACGGCATGTGCTCATAGTCGAAGATATTATTGATAGCGGAAGAACACTGGCCTCCGTTATCGATTTGCTTAAAACGCGCGACCCCGCTTCTCTGTTTGTATGTACCTTGTTGGATAAGGTTTCCCGTCGGGAAGTGGAAGTGCCAGTTCGTTATCGCGGTTTTGCGATCGAGGATAAATTCGTCTTTGGCTACGGGCTCGATATGGATGAGTATTATCGAAACCTGCCATTCATTGGAGTAGTGGACCTCACCAAGTATGAAGCTCCTTCCTGATGACCGCAGCCAAGCGATCTTTGACGTCATAATTTCCTGCTTGCCAACGGCAGAGCCAGTCTATCTGGTGGGAGGGGCTGTCCGAGACAGGCTGTTGGGTTTGCAGGTCAATGACCTCGATTTCGTCGTTGCGAACAATTCACTTTCACTGGCAAAAAAAGTACAGCGCAGATTAGGTGCGGTGGGTTACACGCTTGATGATGAACGCCAGACTGCCCGTTTGATTCTCGACCAGGGAAAACCGACCGAACTAATCCTGGACTTCGTCAGTTTTACGGGCAGTAATTTGATGGAAGATCTGCTTTCCCGAGATTTCACGATTAATACGCTAGCCATAGACTTGCGCCAGCCTGATGAGCTTGTGGATTTGCTTGGTGGAGAGCGCGATCTTCGTGAGAAATGTCTGCGAGCGGCATCGGCGCGGTCTATGGCGCTTGACCCACTACGCGTGCTGCGCGGTGTACGCTTAAGTCTGGCGTATCACTTGACTATTGATTCTGAAACTACGCAGCTGATGCGGAATTCAATCGCGAACCTCAAAAGTATTTCTGGTGAGCGTTTGCGCGATGAGATTTTTAAAATCTTTGAGCAGGATGATTTGGGAAAAGCTTTCCTGCAATTGGACAATCTTGGCTTAATCGACCAATTATTCCCAGAGCTTAGCGTGCTAAAACAGGTGCCAGCTTTTCCACCCCATGTCCATGATATCTGGACTCACACTTTACAGGTCATCTTCTACCTCAAAGCCCTATGGGACTACTTCCGTACTGGAAAATTACCGGGCGCGAACGCCTTTTTGCGGAAGGCTTCTGAAGCCTTAAACCCGTACGCGCTCAGCCTGAAAGAATTATTCTCAAACCCAGTGCAGGGAAACCGGTCGCGCTGGTCCTTGCTGCTTTTGGCGGCGTTATACCACGACGCAGGCAAACCACCAGCCCAGACAATTGACAGCCAAGGGAAAACGCGATTCTTCGGGCATGAGCGCCTGAGCGCTGAATTGGTTTTGAGGCGTGCCCAGGAATTGATGCTTGGAAGAGATGAAGTGGTTTATCTGCAGCGCGTTGTCGCTCACCATATGCGCTTGCACTTTTTCTCCAAAGAAGGCGCTGAATTGACCGATCGCGCCTGTTACCGCTATTTCCGCGATTTGGGAGAAGCAGGCGTCGATGTGGCGCTGCTCAGCCTGGCGGACTTAGTGGCTGCTTACGAAGATACGCTGGATTCAGGTAAATGGGAACGTGAGCTTAATGCGGCGCTGCTCCTGCTCAATGCCTGGTTCTCACGAAGAGAGAAAGTTATCGCGCCAACATTGCTGCTTAATGGGGACGACTTGCAGCGTGAATTTGGACTGGAACCAGGCGCGTTGATTGGCAAGCTGCTGGCGGAATTGCGGGAAGCTCAGGCGGCTGGCGAAATATACAGCAGGCCGGATGCGGTAAAATTTGTGGAACAATATCTGCGTAAACAAGAAAACGTGAGGGATCTGTGAAAATTCAATTAAAACAAATCGCTTTGGAAGTGGAAACCCTGGGGACCGGGAAACCAATCGTTCTTCTGCACGGTCTTGGTTTGACTCACGGCATTTGGCAAAACATTGCCGGGCTGTACAAGGAACAAGCACAGTTTATCCTTCCTGATTTGCGCGGGCACGGCGGAAGCGAGCTTGGAGCCGCTGATGGAACAATTGAGCAATACGCCGATGACATTCTGGAATTGATGGATGAACTGGGCCTTGAAAAAGTGCTGCTGGGCGGGCATTCGATGGGCGGTTATGTCGCGCTTGCTTTGGCCGAGAAACACCCCGAACGCGTGGCAGGCCTGGTGATGATTGCCACAAATGCTGGCGAGGACAGCCCCGACAGAAAAGCGCAGCGCTTGCAGGAAGTTGAAAATATACGCGCGGTTGGCACTGCAGAATTTGCTGACGCACTCAGCCTGAGATTATCGGACCGTTCGTTTGTTCAGGCTGTCTCCCGGGATATTATTGCCAAGACTGACCCAGAAGGCCTTATAAATGCAATTATCGCGATCTCGCGCCGGCCTGACCGTCTGCATGTATTGGCAGGTTTTTCGGGCCCGCTCTTAGTTGCGGCTGGCGCGGAAGACCTGATTGTTCCGCAAGCGGCAGCCCGGTTGATGGCTCACTCCAACCCACACGCCAAATTTGTAATCATTCCCGAGGTTGGGCATATGCCAATGTTGGCCGCGCCGCGCACGCTGGGCGCTCTATTAGTTGTAGTTGGCTGAGCACCCTCATGGACCCCTTGGATTGTATCTACAAACGCCGCAGCATTCGGAAGTTCACGGACGCGCCTGTTGATGACGCTCTCATTGAACAGCTTCTACGCGCGGCAATGGCTGCTCCTTCCGCCATGAATCTGAAGCCCTGGCGTTTTGTTGTTGTTCGCGACCCCGTTCGCCTGGAAAAATTGCGCAAAGCTCAGCCTTTTGCCAACATGAACGCCACAACAGTCATCAGCGTTTGTGGGGATTTGCGCTCACTTCGGCGCGTTGTGACCGAGAACTTCTGGCAGCAAGACTGCAGCGCGGCGACCGAAAACATGCTCATCGCGGCTTCTACGCTTGGTTTAGGCGCAGTTTGGTGTGGGGTCTCGCCGCTTGCCAGGCTCCAAAAAACAGTATCCGCTGCCCTTGATTTGCCTGAGGGCGTATTGCCGCTTAATATGGTCTTGATTGGTTACCCGGCGGAAGAAAAACCCGCGCGCACGCAATACGACCCTGCTCTGGTTTTTCTGAACTCCTACGGAACACCCTGGCGAACAGAATAGCCTTAGAGTACAACTTTTCCGGCAGCTTTCAAGACGGATAACGCCCGCACCGTTAGCCAGGGGTTCATTTTTATCGTGGACACGCTGCCCCAATCCACGGGGGAATAGTGCCATGCAGAAGAATTGGCGGCTTGGAACTGCTTATCTTCAGCAAAAAACGCGCCGTTGCTGCCCATCTTGTTTTCTAGCAAGGCGATAGCTGCTGTGCAGCGCTGGTCCCCCAGTTTTCCTGCTTGCTTCATCAGTTCCAGCCCAACCAGAATATCGTATTTCCAATATGAGGGATGACGAAGGCGGGTAAACTCCCACTGCATTGCTTGGCCGTCCGTTTCGCGCAGAAAGAGTTGTTTCCGTAAAAATAACTCAGCAGCGTTTTCGATTGCGGTATTCAGGGCTGAATTGCTGCCAGCGAATTTTTCCCAGACCAGGAGCGCTCGCAAAGGCGTCCAGGTCTCCCAGAATGAAGAATGCGAGGCTTGCGGGCGTTTGTCGCAATTCCAGCCTCCGTCCGGCCACTGCCAGCGCAACAATCTATTTACCAGTTCTTCAGTTTTCTCATCCACCATGTTCAGCTTGATGGAAGAAAAAACAGCGTTCGCTTCCTGGCTAGCGCAGCGGCGGGTGCGTCCTTCAATGCTGCGAATGCTTTTCAGGTGGCGTTCAGAAAACAACCAAGCGTAAACCTGGGCTCTGGGTTCTTGAAGCCTTGGGTTGATGTATGGATAACCGATATCTGCCAGCTGCACCAAGCGCCAATGGGCGCCGTTCCACTTGTGGTAAGGATGAAGTGATAGATCAAAAGCGCACAGGTTCTGAATGATGGTTGAATTAGGTAGTTCAGTTCGTGTCGCGGTCATTTCTTGATTATCCGAGCCATACGCAAAGAGATTTTGCAGGGCGAAATATCGCAGCGCTGGCTCTGGGTGGTTTCTTAAGTCATTTAGCAATTTTGTGTTTATCTGTTTCATAAATAAAAACCTTTTTTCGAACGACTATGTTGAAATTCTAAACCAGCTTAAGTTTGCTGACTGATTAAATTGGGGGTTAATGGGTCAGAGGGTTGAAGTTTCGGCGTTCATTAGCCATCCGAAGCGCTATGGCAGTATTTGCGCTTTTCCTGCTTTGAGCTGGTAAATGTAGAAGGATTATTTCAGGATTTCGGATTGGACGAGGATTAGTTATGGTAAAATCCTTATTTGGATTATTTCAGGCTCTGAGATACCCCGATCATCTTGCGTAATTAATTTACGATTTACCTTAGGAGGCTGTATGACAACAAAGAAATGGGTTTACCTGTTCGACGAAGTAGAACAGGCTGAAGCGTACGCTGGCAGTTGGGATGGAGTGCGCGGTCTATTAGGCGGCAAGGGGTCCAATTTGGCTGAAATGGTACGCATTGGCGTGCCGGTTCCCCCTGGATTTACCATCACAACCGAAGCATGCAATGCCTATCAGGAATCAAATGAATTCCCTGAGGGTATGTGGCAGCAAGCATTGGACGCGTTGAAGGAAGTTGAGAAGAAAGCCGGTAAAGTTTTCGGCGACCCCAAGAACCCACTGCTTGTTTCCTGCCGTTCCGGCGCTAAGTTCTCCATGCCCGGCATGATGGATACCGTCCTGAATATCGGCATGAATGACGAAACGGCGAAAGGCATGGTCGAGTTGACCGGCAATGAGCGTTTCGTGGCAGATTCTTACCGCCGCTTGGTGCAGATGTTCGGCAGTGTTGTGCTCGGCATCGCGGACGAAGCCTTTGACGAGGTTCTGGACGGCTACAAAGCGCAAAAGGGCGTCAAGCTGGACACGGAATTGGGCGCGGCTGATTGGCAGTACCTGACCGGTCAATTCAAAGAAGTCGTCAAGCGCGAAATGGGCTTCGAATTCCCGCAGGATCCCCTGGTGCAAATGCAATATGCCATCAAAGCCGTTTTTGGCTCCTGGAATTCCAAGCGCGCGATTGATTACCGCCGCCGCGAGAATATTCCCGACTCCCTCGGCACCGCTGTGAATATCCAGACCATGGTATTCGGCAACATGGGCGATGACTCGGGCACAGGCGTTGCCTTCACTCGCGACCCACAGACCGGTGAGAACAAAATGTTCGGCGAATACCTGATCAACGCCCAGGGCGAAGATGTTGTCGCTGGTATCCGCAACACCTCCAAAATCGAAGGCCTGAAAGCTGAAATCCCTGACGCGTACAACACCTTCATGGATATCACCGAACGGCTCGAAAATCACTACAAAGAAATGCAGGATGTCGAATTCACCATCGAACGCGGCAAACTGTGGATGCTGCAGACCCGCAACGGAAAACGCTCGGCCAAAGCAGCAATCAAGATAGCCTATGACATGGTCACTGAAAACTTCATTA
>Ga0208459_1003866_pt1 | contig 11538 bp, 10 predicted proteins | sample AD_UKC087_MetaG_FD_184433 | JGI IMG/M metagenome (GOLD analysis project Ga0208459, IMG submission 184433) | Active sludge microbial communities of municipal wastewater-treating anaerobic digesters from USA - AD_UKC087_MetaG (SPAdes) (version 2) | ecosystem: Engineered > Bioreactor > Anaerobic >... | reverse complement strand
TTTGGATAGATGAATGTGTCTTGCAGATATTTCTACTGGGACTTTTATGCTTGGTTTTATTTTTTTGAATTTCATTTTAAGACCTTTAAAACCTCCTCAACAGCCATTTTTTCTTCATCTGTTTTTATCACATAGACATTTACTTTTGAGAATATTGAAGATATTTTCCTTTCATTATTGTTATTCTTTTTTTTGTTTAGTTTAACTCCTATAAATTTTAGGTTATTGCAGATATCTCTTCTTAATCTTGGAACATTTTCTCCTATTGCAGCTGTGAACACTAAATTATCCAGTCCATTTAATACAGTTATATACGAACCTATAACTTTTATTATTTTGTAAATAAATAAGTCATAAGCTAATTTTGATTCTTTGTCTGTATCCATATTCTTAAGAATATTTCTAAAATCATTATACCCAGAAATTCCCTTTAGCCCTGATTGGTTAGTAATAATATCTTCAACATCATACTTCTTTTTTTGCAAGAAAAATATTACTCCTGGATCTATGCTTCCTGAACGTGTTCCCATCATTATACCTTCTAATGGTGTTAGTCCCATACTTGTATCTAATGGTTTGTTATTTTTTATAGCAGAAATACTTGAACCAGAACCTAAATGGCACGTGATTGTTTTTCCTTTTAAATTTTGAGAAACATATTCATGAGATAATCCATGAAAGCCATATTTTCTTATATCATATTTTTCAGTTATTTTTTTTGGAATAGCATATGTTTTTGAAACTTCAGGTAATTCTGCGAAAAACATTGTGTCAAAAACAGCGTATTGAGGTTTTTTGAATTTTTCACAAAGTTCAATTACCATTAGTTGTTTTGGATTATGTAGTGGGGCGAATTCTGAGAATTGTTTTATTTTCTTTTTAACTTTAGGAGTTATAAGAGAAGTCTTTTTTAGTTCACCTCCGTGAACAACTCTGTGAGCCAAGAAATCTATTTTTTTATCTGAACATTCCAGAAATATTTCTTGTAATGCTTTGTTATAATCTTCTTTTGATTTTAATCTTTCTTTGTTTCCTGATTTTAATAAATTTGAATCTTCAAATAAGCTATACTTTATGCTTGAACTTCCAACATTAAACACGAGAATTGATTTCAGCATATACTTTTCCCCACATTATTTTTTTCCAGATTCTTTCATAATTATACAAAAATATTACTTTTACTATTGTAAGTGCAAATGTAAATTTTAGGGAGACTCCCATATCCTTTTGAAGAATATAAATCGCTATTAGAGTTATTACAAAGGATATTGTTTCCCAAATTAATGCTTTTATGAAACTTCTTTTAGGTGTGGAAGTAAGATATTTCACTCTCTTTTTTGCCATTATATTTATAATAAGGTAATCTTTTTAAGGTATGTGCTTGTGTAGTAGCAAATAAAAGATTTAAATGGTTAAGTAGTATTTTAATCATGAGAGTTATATTAAAAAAAGGTAAACAAAAGGAATTAATCTTATTAGCTAAAGGAGAATATTCTTGGAGTTTTCTTTCTAAAATTTTGAAAATTAATGAGAATTATTTAAGAAATGATGTGAAAAATGAAAGAGTAACTCTTGATGAAGATATTTATCTGAGATTATGTAAATTTTCAGGAACTTCTTTTGATAAGTATATTCTTAGAAAAGTAGATGAGAATTGGGGGAGATGTAAGGGTGGAAAAAATTCTCCTAAAAATATTAAAGAAATTGGTCAAATAAATTTTAGTGAGAATCTTGCAGAAGTGTTTGGAATTCTTTTAGGTGGCGGGCATATTCAAAGATATGAAGATGGAAATAAAATAAGATGTTATTCTTTAATTGTTGCTGGAAATTCTCATACAGATAAGGATTTTGTGAGTGTGTATGTACCATCTCTTTTTGAAAATGTATTTGGAACTAAAGGGAGTTTATTTTTTTCTAAGGATAAGAATTCTGTTTATTACAAAATATATGGCAAGAGAGTAGTTGATTTTATTATTTCTAATGGAATTTCTTCTGGTAATAAGAAAGAGAATAATCAGAAAATTCCAAATTGGATTAAAAGAAATAAGAAATTCTTATTAAAATGTATTAAAGGTTTAATAGATACAGATGGTTCAGTGCATCTAGATTCTAAGTTTAGTAAAAACATAAGAATTAGTTATTCTAGTTATATACCTAGTTTGCTTAATGATGTTAGGGAAGCATTAATTTTATTAGGTTTTTCTCCTTCTGAAGTAATTAGAGATAGGCAAATCTTTCTTTCGAGTAAACACGATGTAAATAAATACATTAAGGAAATTGGATTTTCTAATAAAAAAAATTTAAATAGGTTGATTTTGTTTAGAAAAGGTAATGCCCCGGTAGTTCAGAGGCCAAGAATTCCGCCTTCTCAAATCATGCCGGAATTCAATCGATGAGATAATAATTCCAGCCTTCTCTAAGGCAGGCTTATATGTTTTATCACCTTATTTTTCTTAGGGTGATGGAAAACGGCGGTGACCCGAGTTCGAATCTCGGCCGGGGCGTCCGAGATTAGTTCAAATCTCTGAAAAATTTTGTTTAAAGTAAATATTTTTAAAATAGAAAATATTAGTTTATTTATTAACTAGTTGTGAAGAATTTTATTAAGAATCAATCAGAATTATGGTCTAGATGGGAGTTTAAGTTAGAAGAGCTTTGCTCTAAACTAGTTTAGGTAATGTTGCACCAATAGGCAAATTTCTCATTTTACCGTTACTGAATATTATAGCTGGCTCTTTTCCGAGTAACACAATTTTTGAAGAGGTAACATACAGACCGTTTCTTTCCGTCAATGCAATAATCTTTTCTGTTTTATTTTTCTTTGATAGCCCAATTAATCTTTCCTCTATATTTTGATTATAATGAACTGCTATTTCATATCCAGATAAAACATCCATTCCTGTTAAATCTCTTATTTCAACCCAATTTTTATCGGCATATAGTGAGTGTATAATTGTCTTGGAAAATATTATTGCTCCTGCAGAGCCACCATAAATTGGAATGTCCATTTCCATTGCCTTCTTTAAAAATTCCCAGCATCCTGTTTCCTTAAGTTTCTTTAGCAGATAGGGGGTATTTCCTCCACCAATATAAATCCCAGAAAAAATTTCAGGAGAGAGTTCTTTAGATTTACACAAATCTTCTTCAGTCCACATCTCATATAAACTAACTCCAAGCACATCAAAGGTTGATTTCAACCATTTTAAACAAGAAGGGTACGGATGTTTGATATTATCTATTGCGATTGGGATGTACAAAAGGGGTTTTGAAAGATTTAACAAAGAAGCAAATTTCTCGTCTAACTCTCTGACATCCTCTCCAGAACCTCCTCCTGATAGTATAACTCTCATATTGGTAACAACATAATATTATTTAAAATTCTTTGCAAATTGGATTAATATGTCTTAAATCTATTGATAATATCATATAACAAAATTGATTGGATCTAAGAAATCCTTATTTTTAGATTAACCACTCTTTTGGTTATTTTTGGAATTCTCTCTAGTTCTTTTTGTATAAACTTGATTAGATATATCCTTTCTTCTTTTTTTAGATCTTTTTCAATTCCAATGATAGTTCTCCAAGGATCTACGAGCAATCTTCCACTCTGACTTAGAAGGAATACTTCGGTATATGCTTTTGTTTTCTTTGAGATTTTATCTGCCAATTCCTGGGCAGCGATACTATATATCTTACCTACATGATATACAGGATTCTTGCCTGCTACCCCTTCCATAGTGTATGGCTTTACCTGACAAATCAGACGATTGATCCTATTTCCCCGACCGACCAACCCCTCATCTCCACTTTCAATGGATGATCCTATGGCGGTTAAATAGAGCTCGCCAGTATCAAAGTCATCACGAGTGTTGATACTAATCCCTATATTAAATTTTGGAAAATCATTTTTAATAAATTCAAAGATAATCTTTCTCATTAAATTTAAATTATTTTTGTACTCTATCTCGTTCTTAACATATCTACTAATTTGAGGGATACATAGTGTTAAATCTATACTCTTATCCAATTTAGCTCCCATAATTTTTATGTCTGTCCCTAACCAGGGTTTGTTCTTTCATCAGATTCTATAATTGGACAAATACTTAAAACAAAATTTAATGTTATTATTTTTGATGAAATAATTGATTTTGTAAATCAAAATTAGGTTTTATTCTCATTAATACAGAATTAGATAGAATCTATGCTCAAATACCATAATTTATTAAAACCAACCTCTCTTGTTAAGAAAGATAATAAAATGGTCAATTTTTCCGTACTAGAAAGAATATTTTATGCTATAGGTTCTTTAGTAGCGTTAATTTTAGGGGCTATTGAATTAAAGAGATTTCTCGAGCCTCCAAACATAATGTTAAGACCTTATTTATTTTTTAAGAATAAAGAGAGAAATGAATATGGTCAAGAGGTAATACCCTTACAATATGAGTTTAGATTATTGAATACTGGAAGAGAAATTGTTGGAGAAGTTTTGTTAAGTGTTGGAGGATTTCATGTGATACATTCATTAAGTGAAGTAATAAACCTAAAGAAGAATACCCCCTATATGAAGGAAGGAATTGTGAGAATAGAACCTGTTGGAGTTAATATAAAGAAAATAGAAACTCCTTTTAAAGTTAAAATCTTCTTCCAAGATGTAAAAAAGAAAAAGTATGCAGTTCATGAAATAACCTTGCATGAAAATGGTGCAGGTTGGCAAGAAACCAAAGCATCTTTTTGAGTTTTCGACCAATCTTACACTAAGTTAAACCTAAGGTTGAATTTACGGCCGGGGCGTTAATCTTAAGGTTGAATTTTCTAACTGGGCGTTGAACTACATAAGTAAGTGCTGAAAATATAGATAACAAAATCTTTATAAGGGTGATATATATTAGATATATATGGCTAAAAAGCAGATAATAATAAAATTTGAGGGTTCAGAAATTCTTGAGAGAAAGGCTTCTAAGTTTGGAACAGGTGCTCATGTAATTATTCCTAAGGAATATATTAACAAAAAAGTAAAGATTATTTTGGAGGATGAAGATGAGAAAGAGTAGGATTTCATTAATATTTGGGTTAATTTTCTTCTTTGTAGTTATTCAGTTTGTTAGAGCAGACATAATTAGTGATTGTAGCGCAACTCCCATAACAACTCCTGGATATTACGAATTAAACCAAAGCATAACTTCAGCAAATACATGTCTTACAATAGCTGCTTCAGATGTTGAAATTGACTGTAAAGGCCATACAATTGAATATGCGAATACAGGAACAGCAACGAGATTTGGGATAGATGTTGTGTTAGGAACAGTTTTTCTAAATAATATAACAATAAGAAATTGTTATATAAATAAACCAAGTGCACTTAATACTGCAGGTTATGGAATAAGAATGCAAAGAACTTCTAATTCTTTTATTATTAATAATACAATACAAACAAATGGTACTACAAATAATTATGGAATATATCTTTTTACAGCATGTGAAAATAATCTAATTGAAAATAATACTATAAATGCTTCTGGTAACACTATTGGAAGTGTAGGAGTTTATCTTTCTACACAGTCAAATAATAATACTTTAAGAAATAATATTATATCTGGTAGAGGAACAGCAACAAGTCATTCAGTTTATATTTATGCTTCTGATAATAATCTACTAGAAAATAATTCTCTTTTAGGGTATTCAAGTTACCTTGATAATACTGATTCAGATATTTATAATGTATTTCTTTCAACAGGCTCAAAATATAATGTAATAAGAAACAATTCTCTTTTTATTCAAGCATCAGAAGACAATTACAATGTTTATATTTATTACAATTCAAATTATAATTTAGTTTATAATAATACTATGCAAGTTAATGGAACAGCAACAGGAACAGGAAATTATGGAGTTTATATTTTAGGAAGCGATTATAATAAAATTTCAAATAATTCAGTTTATACATATGGTTATGGAACAATGTATGGAATGCGATTAGGTGCTGCATCCCTTAACAATGTTCTAAATAATAATTTTATAAGCACTTATGGAACTTCAGCAAACAATTATGGAATTTATATTGTTAGTGCATTGTTTAATAACATAACTGAGAATACTATTTTTACAAATGGTTTATCTACAGGAAACCATGGAATTTCCTTATCGAGTTCACAAAGAAATTATATATATAAAAATAATATTTCTACAAATGGTACAACTACTGCTTATGGAATTTATTTAACTGGTTCAGATTATGTTACAATTTCAAATAATTTTATTTCAACTAATGGTATTGCCACATCAACAGTCACAGGAAATAATGGAATTCATCTTTCAAGTTCTACTAATAATAATGTAATAAACAATGTTATAGTTACAAATGGGACTACCTCAGGTACACCTTCTACTGGTAATGGAAATATAGGGATAAATTTGTATGTTTCTTCAGGATACAATTATGTCCATAATAATACAATTCAAACTAATGGAAGAGCACATAATTATGGAATGTATCTATATCTAACTAATAAGAATACTATAATAGGAAACAAAATTTCTACATCTGGAGAACTAACAATGAATCATGGAATGTTTCTTTCTACAAGTTCAAATGTTAATTCTTTATTATACAATGATATTTCAACTTATGGAAGTACTACAAATCATGGAATTTCTTTAACAACTAATTCAGATGGTAATGAAATAATAGGAAATAATATAATTACAAATGGTTCAATAACAGGAGCATCGACTACAAATAATTTTGGAATTACTCTTACTACAAGTTGTTATAATAATCTATTTGAAAATAATACTGTTCAAACAGGAGGAGGAAATTATAATTATGGTTTTTATTCTCTTCTTAATTCAAATAGCTTTATTCTTAGAGGAAACAATCTATCAACTGGAGGAAATAGGTATAATTATGGAGTCTTTATTTCAGAATCAAGATTATCCACTATTGATAATAATATTATTACTACATCTGGAATTCAGGGAAATAACTATGGAATGTATTTATATTCCAATTCAAAGTATAATTTAATTAAAAAAAATAATCTTACAACTTCTGGAAGTACTAATTCTTATGGAATTTTTATTGATGCTATAGCTCCAAATTTTCCCAATAATAATTTTTTTGAGGAAAATAATTTTATTAGTATTTCTGGAACAGAATTTAGGTTTGCTGATGCAGAAATTGATGAAATTTCTTTAATTAGCCAGAGTATTAACAGTTATTTATTTACTGGAATTGGAAGCATAATAATTGTTAGGAATGAATCTGCAGGAGAAATAAAATTCTTAGAAAGATTAACTGGTTCTGGAAACGGATTTAGTGATTCAATAAAAATATCTGAAAACTATGCCTTGATAAATACAGGAGTAGCAGGTTTTAATAAGCCGGCAGAGATAACTCTTTACAATCTTTCAACTTCTATAACTACTCTGCAAATTTACAAAAATGGGGTTTTGTGCAATGATTGTATAAATCTTACTCCAATGCAAGCAGGAAATGTCACATTTAATGTAACAGGAGGAGGAATTTATTCAATAAATGCAAGTGATGAAATTCCTCATGTGATAACACTTCTCTCACCAGAAAATAATACAAACATCACAACACAGAATTACTCTTTTAATTTTACTGTGACAGATGAAATTTCTTCTATTTTCCAATGTTATATTCATATTGACAATGAAATTTATGGTTCAAATGAATCTGTTTTAAATGCTACTGAAACAAGTATCAATGTTTCTGGGATAAGCGGAGGAAGTCATGAATGGTATGTCTCTTGTTTAGATGAAGCAAATTGGAGTCAGAATTCAGAAACAAGAACAATAAATAATAATATCCCCTATATAATTTACAATTCTCCTGAAAATGATTCTTTTATTAATAATGCAAGTTCTGTTTTATTAAATATTAGTCTTTCTGACACAGAAGAGAGTATTTTTGAGTTGTGGATTTATGGAGATGGAGAGTTAATCAATTATTCATTTGGAATTTCAACAGGAGAATTTACATATCTTTGGGAAGACCTCAATTTAGGACAGCATAATTGGAGTGTAATTATAAACGATGGGTTTAGCAATTCAACAGACCAAACTTATTATTTCAATATCATTAATTTGACAATAAATTGTGAAGCAGGAGGGCCTTATCAATCAGGGGCTTTAGTATTAGCTCAAGGAAATGTAAGTGATGGAACTTCTCCTTTATCCTCTCAAATAATTAATGCAAGTGTTTATCTAAATGGTATTTTAAATACTTCAAATAACCTTAATTCAACAAGTGAGGGGAGTTTTTCTACAATATTTTTGGGATTAGCAACTGGAAATTATACCTTAAATGTATCTGTTAATTATCAAGGATTAAATGCTTATTGTTTGGATTATTTCAGCATAAATGAAGGTTATGATGCTGGATTTATTTCAGGTAATGAAAGCGGATATATTTTAGGATTTAATGAAGGGAACATAACTGGATTTAATTTAGGAAACACAACAGGATTTGTATTTGGTAATAGTTCTGGATTTACATTAGGGAATGTAACTGGATTTATTTTAGGTAATACAACCGGTTTTATATTGGGCAATACAACAGGATATGTTTTGGGAAATGCAACTGGATTTAATTTAGGTAATACAACAGGTTTCATATTAGGAAACTCAACAGGATTTATTACAGGAAATTTAAGTGGTTATATTTTAGGATTTGATACTGGAAATCTAACTGGATTTAATTTAGGAAATTACACAGGATATTTGCTTGGAAATCTAACTGGATTTAATTTAGGTAATGAAACTGGATTCTATTATGGAAATACATCTGGATATAGTTTAGGATATACTGCAGGTAATGAAAGCGGATATACAACTGGTTATGCTGCAGGTTTGACTGCAGTAGGAAATACTTCTGCTAGTTTAATTTTAGATAAAATCATAAGTTTTAGTAGTTTTACAAATCAAACTTTTGTCTATAATGTAACTTTAAGATTGACTAACAAAGGAGGAAGCAATGCAACATATGTTAATATTACAGATTTAGATTCTTTATCTAGTCCATATTTTATAGGAAATATTACTCCAGGAGAAACTGTTGTAAGGAATTATTTACTTAGTTTTGCAAGAAATTCTACTACTTATCATAATATTACAAAAATTGCACAAGTATCTGGAATTGATTCTTTTTTATCAAGTTTGATTTATTCCAATTCTAGTCAGATAGTTTTAACAATTCCAGGACAAGAAACAGGTCAGAAATTAACTTTAATAAAAAATGTATATTATAATTCAGAAAATTCAACAAATGTAAATTACACAATAACTGTAGAGGTTGTTAATTCTGGAGGAATTGATTTAAAAAATATAAATATTCTAGATTCTGATTTAAATTTAAACACCTTAATTAGTTTAAATAGAACTCAAAATTATTCTTACTCTAATTTTGTTTTAGTGGATAAAGCTGCTTCCAATACTAATAAATTATTTGTAAAATCAACAGCATTAGCGAATTCAATAACTTATGAATCAAATCAAATGCAAGTAAGGATTCCAGGATATGGTGGACCTGCAGACACTATAGTTAATTCACCTTCTTATGTAAATCAATCTGAAGATTTTAATACAACAATTCAAATAACTAATCAAAATCCAGATATAGGACAGAATTTTATTATTTATTATTGGATAACTAATGAATTTGAGAATGTAAATTATTCTTCTGGGACAAGAACAATTTATGTTGGTGCCTCTCAGACAAATAATACTATAGTAACTTTTTCAGCACCTTCTGATATTGGAATTTATAAATTTAAATCAGTAACAACATATGAAGGAGGTGTAGATTTAGCTGAAGATAGCTTTCAAGTTGTTGCACCAGGAATAGTAATTAATCCATCAAGTGGGAAAGGAAGTTCAAAATGTAACTATATATGGGAATGTAGTTCTTGGAGCATTTGTTCTTCTGAGGGATTACAAACAAGGATATGCACTAATAAAGGAACATGTAAGGGGACAGTAGGAAAGCCAATAGAACAAAGAAATTGTTCAGAAGTTTCATTTAATGTTAAGTTAAGATTAAATCAATTAAATTTAACTGAAAACGAAACTTTAGAGTTTAATATTACTATAACTCAGAAGAAACCTCAAGAAGAAATAAATGTACAAGTTAACTATTTGGTATTAGATGCTGATGAAAACGAAATATTCAATGAGATAACAAATTATTCTGTTAAAGATACTATGACTTATAAAGAGATATTAAATGACTTAAAATTAGTCCCAGGAGAGTATACATTAAAAATTTATACAATATATAATGGAGAAAAGAAAGCAGAAGATGAACAAAGGTTTATAGTAAGAGAATATGAACAAGGAGAGATTCATTCTAGATTATATATTCAATTGAAAAACAGATTATCTTTATTTAATTATATTGTATTACTCGGAATTATACTTATATTAGTTCTCTTGATTGTCATAGTTATTAAGATAAAATTGAGAAGAAGAGATGAGATTGACGTTTTAATTAAAGAAGGAAAAAAATATTTCTATGAGGGAAAATTTGATGAAGCAATAGACATATATCCTGTTCTTAAGAACTTATATAAGTCGAAATATAAAGGAGATGCTTCTGCTTATGAGAAGATTAACTCTTATTCTAAGTTTCTTTCAAAGGGAGTTAAAGATAAATTAAAAAAAGATTAGGTTCCTATTAATCCTACACTAAGTTAAACCTAATGTTGAATTTACAGTTCTAAAAGAAACATTTAAATAGTAATATCAAATGATATTATTGATATTTTGAAGCTTAATTAAAATGGAAACTCGGACAATTAAGAAAAATAAAAGTTATATTGAAACAAACGATATAGCTAGAAGCCCAACGCTTCAAACAGTTCTTATGGTTGAAAAATTCATAAAGGATAATTCAGGAGAATACAAAAAAACAGATTTATTCAAAAATCTACCAAAAAAAGTGATGTGGCAGACATTTCAGGTTATAATGGAGTATTTAGAAGAGAATTTGAGAATAGCTTATGATAATGAAGGATATATTGTTTATATCTGGAATCCAGAATTTGTAGAGAGATTTAGAAATAAACCCGAGTTAGAATGGAATGCAAAGTAAAGTTTATTGATTTAGAATTGAAACATGCTTTTGATGATTTAGAAAAATCAGATTCAAGACTCTTTAAAGAGGTAAATAAAGCAATACAAGATATATGCCAAAATTCTTTTTGTGGAAGAAATGTAAAGAAAAAATTAATTCCTAAGGAACTTGTTCAAAAGCATAAAATAGATAATCTTTGGATTTATAATTTAAGAAAAGACTGGAGACTTTTATATTCTGTTGGTAGAGATGAAATTGAAATTATAGCAGTTATTCTTGATTGGATGGATCATAAAGATTATGAAAAATTATTCAAATTTTAATTTTATATCAATCCTACACTAAGTTAAACTTAAGGTTGAATTTACGGCTTGGATGTAACTTTGTTTGGAAAAGTATAAAAAGAAGTTTAATTATATTTATAGATGGAAGATTATTTAGAA
>Ga0208459_1003863_pt1 | contig 11539 bp, 14 predicted proteins | sample AD_UKC087_MetaG_FD_184433 | JGI IMG/M metagenome (GOLD analysis project Ga0208459, IMG submission 184433) | Active sludge microbial communities of municipal wastewater-treating anaerobic digesters from USA - AD_UKC087_MetaG (SPAdes) (version 2) | ecosystem: Engineered > Bioreactor > Anaerobic >... | reverse complement strand
AGAAATACAACATTGGCGTAGAAGAAGATCAATCCGGGGGCCAGAATTATGAGCATACCAGGGAGGCCGTAATAAAAACAACGGCAACCATCCTGCAAGCTCATTTTTCAATGTCACCGGAAGAAACGCCCGGGCTGAAATATTGGAAGGATCGAGGCTATACAGACGAAACCCTGGAGGAATTTGGCGTAGGGTATTGCGATGGAACAAAACCAGCTCATGTACTTGATTCGGATCTTTCCGATACCGGCGCTATAAACGAGAAAGGGAACCTGATATACTACAAACGCTCCACCATACCGCTCCACGATGCAAAGGGCAATGTGATAGGGTGGGCGGGGCGTAGTATCCAAGATGAGGAAGGGAAAGCCAAGTACATAAATAGCCCAACAACTAAAATTTATAACAAGAGCACGGTGCTCTACAATCTGCACCGTGCCGCTACCCATATCCGGAATGAAGGCGAGGTTTGGATTGTAGAAGGATACGCAGATGTAATGGCAGCGTGGCAAAGTGGAGTCCGTAACGTAGTTGGGCTTTGTGGCACCTCTCTCACAGATGCCCATGTAAATCGGCTCCGGAAGTTCAATGGTGATACCCCGCTTCGGATCATTCTGGCGCTTGACAATGAGATTGTAAAAACTACCGATGATGAAGCCGGGAAAACCTACAAGGCCAGTGTGGCCCTGGCATACTTCACCGCCATGGAAAAACTAATTCCATTGGGCGAAACGCTTCGATTGATCTACCCTAAAGTAAAGGGTAAAAGGATCAAGGATGTGGCGGATATCGTAATGGCCGGGCAGGATCCAGATGCGTGCCAGAAAAAGGATGTGATTGAGGATTACGTAGAACGCAAGCTGGGTGAAGATGACTGGGCAAATAAAGCATCTGCAGTGCAAAAAGCAGACTTCCAGGAGCACGTGGCCAGGCTGATCAGTCGGATAAAACGCGACTCCGTTCGGGACATTTATATTAAGAAGTTGTACGAGCTGCTGGAAGTTACGCCCAAAAAGCTTTCAGAATTGGTGGCCAAATACGGCGAGGCAAAGGAGAGTGTGGCTTACGATATACTTGATCATGAGTACATCATAATTAAAGATGAAATCCGGCAACGGTATCCATTCTTTGACGAAAAAACAAAGGAGGTATCATGGAGGTACCAGACGCTAAAAAAATCCACCGTAACAGATCAATTTGGAACGGCATTTATCAAAACGTTGCCTCGTTTCACAAAAAGTATCATAGAACCAAACCACATTGAGTACAAACGAACTTATCAGCTAGAAACAGAGCTTGGAACGTACAACTTCTTTAACGATTACGAACCGCTGGCATTCACACCCAAAGAATTCACGTTGCCAGAAGCATTTTACAAGGATCCTTATGGATACGACTACACCACCATCCCTGAGATAAAGAACATTGCCAAGCTGTTCAAACACATTTTTGAAAATGGTACCAATCCCCTTGGGAATGAATACCTGCAAATAGCCTGGGATTGGCTTGCAGTGATGTACCTGCACCCACGCGAACGGCTTCCGGCCATTGGCCTGGTATCAAAAGAGGAGGGGACAGGGAAAAGTACCCTGATCAATGTGCTGGCCAAATTCTTTGGCTCAAACACCACCAAGATTGATTCAAGCCGTATTGCGGCAAAATTCAACTCCTTGATGGGCGGTAAAGTCCTGGTTTACTGCGAGGAAACCAAGGACGATAGGGGCCAGATGGAAAACATCTTGAAGGACCTTATCACAGGCTTTGAGGCGGTGATTGAGAAAAAATTTGGGGACGCTGAAGTAGTACCCACCTTTTGCAAATTCCTATTCGCGTCCAATCACCCGGACACCTTTATGAAGATTGGTAGCAAAAGCACCCGGTTTTTTGTAAACGAGATCCGGCCAATTCCGGCAGGTGAAAAAGTGGGCAATTTTGAGGAATTGTGCTACATGGAAATCCCGTACCTGGCATATTTCCTATGTCGGAGGGGTATAATGATCCCATACGAAGACCGGCTTTGGTTCAAGCCGGAACGCTACGAAAATGAGGCGCTAAAACGCCTCCAGCAGTCCTCCAAAGATAACGTGGAGAGAAACATAGAGGATCTGATGGAAACCATTTTCCTGAGCCTCCAGCACACCAATCCGGTGTTGTCTTTCACCTCCAGGGAATTGATGCAAATGATGATCGCGTACGCTGGTAAGAAGTACGAGACGCATACAGTTAACTACTTTCAGGATGTGAGTGTCCGGATTGGCCTGAATTACACACAGACTACCAGGCGGAATACCATCGAGGTAAAAGGATTGTACAATGGCGGCGCCTCCATTGTATCCGAACTAAAGCCCGCCAATCAGGGCCGGTTCATTGAATTTCCAATCTGGAAATTCTGTGAACCGGATCAAATCAAAGAAATCTATTCACCTGAAAACCTTGACACCCTGATTACCAACCTGAAACAGATGGAAAAAAAGGTGCCTGGCACAGTGCCGGATGAATGGTTTGAGGTTGTGAAAATCGGGAATCTTAAAGGAAAACAAGAAGAATTACCATTTTAAAAAAATCACATCATGCAAAAATCAATTTCATTTAATGATCAGAGCATTCGATTAATTAGAAAAGGATGCAAAACCCAAACAAGGAGACTATTTGATAAGGTGATCCAAAAATATGGCCCGTCTCTATATGGAGTGGGGGCCAAACTGATGGTACAAGAAGCCTTCCGTTTGTTTCGAGAAAGGAACTATAAGATGAATACAGATTCAGGATATTATTTAGAGTATAGAGCAGATGGGGCGGTAGATCGTGAAATCGAATGGAAAAAACCAAGTGAAATGACCCAAAATGAATCACGTCTTGAAATAACCATTTTGGCACAAAGGGATGAACCTGTTCAGGAAATAACCGATCATGATGCTATTGACGAAGGGGTATTTTGGTCAAATTCCCACGATGGGTGGGTTATTGATGATGATGGTTCATTTTTATCTGAAAGCCCCAGAGATACCTTCAAGAAATGGTTTATCTCTATTTACGGGCCTGAGCCCTGGGATAATAATGATTGTGTAGTGGTCCTCGAATTTGAGGCCAAACAAACCCGGTATAAGGTCAATTTTTTTCAGCAAATGTTATCAGCAAAAGGTTAAAATCTTGATCTACAATTATGAAAATTCGCCTCACTCAAATAGACGGGAAACTCCCAAACTTGGCCTTGATGAAGTTGTCACACTTCTACAAGTCGCAAGGGCATGAGGTGTGTTTTCAGGATAGCGTGACCCGTTCAATGTTCGAGCCGCAATACGACATTGTTTTTGGTTCAGCGATTTTCAGCACATCCGATAAAAAGTTAAAACTGTTTCGTTCGCACTTCCCATCGGCCAAAATTGGCGGTACAGGTAGCGGCGAAAATTGGACGGTTGAAGATTTTACGGGCGATTACCCAGATTTGTATGACTATTCGATATACCCTGATTTTCGGCACTCAATTGGGTTCAGCCAAAGAGGTTGTCGCCTTCGTTGCAAGTTTTGCGTTGTTCCTAAAAAGGAAGGCAAAAACCGAAGCGTGAACGGCATCGGCGAAATTTGGAGAGGCGAAGGCTACCCGAAAAACTTGCTGTTACTTGATAATGATTTTTTCGGGCAGCCAGATTGGAGGGAGAAGTCAGAGCAAATTATTTCAGGCGGATTCAAAGTGTGTTTTTCGCAGGGCATCAATGTGCGACTTTTCGACCGCGAGGCCGCGCAAGTGTTGGGCAGAATAAAATACTACGACGATGCCTTTGAGCGGAAAAGGATTTACACGGCTTGGGATAACCTACGGGATGCCGAAATCTTCTTTCGTGGCATTGGCTACCTCACCGATTCGGGCATAAAGCCAGACGAAATTATGGTCTATTTTCTCTGTAATTACTGGGAAAAAGGATTGACCACCGACGTTTGGGAGCGGTTCGAGCGAATGAAAGAAATCGGTCTACGGCCATACCCAATGGTGTACGATGTTCAGAACGCGGACGCTGAAATTAAGGCGTTCCAAACATGGGTAATTCGCCGCGCTTACATGAAAATTCCGTTTTCGGAGTATCATGGCTCAGGATACCGAAAACCCAAGCCTTTTTTATCTTTATTCTCATAGCGGCTAACTAAAAGTTTTACCCACCCAACCGATTAGGGTAGGGTGTCGTGAAACAACAGTTAGCAGCCCCGACCAGGATCCACCTGGCCGGGGCTTTTTCGTACCCCAAACCCATATTTTGAAATATTAAATTTCCTACTAATCCAAAAACGCTTTTTTTTCAACAAAATGGCCTTTGAGAAAAGGGTAGGGGGTAAAAGCTACACTTTTTTATTTTTTTTGAAAAAAAGTGTAGCAGTGTAGCTTTTTGTGTTTTTGCCTTAATAACTTATTGATTATCAAAGCAAAAGTTATGCTACACTTTATGCTACACTTTATGCTACACTTTTTGAAAAAAGGCAAAAGTGTAGCTTTTTTTCAGGCCATTTCATGCTACACTTCCTCAATGGCTCCGATCTATGCTACACTTTCATTTTAAAAGTGTAGCATAAGTTTGTTTTGATAGTCAATGAGTTACAAAGGTTTTTGCAAAAAGCTACACTTACTAAGGTCCAAAAAAATTTTTCCAGCGTTTTTTTTTCGATTTTCAACAAAACGCAACTTTTCAACCAAAACCGATATCGCCAATCAACAAGGCATGAAAAAGCCCTGAGTGAACTTTATCACCCAGGGCATACTCAACTGTATAATCTCATAAAAAGATTTTCAAAAGTACATCTAAAATGTACTAATGTCAAATATGGGTATGATATTTGTACTGATTAACACCATATGTGTAGGGTATGTGTGCTATATCTGCCACGGATCATGCACCAATCATGTACCTAGAAACCAGCGCCTTTTTTTATGGAAAAAGTTGATTATCAATCGTTTATTTCAAAAGAGCCTGCTTGGATGACCAAAACAACCATTGAGACAAAATCCACAGAAAACCCAAAAGAAAGGGTAGGGGAGCCATGGCCCAGACTTCTATCCAAGAAGTATTTAGCGATCCATTTCGAATGCTGGACCAATAACCGCATCAATAACAAGCGATTCCGGCGCTATGTACTAACACCAGAAGTGTTACAAGAGGCCGGGATCCCTCAGGACGAAGCTTATTCACAATCACTCAAAACTTTCAACGCAGTACAATCCATGAAACTTATTCAGATCCTTTTTCGCCCCCTAGTATTTCTGCTCCTGGCAGCATCCACCCTCGGCGCTCAAACGCCCATCGAACCCATTTCCCAACCAATCCACCAGTTCAAAACAGACACCTTCCAGAATGGTGCTGATTACTTCCTTCGGGATACCATTCCAGGCATGGCCGTTGTCACAGATAGTATGGTTAGAATGGTCTACACCGGCCAATCCGGGCTGTATCGATACCAGTCCGTACTATCCACCATTGTAGTAGACGCCTTGATGGTACAAGAGTACCGCATGGTAGTACGCGGAGATACTGGAATTAGTGACCCGGTAGACCTGTCACGGCGGTTTTTCTTCCTCACAGGCGGAAAACTGGATCCAAAACGAATTCTACTCTTTAAACAAGCCGCCCCATGATACTAACCCTGAAAGAAATAGGATCCACACCAAACTCCACCGGCAGCCAATTACTGATGGACGGTAAACCGTTCTGTTTTGTAGTGGAGGATGGATACCGTTCGAAAAAGATCAAACACGAAACCCGCATACCGGCAGGCCGCTACCGCGTGGTGCCCAGGAAGGAAGGAAAATTCTTTTATAAATATTCAAACCAATTTGGCCACGCATTTGTGCCCCATTTGCTCGATGTGCCAGGGTTTGAATTTATCCTGATCCACATTGGCAATACCATCAAAGACACGAGTGGCTGCATCCTGGTAAATCGTTTTCTAGGCTTGGGTACCGACAATAACTACATTGGCTCCGATAGTAGCAGCGTGTACAAGCTGCTTTATTCATTAATGAGGGCGGCGCTGGAGCGTGGAGAAGAAATATGGATAGAAGTAAATCGTAACCCAACAGACCCGACTACATAATGCAATTTTACCGCCCCTTACATTGGACCCAATACGCTATGGCATATGCTTACGCCATGCTTATCGGAATGGTGATGTTCTGGTTTTCGGATGTAGTGAAGGAAAAGATTTGGTGGGGCGCCGTCTGGGCCGCCACATTTCTAACCATCATTATCCCATCGCTGGCCATGCTGATGATGATCGAGGAAATTTTGAAGCAGCGAAAGCCACGGCCCAAATAAAAAACGCCCCGCCAGGTTGATCCAGGCGGGGCGTTTTGATTAATAGCCATATTTGGTATTATATATGTCTATGGCTCGTTGTCGTTTTGCTTTTTCTGAAAAATTAGTTACTAAAACCATTCCACAACCAATAGCACCAACGGTATAACCAGTAAGTTGATTTTCAGGCTCAAAGGAAGCCAAGCCGACCAGAATTCCACCCAACCCAACTACCGACCAAATTATACTATTAACTCCGGCCCTGTCTGCGGCTTTCCATTTCAAATAAGCATCCGGTTCATGTTTTTTCAGGTGTAAGGCAATTTCTTTCTCAGGGGTAGTCTTATCTCCAAGCTCATACTTTGTGTACAAAAGCCCTGGCTCTATGCGCAGTTTAGGCGGTTTTGTTTCTGATTGAGCATTCAAAAACACTACGAATAACAATGAAATCAACATGAGTAAGTATCTCATAATTAAGTTGTTAGGTATATTTATCGGCACTATTGCCACTGCAAAGAAAAAAAACTTGTCCAAATTCCGGACGGATATATACTTTTGTATCGCCTACCACTAAGTTTTTAATCATGCAGACCTTTTTCAAAAACAATTTCTTTTTAAGATCCGGGGGACGGCAGATGATGGGCGCAGGCTCATCGTTTGACCATTACTGCGTGATGGTGTGGTAGGCACTGCCCGTCCCTCTTTTTTCTCACCACTTTAATTTTGTTCGTTATGCCTACCACGACACAAAGCATTCCAAACGTAGCGCCTGGCTACAACCCTTCCACCCAATCCATTTTGTGCATTGCAGATGCAGCAGACATTAAACACGCCCTAGAGGAAATGTTTTATGCCTATGTATGGAACTGCACCGGCCGAGATGAGCAGGAGCATGAAACCATTTGCGCCGTATATCATGGCCTTTTGGGCCTTGTAAATTCGGAAGATCCTGCTGAAAATTAGCAGTAAAAACGATTCTTAGTACCACAAAAGCACCACCAAAACCAGCCTCACCGTAAAAAGTGGGGCTTTTTTTGTTTCTGTTTGTGGCATGAATCGAAAAGCGCTCATCGTATTAGCGTTGCTTGGTGCAGGCCTGTATTTATTGGCCAAACGCACACTGGGTAACATCACTTATTCCGCAGGTTCCTTTCGGGTCCAAAAAATCAACCTATCAGGCATTGAATTGCGGGTGGGTATGACCATTACCAATCGGAGCGACATATCAGCGCCAATTTCCAATTTCATCGGTAATCTATACTATCAGAACCAAAACGGCGCCATGGCTGATTTGGGGTATCTAACATTGGTAAATCCAGTGCAACTACCAGGATTTGGGCAGGTTGAACTTGAATTTTCTTTGAAATCAGGTCTTGGAGGTACTGCATTTGAGCTGCTGAATATCCTTACTAATGGCAATCCTATGGATATCAGCAAAATCGATTACAAAAACATTGATACCAAACGATTTTTGGTGGTAGGTACCCTGAAAGTGGGGGATTTGCCGCTGGACATTAAAACAACCCTGGTGTAGGCTATGAATTGCGATCCAAGCAAAATAATCCGACCACACAAGGGAACAGAGCGGGTACGGTATAAGAATGGCGACACGGACGATATCATTACCGTGATCATGGCCATGGATGCGCAGTCAGATTCAACCATTGACCCACAAATGGTGGAGTGCCTTAGAGGGAGTGATGGGTACGATACGCTTTACAACATTTGGAAGTTCGTTAAAACCAACGTTCGGTACAAAGCAGATGCTCGGGGAAAAGAGCGGGTGAAAAGCCCTGCTGCCTTGTTTGCTGCTGGATCCGGAGACTGCAAAAGCTTCTCAATCGCAGAGGCGGCATTGTTGCGGGCACTTGGTTTTAAAAATATTAGGTACCGGTTTGCTTCATACAGCGCCAACGGAGACGTAACTCATGTATATGTAGTATGCCGATATAATGGAAAGGATGTGATTATGGACGCGGTACATTCCAGATTTGACGACGAGGTACCGTACTCCTGGAAGATGGACAAACGTGCCAAAACTGCCTCAATCAATGGAGTATCTGACATATCAATGAGCGGAAACGGATTAATTACCATGCTATCCCTTTACTTAATTGGATGGGGGATTTATAAAATAAGCAAATGACACAGATCAGCGAAATCCACGGAAATATTAACGCAAATGAATGGGCTGACCGCTCCAAAATGGTTCAGTTTAATCCTTCATTTGTTCCATACCTGTCATTGACAAAAGGAGAAATGCAAATCTACCTTTTGACAGAGCAGGCAAGAATTTTTTCAGCCGCGTATCCGGAACTTTCAGAGTATAAAAAGGCTAAAACAATGCTCGAGAATGCCCTTAATTCAGGGTTGAGCAATGGAGTAAATTTTGTTGGTGCACTGCACAGCAATTTGCTGCAACAAGTAGCCAAGGAGATCAATGCAGCATCCAAAAAAACAGCGCCAGCAAGCCAAAGTATTTTGTTGCGAGATTCCATTAAAAATGGTGTAAAAGGCATTGGAGAGGTAGTTGATTATGATTTTACCGGTGGATGTATCCAATATGCTACACGACTGGCAAACGCAAAATATGGTACTTCTCGTCCATGGAGCTGGTGGGAACAAACCGTCTCAAAGGCAAGTCCTGAGTATGACTACTACAAAAGAGCAAAACTATTTTGTAACACCCAGATTGAAATTCAGGACATCGTAAACAACAAAATTACGGATGCAAGTCACCACGTAGTGTATTACGGCCTGGTTGAAAATTTCCCGCTCATTAAAAACTCCCTGGTTGCAACCAAACACCTTTTACACATTGGTGGTATTCAGGGGCTTGCAAACGCCACCGGTGTAGATAGAAACTTAATGGGTACCTGGACGGAAACGTCTATTCTAAAGAAAAATACCATTATTCAAGCCGGACCGCTTACATCGGTACAAACCTCTTTTTCACTTTCTCCGGATAGTGACCGATTTAATGCCGATTACTTGAAGTTTATCAAGCAACGTGGCGGTAGTTCCATTACAGGTATTGGCGAACCCATTTCAGTAATCATCATTGCCATTGCAACGGCGATCACGGCAGCGGCAGCCATGGCGAAAGAACTAAACGCCAGAAAAGTGGGTGCAATGGCTGCTGCTCAGAATTATGGCACGGTTGCGCTGGAAGCCAAACCATCAGATTTCAACGATCCTGCTGGTAGCACTTCCGGAAACTCAAACCTGCTCACTTTCGGCATTTTAGCCGCAGGAGCATACTTTTTACTCGATGACAAAAAATAGACGTCGGCGGATTTTTTGGGATTCCATTGCGTGGGGAACGTACATACGCGGTATGCAACCTCCTTTATTTAAGGAGCATAAAGCGCCAATTGGTTTAAAACCAGAAATGTACACCCTATCAGTAGTTCCAGACAATACCAACAGGGCGTCATGGCTCAATAAACTACTTCAACAAATTATCCAATGGATAGAAATCAAATTAGGGCTAAAGCCCGTGGCATTGAAGGCGTAAAAGCGCCAACAAAGGTTAAATCGGAGCCAAAGGCACCAAAAACGCCAAAAGCACCAAAAACGCCAAAGGCACCAAAAACGCCAAAGGCACCAAAAACGCCAAAGGCACCAAAAGTAGCTCCTACGCCAACACCATCTTATCCAGAAGGAGAGGCCTAAAAAACCGTGAATTAATGTCCGGGTTTGCGCTCGGATTCAACCTATCATATTTTAAACACAACGTCTATGGCAACCGCGAAAAAACGCACCACCGCCAAACGCAAGCCGAGCGCAACCAAAAAGCGCAAGGTGAAAGTTGGCGAGCCAGCAGCCACGCTCAAGTTGTTCGGGCGCACCTACAGAAAAAGTATGTGCGGGCTGACCAAAACAGAAGCGACCACAAAGGCTAAGGCTCGTCGCGCAACTGGTAAGGGTGCAGCGATCAAAAAAGGGGTAAAAGGCTACTGCCTGTACACCCGAGGCTAATCCTTACGCCTCATTTCACTCAATCACACAATTAAACACAAAAATCATGGCTTGTTCTTGTCAATCAAAAGGCATCGGCCGCAAAAAGTCCAAACCAATGGCAAAAAAACGTCGTCGTCACTCAATCCGTGGCATCAGTAAATCCGGTTTGACCGGTGTCGCTACAGCTGCTCTTTTAGGAGGCGTTGGAGCGGTAGTAATCGGTAAAGCGCTCAATGCGATTCTTCCGGCAGACTACCAAAAATACAGCAACTACGCCGCTGCCGGTGCTGGTATGCTGGTTTCTACCATGACCAAAAACCCTCAGCTGCAAGCTGCTGGGCTTGGCGCTGCAACGGTAGCCGCTGCGCGCATCGTTGGTGATCTTGCCGACGGTCAGGCAACGGTAGGCTTGTTGCCTCCTGGTCAACCTCAATACCGCCTGTCCGGTACTCCGGACACGCTGGAAATGATGTAGGCTTAATCCATTGAATTTTCCAACTGAATAGTCTCACTCAATCACACAAAAACACAATAATTCATACAATGGCAGCTATTACTATTGCCCCGGATCCTACCCGCGCGTTTTACGACCGCGTTGTGAAATCTGTCAGCCAATCATTTGGCATCAGCGAAGAACAAGTACGGCGCGACTACGTGCTTTCGCCTCAAACGGTTCTGATTGGTGTGCTCCTGCAACCCAACCAAACCACCTACCAATTGAACCCGCGTAACAACGTTGGTGTTGGGATTCCTACAGACAACCGTCTGGACCAAAACGACTACTTTGCAATGCAAGCGGTTGGTTTGAAGTTTGGCCGCGCAACTTACAACAGCTCAACCGGTCAAATCAGCCAGGTAGGAAACTATCCCAAGTTTACCTACCCTGATCCCAACTACTTCAACGGTAATCCGGCATCAGGCTTGGACGAATGGCAATGCCTTCAAACCGTGTTGAATGGTAAACTCAGCCTCGTTGTGGGTTCACAGCAGGTTATCCCGCAGGATTCCATTCAGAAGCTGGCATACAACCCATGGGGTACGTACACTTCCAGCCCATTGGCTTTGCCTCAGTACAACGGCCTTGCTGATCCTGCTGCTCGCGGTAATTTCAACCTTCCAATGAATTTCATCTTGGACTTGAATCAGGACAACAATTTCAACATTGTCCTGGCGGATGGAGACACGGCCGTAATTGACGGATCTATCAACTCCGGGGGTACCGCAAGTACCGTCCGCAATATCCTGTGGCTGGAACTTGAAGGCATCGTGATCAAGAACATGGGCGGAAATCGCCAGGG
>Ga0208459_1003862_pt1 | contig 11541 bp, 5 predicted proteins | sample AD_UKC087_MetaG_FD_184433 | JGI IMG/M metagenome (GOLD analysis project Ga0208459, IMG submission 184433) | Active sludge microbial communities of municipal wastewater-treating anaerobic digesters from USA - AD_UKC087_MetaG (SPAdes) (version 2) | ecosystem: Engineered > Bioreactor > Anaerobic >... | reverse complement strand
CTGGGCAAATTTATCCACGGTGGCAATCAACAGCGACGGTAGACGACGGTAAACTTCTTCATCCACCACCAAAATCGGCAAACCCTCCCGTTTGGCATTCTTCTGATTAAAAATGCAGGTGTTGGATGGGCAATAAACGATTGTACGGCAGGAGCCATGTTTATAGGTCTCCACCACGATGTCAGTGCCCGGATTGATCGGAGCGCCGCACCAGGGGCAGTTGGTTAATTGATGCGGTGATCCCGAGCCGCCGGTGGCCGTGGAGCGGAAATAACCGGTTTTGCGGTATTCTTTGACGATTTCATCACTGTCGGGATTCCAGTTGGGGGTACTGCGCTGACCCACCCATAACCCAATGCGAAAAGGTTCGGCGCCCCATTTTGCTGCATCCTCCCGACGGATGCTTTCGCAGGCACAAATGAGTGCGGCGGCGCGCTGAAACTGCTGCAACGTGAGCAGGCGCAGAGTGTAGCGCATTAGCACCGCCACACCGGCGCTGCCGTCATATCCGCCAATCATACCCTGTAAGCGACGCATGGCCAGGGTATAGGCAGTCAAGCCCAGATAGGCTTCGGTTTTGCCGCCACCTGTGGGGAACCAGAGCACATCGGCGATAGCCTGGGTGGGGTGGCTGCGCTCTGCGGAGTGCGGATCCGTCAGGCCAGGCAGGTTTAATAAGATGAAGGCCAGCTGGAAGGGATACCAGGTGCGATTTTTTTCGATATCCAGGTCTTCCAGCGTCTTGCCTTCTTCCCGGCGGATCGATTCTGAATGCAGCGTGTGAATGCGCTGCAGCGCCATGGCACGGTTGGCGAAGCGGAAGGCTTCGGCCGCCTGTGGGCTGCTGACCAGTAGCTCAATGCCCGCCTGAATACGCTTTAGATTTTGTTTGCAGGTATCGATGGTTTGCAGGGCGGTGGTGTGATACGGCTCCAGATCGGCCGACCTATGCGCCAGCTGTTTTTCCAGTCCCTCAATCCAATCTGCATAGGCGACAGTCAGGGGAGCCAGTGCTTTGGCCAATTCGCTGTCTGTCAACCCGGAGAGCGTTTTCATATCCAGCACCAGCCCCTGCAGGCCGGGAATCTCCGTGCTGGTAGGCGGGGTGACGCGCGGCAGTTCAAAGGCCGGAGCAATGACAGTTTTCAATGAAACAGCCCGGTCAACCACGCCGGGCGCCAGCTCGGCATGCACGGCCACACCGTGACCGACGGCGAATTCCACCTGCTCACGGTAGAGCATGCCCATGGCAGATTCTTCTTCATCTGCGTGATGGTTTTGCACCGTGCGCCGGCGGTGGAAGATGGTAGCGCCATCCGGCGCGCTAACGGACAACTCGGGTTGGAACAGCCAGGCCGTATCGCGCAGCTTTTTGGGTTCTTCCTGGGCGTTGACCAGAAAGAGGGTGATCACCCATTCGCCGTTGCGCTGACGAAACAAGCCATCCACATAGACGTCGGGGTAATTCGGGTTCGGAACCCAGCGCTTCATCCGCCCGGGAGTGAGCGCAAAGGCAGGGGAGAGCATTTCCACCGGCACGCGCTTCCAGACCGGGTGGGGTTTCTCCAATTCAAGACCCAGTTCTTCGCTTGAAATGCGTTCATAGCGGCCCCAACGGGCTTTGATCTGGATAGCAGTGGCGGAGGCATCCACGGTAAACGTCAATCCCATGGAAGACGGCAGCAGGGTGGAATTGAGGATGGTGGGTGCTTCAACAACACCTTCTTCTCCGTCGCCATCGGTGAATGCCAGATCTTCTTCCTCTTCCGGGATGACGCTCTGGCCGCGCGGCGCCAGCAGGCCGAGGATGTAGCGGTCGCGCACGTAGGACTCATCGATAATTTCTTCTTCGCCGCCGGCTGGTCCAAGCAGGTCGCGCAGAACAAGATCTTGGAGCTCAAGGCGGATTTGATTGGCACTGGGTGGTATTAAGGATTCTGACATAATGTCCTTATGATTAATTTGCTCAATGAATATACAAAACGTTTACATTATTGTCTGATATGTATTTTCGAACGAGCGATTCTTCATAAGTAGTAATCAACGCTTGTTCGAAGAAATTATTCTGACATGCAGCAATAAAGAAACCAATCAATGATCTACGATTTATTGGGTCAAGGTGCTCCAAAGGTTCGTCCACCATTAAGAAATTGCATTTTGAAAAATGATGGGCAATAATTGTGTGTATCATCACCAGTAATGCTGTCTTTTCTCCACCACTAAATTGGTCAAAATCAAAATTCCGTGATTCATCTTGATGCAATACAGGATTTCCATCTTGGTCGAACTTTAGATGCCATTTTCCATACCGAATAAAGTTGTTCCAAATTGTAGCAATTTGTTCATAGATCATAACCAAATCAACATTTTGCATATCTGCTAAAGTCCGGTCTACTGCTTCATCTGCAGCTAACAATGTTAAATATCGCTCTTCAATTTTTATTTGAGCGTCTTGTAAGTCACTTGGCTGTGAAAAACCTCTACTTCTTAATTGCGTCTGGATGGAAATGTAATCAGCTTGTTGCTTCTCTATAAGATCAACCTGTTTCTTAATACTGTCTTGTCTACTAGTAAGTTCAGTAAGTTGTGGATTCTCGCTCTTGTAACTTACAGTCTCAATAAGCTTGTTCAAAGCCATATCCGGATTGATATCTGTATATCGATTATGAACTAAATCATTCCGAATATCTCGAACACTCTCCAGAAATCTAATCGCTTCTTGCAATTGCCGTTTCGAATGATCTAAATCTTTTTGGGCAGTATTTATTTCATTAGAAATTTTACTTAAACTTTCGCGAGTTTCTCTTTCAACACTACGTTGTTCTTGCGATGTTAATGGTTTCTTACAAACCGGGCACGGAACCGTATCTGCTTTGTCTACCGTTTTCAAGATTTCCATGACTTGGTTATATGAGTCTTTTTGCCCACCAAGTCGAGATAAATCTTTTTCAATTTCAACAGTTTTCTCTTTCCTTTGGTCCAGGTCTTCTCGAAGTTCCTCGAAATAATCAATCAAAGATATATTCTGCATTCGCATCCAAACTTCAGGATTTGCTTTCCATAATGAAAGTTTGGAATTTATTTCAAGGTTAAGAGAAGATAAAGATTGAACTTCACTGGACAGTTTGGCAATTTGGGCTTGAAGATCGAGAACCTGCTTCATCAGGTTCTCCCTTTGTGTGGTCACCTCAGATAATTGAACATCTAAATCCTGCCCCGCTGTAATTTTGAGATCGTTCATTCGTTGTTGAAGAATTTTTAGAATTTTTGATTGGTCATTCAATTCTCGTTTTGCTAATTGTATTGCACCCTTCAATCGATCTAATTGGGTCAGCCCCAACACACGGCGCACCTGTTGATTCATCACCTCACCCGGAGGTTTTTGGAGAAAACGAAAGACATCGCCTTCTGCCATATAAACAATCCTTCGAAGGAAATCTGCAGATACACCGATAAGGCTTTCAATTGCCTCAGTAACTCTTTTTTGAGTAGAGGCTAACTGTTTATTGTCACTTAAATCAATTAAAAACGCTTCACCAGCTTTTCCAGGAAGTTGTGTTCGATCAATCTTGTATTTCTTTCCATCTATTTCAAATATCAGACTGACAGTCGCTGGCTTATTTGGGTCACGCAGCAATCGATTACGATTATCTACGATGGATGATTCACCAGTTAAGGCAAAAGAGATCGCCTCAAGGATAGATGTTTTTCCCTTACCGTTGGGGCCCATAATAAAATTTATTCCTGGTAGGAAAGTGAAGCTCTGATTATCATAGGCTCGCCAATTGGTCATTTTCAATTCGCGGATCATTTTCCCCCCCGTTTTGGTAATTGAGAAAGACGTTTTGCCATTATCTCGGATTCTTCGCCAGTCAACGCTTTATCCAAAATTCCATTTAATAATTCAGTGGCTTCTTTTTCTGAAAGAGTCACAGCAGCTGCTTTTCTTTCTTCAAGTTTGAAAGACCGGCTGCGTTCTTCTTCAAGACAAGTTTGAAAATGACCTTTAAATAACATCCTGATATCTGTGGTCGTTCGCCCTTTTTCTTGTGGCACTGCCAGTATTTTTCCCCAAACTTTAATTCGGCTTTCAAGAATTTCGTTGATCACTTCAACCAGTGAACGAGTTTTTTGGGTAAAATCAAACACATCACTGTTACTAGAAATTACAGAATCGATATTATCGAGTGTTACTGAATCCAATTGACCAAGTGTCATCTGATCTATCAGGCTTAAAGTAAGTTGAATTGATTTTAGGTCGTTCGTTGTCCAGGTTAAAATCAAGGTTTCTGTGCTTGGATTCTCCTCGAAAATTTCTTTAAATCGAGTCATTTGGTCTTTTGACAATCTGCAGGAATCATCTGCAGTATCCAGAATTTCTAAACGGATATCGTAATCATCAATTTGCATTAAAATATCAGCCCCGATATCACCAGAAATTCGATGATCATTAAGCACACGAATCTGGACATCATGACGCTGTTCAACAATGTCATCTAACACCAGCTTTAGCACTCTTTCCGTGTTTATTCTCCGAAGAGAGCCTTCACCGGAGTCTTCTTTTAAGGAGGCTGAGATTTCTGATAAGAAATCATCAAATGATGCTGGTTTAGAATTCATACGACAACTCCTGCAATTTCTCGTTTAATTTTGCTTGAATCATTGATCATTTGATAAATCCCGCTATATGTTTCCGTTATCATTTCTCCCATTGATGTACCAGAAAGCATTGTTCGAGTCATTTGCTGTAAGGATCGATAACTAAACATTTTATAAATCTGATCGGTTGTAATGGCACAATGCCGATGCACACTGTCTAAATATGCCATACTATGCAATGCTTCAACCTTTTCCGGATGATCACAGACTTCTCTAATTTCTGGGCGTGTTTTTCCCCAACTTGTAAAACCGCGAAGCTTTTCTTCGTCGGTAAGAATGTATACACGCTCGTTTAGCTTTCCAGCAATTCCTAATGCTAAGATAAGAAGTGACAAGTCTTGATCTGATATTCCACTTAAGTTTTCACCAAATCGCTTTGGAGTTTGAGCCATCTGGCGTATCCGATCAATCGACCTCATATTGATATCGAGACAATCAAACTGATTACGAATATTTGCCTTGAGTACATCACAATGGCATATATGGAAACCCCTATAATTCGCTAATTCTCCATTTTCTGGTTTAAACTCTTCCATAATACAGGGTGTTGTAAAAACCTTATTTTGAATAGAGAACCGTTTAACTGCATTCAAAATTTCTTCAATATCGTGGCAAGCAACTGCGACAGTTTCAGAAAATGGTCTGTCTTTATATGCACTGCAACAAAATTCGCAAATTCCAACAATGGCATTGTTATCAAAAATAACATAAGCATCTAACGGAAATCCAACGTTTGGCATTAATTCCCCCTATGTCCTTAATAGAATTCGATAATTGGAATTTTTCAAAATTTGTGTGAGTATCATTATCCCCCCATCTTCCTATACCCCGGATCCTTGCCCTGATGCTCGGACTGGGTATGCTCGGCGATCGAAAAACCCATCACGGTCTTGTCGCAAACCAGGCATTTACAGCGGTCCCAACTACCGATCTCTGCTGTAGGTGTCGCAGACAGAGTCTCAGCATCTTCTGTCACTTCGGGAATATCCGGCTCAGCCAGCAAGTTCATCTGCCCTTCGGGTTGGGCTAGTTTTTTGGGCTTTTGCCGGGCGGGCTGCTCTTCTTTGGCTTTCTTTTTGTCTTTCTCGTGCAGCCCCTGGCGGACTTCTTCTTCATAGCGCTCGTGATTCAACCGCAAGAGACGCGCCAGCACCTCGCGTCGGGCAGCTTCGCTGATGGTGAAGCGCATCCCCTGCGACGTTTCATGAAAACCGTGCCCCAGATCCAGGTCGCTCCAGCCGTAGGTGGCGGCCACGGCGTTGTCCATTTCCACGTGCAGCTCGCGTAGGCGGGCGATATCAGTAGATTTTTCTTTGGGGTTGTGAAAACGGTTGTAAGTCGCAGTTAATCCTTCTTGATGCTTGAGCATAAGTTGACGACGGAAATCGTAGAATCCAACTCCAAATTCTTCTAATCCGAGGAAAGTAGATGGAAATGGATATGATTGGACACAATCTGATGGTGTATAGCGAAATCTTTGATCCATCTTGGAAGAATAAGTATTTACCCATTCCATATGGAACGCCGATTGCAGTATAGTAAAAACAACGCGAGAATTAGTCGGAAACACAACATGAGGCGTGGCAATAATTTGATCAGTGGAAACAAAGGAAAATACGATGTATTTAGAAGTAAAAGCATGCACTAAGCATTCGTCTATTTCTTTTAATCGTGAATACAGTTCAGGTCTTTTATCCCAATGGCGCCAATATGCATTCTCATGAATCTGCTTGGTTTGTTTAGCCCTTTCTGGTTCTACCGTAGTTTTTAAATGCTTTAACAAAATTGGCCAATTTGATGCCTCTTCATACGACATTTCACCAAAATCAATAACCCAATTTGAGTGTTTTTGTTCAGGGTGGCTATTGATGTCTTCCCCTTTCAAAAAAGGTCGAATTCTACTTTTATTTTTTGGATCAAGAGAAATAAAATGCTCTCTTTCCTGATTTGTCAGTACAAAGCCCTTTCCATAAACATACGTTCCTGTAAATGCAAGACTATTGTTGGATTGAAGTCTCTTCGGCGTTCCCCAAAAAGTACCCTGTTCTTTTAACTGATTTGAAATTTTTGATACTATTTTGCCGTCCAAAACGGCATGAGGCGGATTCTTCTTCTTCCATAATACAAATGCAGATACTCTAACTGAAGCTGATCCAGGCCAAGGTGTATCGGACGTTGCATAAGCTATATAACCCTGATTTTTCAGAATCCAGTCAAAGCATGTTTGACGCGTATCAGGACTTATGATTCCTTGAGTCGAAATTACACCAACATCACCGCCGTTTATTGAAAGATCAAACATTCTCAGCACAAAATATGCGACAAGATCCGCACTACCATTAACATTCTCATGGTATGAGGATAAATATGCAAGATAATTAACGCCATAAGTTGTAGAAATTCGTCGTCCATGAAGATAAGGGGGGTTACCAACAAATCCTAGAAAACCACCCTTTTCGAACACCTCCGGAAACTCAAACGGCCAATGGAAGGCGCGCTCCTTGCGAGCGGCGTGCAGGGCACGTTGGGCATCGGGAGTATCCATGGGCTGGCCGGCAACGTAATCCCACAGTAAATGCGAGAGCAGGGTTTCCTGCTCGATGGGCTTCAACCCCAGCAGGCGCACGCCTATCAGCAGGTCGCAACCCAATTTCACGCGCGCCAGGGCAGCGTCAGCTTCTTTCAGCAGCTCGGCCTTGTGCTCGGCGTCGCGCACGTCCAGCACGGTGAAGCTTTCCAGCTCTTTGCGCTTCTGGCGGGCGGCGGCGGTAAATTCTTCCAGCGTGGTCAGGTAAAGCGTAAATTGCGCACCCTTCAGGCTGTACGCCCACTTGCGGTACATGTCCTCATCCGCACCGACCAGCGAATCGCCGCATTTGAGGGCGTGATCCAAAAAGGTGAAGGGCCGGCCCTTGTCCATGGTGGTCAGCCAGATGGAGAGTTTGGCGATCTCCACCGCCAGCGGGTTCTTATCCACGCCGTAGATGCAGCGGTCCGCCACCAGGCGGCGCGCCAACACCAGGCGCTCTTCGTCGTCGGTGGGAATGATCAGCTCGCCCGGTTTACCGCTGGCGGGCTGGCCTTCGGGGGTAATCCGGAGATCCGGATTACTGCCTTCAGGATTCAAAATATCCCACGCTTCAACCAACCGCTCCGAGAGGTAACGGATCACCTGCACCAAAAAGCCGGCCGATCCCATGGCCATGTCGCAAACCTTCAGTTCCAGCAGTTCAGCAGGGCTTTTCAGTTTCCATTCTTCTTTCGGCAGCCCCTCGGCGGGACCGGTGTAAACCAGCGGCTCCAGGGTGTGCTGAACGATCGGTTCGGTTAGACTGCGCGGGGTGTAGTGCGTGCCGGTGGCGCGGCGGGTGGCGCCGGCGGTCACATACACACTGCCCGGCAAGAAAACTGCCGGGTAACCAAAGTCATCCTCGCGCAGCAGTCCGGCGTACGGCGCCACCCGCTCCAGCATCTTTGCATCGTTGTTGCAGGCGATGAGCAGATGCTGGTTGGTGAACACGTCCGGTCTTTCCAGCAGGGCTTTGCGCAGCGCGTTTTCTGAACGGCCAGTTTGCTCTTTGAGAAAGGCCAGTAAACTCTTCTCGCCTTTGACTTCTTCCGCCCGCAGAGTGGGCAGCGATAGCTCCGGTTCTTTCTCGCGTGTGCCAGCCAGTCCCAGTACGGGATCGCCTGCACGCACAGCAATATGATCCAGCAAGCCTTCATAGACGTGACCGATCTGCTCCACATCCAGCGCACGGAAGGAGAGCCGGCGGGCTTCAGCGGGTCCACCACCGGGCACCTTGACGCGCAGCACCTGCAGCGCTTCCAGCAGGTGCAGCACGGTGCGGTTGGAGATGGGAAGAACCGCATTTTCTCTACTAGTCTGGGTAGTTCTACCTTCCAAAAACGGGTAACGTTCAGGGTCAAACAGGCTGCCGCCGTAAGCCGGCAGGTTCAGCCGGTCGTGGTGAATGCCATCATGCACCGCACGGAAGGTGGCCAGCAGTCGGCACCAGGCATCGAAGCGGCGCTCCAGCACCTCTTCACCCTGCTGATCGGCGGTTTCACGCAGCTGAACGCGCAGGGTGGAGACCGCATAATTCTGATCATACAGCGGGTCGCCCAACAGCAGCAGTCCGCGCTCTTCGGCAGAAAAGAGGAAGACCAGGCGCATCATCACCGTCAGGGCAGCCTCGTACAGATCTTTTTCGGGGATGTCCTTTAAAAGTGTTCGACCACAGTCCTGGTCGGCTTTGTCAATGGCTCGGATCAACACTTCTACCGCGCGGCGGACCTGGTAGCCCAACTGGTCGGTGACTTCCTGCTGTTCGTTGACGCTGTCCTTGAGCATGCCTTCCAGCGTATCTTCGTCGGCCACCGAGAAAAAGCGAGTTGCACATAATAATGAAGAGAACGCCCGCAAAGTGAGCGGTTCTTCCAGCCACAGGGCAGCATACCAGGAAACAAACGCGCTGGTCTCCCCTTTGGGAGCGTTGACCAGCATCCACTGCTCGCCGTTGGTCACCAGGCCTAGCGAAACACCGGTGGCGCGCAGCAGTTCGAGCATGCGCATGGCCGGCGAGGCTTTCCAGCGGTGGTTCTGCATGGATTTTTCCAGCCCCTGGGTGATTGGGCAGACCTGCACCAGCATACGCGGTTTTTGAGCGGATGGATCATTGGAAACGATCGCCAGGTCGGGGCGCAGGGTCTCGCCCTGTTCGGCAACAAAGGCTTGCAGGGTCGCCGGTATCGCAGGGCCTTCAAGCAGATGGCTCTTTTCAAAGCCGAGAACGTGTTCGAGGACATAGCGCACCCACACCGAATGAATAGCCGGCGAGGGACGCAGGCTGTTCTGGTCATCCAGCCATTCCTCATATGCCAGGCGCAGCTCGGCCATGCCATCACGGTCAAGTGCGTCTAATCCCTGGGGGAAGGTGCGCATCAGTACCGGCAGGCTCAAAAACGGGCCGGAAATTTCAAGCAGAGAAAGCCATTCGTTGTGGTGTCGGGCGATGGACATTATTCAAAATCCTAATCTTCCGTATTTATTCCGTCTGTAACACCTAAAACACGATAAAAGGTTTTTTGAATGTAAATACGAGTAGTCTCAGTAATTTCTGAGGAAGACACATTTGTTCCAGTGATATGTGACCAGGAGATAGGATTACCTTTTTCTGTTCGTAGTCCAACGAGACCAACTTTATAAAAGATATGAACTATGTTAATCCGATAATTATCGATATTTATTTGGTTGTCAAAAACCATTTTTACAAGGTCCATATCCAGTCCAGATTTTCCTCGACCTGAAGTTAATAACTCAAGATAGTTATTAGAAAGTTCATCGTCAGAAATATTCTCAAGGATAAACACTTCCTTTTTACCCCTAAGTAACGTGTAAAGGTGTTCCAAATTTGGATATAAACCAAACCATTCATCAAAGAGTGCTCTAAGTCTCTCTTTCGAGTATGTACCCTCAGCTTGAAGTAATGATTTTTGAGAAATTACTGATTTTCCGTCGCTAGTTTTAATACATTCATTAAAGAATTGGATAATGTCTCTTGGTCTCAGCAGTGTTCGATCTACCATGTATTCAATCGTGGGCTGTTTTCCAATTTTTTCAGGCAATACATCTTTGTAGGTTACACGGTCTTTGGTGTATTGGTTTTTGACAAGAACATTAATTCTTGAATCAAGCACTTCTGTTAACTGATTTTGATTCCAAACTAGATCCAAACAAGATGTGCGAATTTTTTCTTCTTGAAAACCTGAATCTCTCGTATATCTAAGAACTCTATCTAACAAATCGGATCGAAGAGCGACTAGAATTTTTACATTCTTAACATTTGAGTAAAAATCTATACTAGTTTCAATAAGAGCTCTGATTAACCTAAAACGGAATTGATCTTCAATCCAATCTTCATCTAGCTTATCAATTGTGATTAGATAATGTTGTTGAGAATTTGTGGCAAGTATTTCATCAAGTAATTCCATTACATTAGTTAATTCGCGAATTTGCACAGAATTGACTACGGTTTGCGCCCTTGTTATTACATTTTCTTTTTGTTCTTCTGTTAATTTTCTGGCTGTTCCTGCTGAAAGTTTAGCAACCTTAGGAACTTCTCCTTCAATCGAAGCAGTTAAGTCTTTCTCCAATTTAGTAGTAACTTCTTGAATGCGATATTCGGTTTCTTCCCAAAAAGATTCGCCCCAAGTCCTTAGATAATTTAGGGCAGCATCATTTTTCTTGTTTTTCGGTACTATTGACCATAAATGATCAATAAATGATTTCTTTTTTTCTTCGGATGTAATTTGAAATTTCTCTTTTAAGATTTCAACGCAAAAAATATGACGCCATAATAAACGGAAAAAAATATCAAGTTTCACGCCTGCTTCGATGAAAAATTGAAGTATCTGTGAATTTGTTATATAAGTTAATGACAAGGATTCTGGACGGATGTTAATAACATGTTCTTCTGATTCATTCAACTGACGAATAATTGCTGATTTTCCAGAGCCGGTACGGCCTACAAGAATTAATCGGGGATCACAACAATCTGAAATTATTTCAATATCACCAGTGTCTATGAAGCATTGGTTTAGGTAATGCTCATCTAGTTCAGCAGCAGCAGCACCAATTTGCTGGTTACTTCGGAAAATGAATTTTTTGGTCATTAATCCTCCCTTACAAATTGAAATTTTCTGGAATCAAAAACATGACTGCAACCGGAAACATGCGTATCTGCGGGTCAGAAAACCTTTTTTGAATCACCACTTTTTCCTGCTCAATTTCTACCGGTATAGCTGCCAGCCTTCGCCGCAGGGCGTCCCTGTTACGGTTCAACTGTTCCTTTTCTTCGCTGGTAAACAACTCCAATTGAA
>Ga0208459_1003861_pt1 | contig 11543 bp, 11 predicted proteins | sample AD_UKC087_MetaG_FD_184433 | JGI IMG/M metagenome (GOLD analysis project Ga0208459, IMG submission 184433) | Active sludge microbial communities of municipal wastewater-treating anaerobic digesters from USA - AD_UKC087_MetaG (SPAdes) (version 2) | ecosystem: Engineered > Bioreactor > Anaerobic >... | reverse complement strand
TATTTATCCACGATACAACTTGTTTGAAAATAAAGGCGTTAGAAATCCGAAAATAAGACACATCACTCAAGTTGACAATATAAGTCAACATTGTACAATATGTGTACAAGGAAGTGGCAAATGGAAAGAGTCATAGAAGTTGAAGATGTTGGCATCTCAAATGCGAGATCGAGACTGACCAGGCTACCTGAAGAAGTCTCAAGAAGAAACTCGGTCATGCGCATAACAAGCAACAAGCAACCAGTGCTGGCCCTGCTCAGCTGGGAGCTATTTGATGCAATGGTTGAGACACTGGAACTGCTCGCTGATACCGAGTTGATGGCCATGCTTGCCAAGTCAGAGGACGAAATACAGAAAGGCAAAACCATCTCCTGGGAAGACGCAAAAGCAGAATTGGTTAAATAGCCTCTCTTGTCCTTCCCGTATATGGAATACAAAATTATAATTACACCAACCGCCCTTGGTTGCCTCAGATCGATAAGAGATGCAAACCCAATCATTTTTGCAAGGATAAAGAAGGCAATAGACAGACTTGGCCATGACCCGCAAAAGATTGGCTCAAAACTAACTGATCCCCTCTCCAGATACTGGCGAGTTCGTGTTGGAGATTATAGGGTCATCTACATAATCCAAAATGACATTGTCACGGTGACCATTCTGTATGCAGGCCACCGCAAGGAAGTCTACAAGAAAATAAGCAGGTTTCTGAAAAGGTAGCAACAAGCATATCGTCTCATGGTTGCATGGCTCAAAATTCGAGCCACTTATTCGTCACCTATTTTCTCTCCATCAACAAAAACGGACCCAGAATATCTACTGGTCCATACCTTAATTTTGAGTTTATTTTCCAGTCAAATTGAAAGTTTTTTCACAAAAAAAGGCCTTGTTTGTTTCAAACAGGCTCTCAGATAAATTCAGCCAAAGCAGTCTTTGTTGATTTTAAGTGATACGATACAGGCAGTTGTACCGATACAAATGTATCACTATGGAAAACCTTGATTTTTGACACAAATATGTTACTATTATCGTAAACGCTAGACCTAGCGTATACGTTTTAAGGAGATAATATGACAACTAATAATCAGAGAGCTGTTGGATATATAAGGGTCTCATCCGATGACCAGGCTAGAGAGGGTCTTTCACTTGAAGCCCAGGAGAGGAAGATAAGGGCATATTGTGACCTGAAAGGACTAGAACTTGTCACCATTTTCAAGGACGAGGGCATCTCAGGGTTCAAACCTCTGGAGAAAAGACCAGGTGGATTATCTGCACTCGCATCACTGGGTTTTGTACTCCAATCACTCTCCAACCACAATGGAAATGGCAAGAACTTCAAATCAACTCTTGAAAATGATCTTCAGAAAGGGCCCAAATTTGAACGTTTGAGTGTCCCTGAGGGCAATGAGTGGCAGAGGTCTGATAATGTCCCTAAAACGGCCCAGGATTACGGCAATCTGGGAGTTAATGAGCGAACTGTTGCAGGTGATATACTACAGTATAAAAATGGGACAATTTATTCTTATCCTGGTGAACCAGTTGCCGGTAACCTGGTTGCTATTAAACTGGATAGATTGTTCAGGAATACAGGTGATGCAATATCAAAATCTCAGGAGTTCCAGAAGAAGGGTATCAACCTTCACCTGCTTGATGTATCTGTTGATACTGGCACTGCTACAGGAAAGATGTTCTTTACCGTTCTTGCCATGCTGGCACAGTTTGAAAGAGACATTACGGGTGAAAGGACCAAGACCGTACTGGACATGAAGAGGAAAGACGGGAAGGTCTGGAACCATACACCTTTTGGATATGACAGAGTTGGTGATCTGCTCATACCCAACAAGAAGGAACAGAAAGGCATCCAGATGATGAAGAAGCTCCATGAACAGGGATACAGCCTGAGGGAGATAGCTGGTGAGCTGGAACTGGCTGGTATACCACCAAAGAGGGGCGGTGAGTGGCAAAAGTACAGTATTTACAAGATAATCACAAACTGTGACCGAATACCTGCATAAATGTTGAATTAACTTAAATTAAGATTAAGTTTAAATATATGGGTATACTAGGGTTATGAAAGCTTATTTAGTTATATTTGGAACCTCATTTCTTATTTATAAATAATGGGCTCGACTACTTTATCGGTCTTTCTCTCAGCTCTTTCAAAAGTATATCATACAAGTCATCATTCCTCAAGTTGAACCTCCATTCGCACTCCTTCAGGTGCAGGTAAAACGCATGTTTGGCAATGCCATTGAACTTGATGAGTCTGTGCTTGGCATTTGACCAGAACGACTCAATTTCATTGATGTGGTTTGACTTCAATGCAAACTCATTGTTGCCGTGGTTGACCCGGAAATGCTTTTCATAGCCGAAATCGACAAGTCCATCATACGATCTCCAGGATTCGGAATGAATGACAGATTCCAGGTCAACCTTTCCCCTGATTATTCCAAGAAGAGTATCTCTTGAGCAATCCGGGACGGTCTCAGTGTAGACCTTGCCACCACGCTTGAGTATGCCAAAAACTGGAGTTTTCTTGGCTGCCCCTCGGACCTCACATGCCTTTGACTCTTCTTGGTCCGAAATAGCTCTCATCCACTTCATATATGCCTTTTGGGAACGGCGATTCCTTCTTGTATGTCTGTGCAATTTTCTCATGGAAAAGCATGAAGAATCTGTTGACAGTGTTCTTGTTGACATCGGTCATCTGGGATGTTTTCTGTGCATCAAGGTCTAAAGCAAAACATTTGATTATTTGCTTGAGCTTGTACTCTGACAGGTGGGTTCTGTATGCGTACCTGTTTTTCTTTGATTTTATGCCTGGTTTCTTTTGTAGCTTCATGGCTCATTCCTGATTGTAGTGAAGTTGCTAAACTAGGCGAGCCTCATAAAAATGTATTATCTACATTCAAGGTTTTGCATAGATTAAATATCATACAAAAGAAGATTTTTCATCCTCCATTTATTTATTTGAATGTGATTTTTTACAGATATATCATGAGTCTTTATATACATATTGACAACCAAGTATTCCTTGGTATACTTTGGGATACCATGTCAGAAATAAAACTATTAACGCCAGAAGAAACCGCTCAAATCCTAGGATTATCTCCAAAAACAATAAAGGACTGGTGTCGTGCAGGATACATCAAAGCTGTAAAAGTTGGCAAGGGTGGTATCTGGAGAATTCCAGAAAGTGAACTTGATAGATTAATAAAAGAACGCTCTGGCAAACGTGAAGTAAGGAAAATTGCAATTGCCTTGTCAAAAGGTGGAGTTGGTAAAACAACAACTGCTGTCAATCTGGCTGCCGGGTTGGCAATCGCTGGGAATAAAGTTCTGGTCATTGACACCGATACCCAGGGGCAGGTTGCTCCTCTTTTAGGTGTTAAACCTCCAACAGGTTTATCTGATGTACTCGGTCATTCAACATCTCTAGAAAATGCTATTTATAAAGCCAGGGAGAACCTCGATATATTAGCAGGTGGTTCTTCATTGGCCGCAACAAAAATAAGTATTTCGAAAAATCTTGACCAGCCCCAATTTGCACTAGCTGTTGCACTGGAACCCTTAGATGGCAAATACGATTATATCATTATTGACACCGCTCCAAGTTGGGACATTCTAAATCTTTGTGTTTTATTCTTTGCTCACGAGGTATTGGTTCCGATCTCTTTAGAAGTTCTTTCTGTCCAAGGTCTTGTCCAGTTCCAAGACAACCTTGATGCTGTTGCAAAATACCAGCAGAATCTTGAACTGAAATACATATTGCCTACGTTTCTTGACAATAGGGTAAAGAGAAGCAATGAGATCTACGAACAACTAAAAGCAACCTATTCAGATAAAATCTGCGATCCAATACACTACAATTCAAAAATCGCTGAAGCACCAGCAAAAGGCCAACCAATATTCGAATTTGACCCAAACTCCATTGGTGCTGATGATTACTGGAAACTTGTAGACAGGGTGAAGGGCAGGAGATGAGAATCAACAATCATTATCTATTTTTGTTCTATCAAAGCACTCTTATTAGTTTTTACTCTTTGGATAATAATTCACCATTAAAACATGCCACTAAAAGTACATTTTATTTGAGCCATATTATTAAACCATCGAAGGGAGGTCCTGATGTCCAGAGATCAGATTGATGTAATGAATTTGCTTGCAGGTAAAAGAGTTTCACCTGCAAATGACATACAAATTTCCAGAATTCTCCCACCAGAATGGCAACCCAGGCAGAAATTCGAAGAAGAAAAACTCAAAGAATTGGCCAACTCTATTTTGAAAAATGGTCTCCTGCAGCCCCTTATCGTTGAACCCCTTGGAGAAAAATACAGACTTGTTGCTGGTGAAAGAAGATATCGTGCCCTTCAAATGCTAAACTGGGAATTTGTCCCGGTAAGAATAGTCGAAGGCCTTGACGACAAAAGACGCATCCACATCCAGATTGCAGAAAATCTCCAACGTGAGGACATTACTCCAATCGAACGTTCCAGGGCTTTAAAAAAACTTTTCGAAGCAAACAATCTGTCCATCGATGAAGCAATAAATACAATGATTCTAGCACAAAGGGATCCTGCCAGGCTTAACAGCCAGATTGTATTAACCGTTAATACAATCTGCGAGATGTTGGGCAAAAGTAAAGCAACAATATTGAATTGGCTTAGACTTTTGAAACTCCCAGAAGAGGTCCAAAATATGCTTGATGATCCCAATGGGCCTCTCACACCAAAACATGCAGGTGAGATTTTAAAACTGGATGACATAAAAAGACAAATTGAAATAGCTCATCTGATTGAAAAAATGGATTTGTCAGTAAGCGAGACAAAAGAACTTGTTGAAACAAAAAAAGGTGAAAACCAACCAGGAGCTTCATATAAAAGTTTGTTCAATACAAGCAAAAAAATGTTTGCGCATCTTGAGGGTTTTGATTATAAATCTGTTAAACAATCAAAACTCCAGGACATTGTAAAAGAATTAGAAAAGTTAAATGATTTTATATTCGTTTTGCTGAAGAAATACAAAGATAGTATTTAACATCTCTTTTGAATATTTAAATGCAATAATTTAAACCTATTGAAAAGAGGTGCTATAGGAAATAACATTAATAGTATCAATCATCAAATATGGAAAGGAGGTCTTATTGGGCAAACGTAACAGGGGTATAAAATAAAGAAAGCCCTTTGCAGAGGGCCCTCTTTTAAACGACTGTTGTATTGATTGTCGATGAATTACGATGATTGACAGTATATTACATTGAATAGTCGTGTCAATACCCTATTGCCTCAAATTTTGGTAATGGCACAAAAAGAAATTCACAAGTTTTATGATGAGCTGGGTTTAGAAACATTGCCCATTCCGCAAGGACAAAAATTTCCGCCTGCACCTGGATGGCAAACCAAACCTGTCGAAGAGCTCTGGCAGAATGCTCCAAAGTCTTGCAACATTGCAATCCGGCTTGGTCCCGGAAAACTCGCAGACTTTGAGAGCGACGATCTGGTCTCTGAATCATTCATCTCAAAGAGGCTTGACGAACTTGGACTGCATGACATCCCAAAATGCAAATCAAAAAGAGGGTGGCATCACTTCGTCAAAGTTGACTCTGTGCCTGAACATATCGATATCAAAAACTGGAAAGGCTCAATTGGCAAGGGAGAAGCCAGATTCAGAAATTGTTATTCTCTTATTCCAGACTCTCAGGTAGATGATCACCGATATTTCTGGGAAGGTGACAGTTATATTCGTTTTGGTGACCTTCCAACCATTCACTGGTCCGACATAGCCCATTACACGACATACAATGATAATCTGGTCTCAGCCTTTTTTAGCCCCTTGCCAAGATACTTCAAGACAAATGTAGAACCATGGGTTTTCAGTACTCTTGAAATCTTGAAGAACCACCCCAAAGGTCACTACCTGAGATGTGACAAACACAGCTGGAGTTCACGTTCTGAGGCCGAGTTTGCAATAATAACCAGGCTTGACTCTTGCGGTTATTCATCCGATGAAATTTACGACATCTTTGAAAAATATTCTCCTGGCCACTATATTGAGTACGGTCACCACAGGAAAGAATACCTTGAAAATACACTTCATAACATCTGGAACCTCAAAATGAGACCAGCCCTTTGCAAATACTACAACACAATCAATGGCAATTCACAGCCTGACAAGATACTCAGGGTTCTTGTTTCAATCGCACATCAACTCAACACACTCGAGTTTTTCTGTTCCTATGGCCAGCTTGCAACCTATATCGGCATTGATCCAAACTCAAAGCTTGGACCCAAAAAATCTTGCATTTCCCTTGAAAATCGTGGTATAATTTCAATAAAAAAGGGAACAATGAGAATGGAGGGTATACGTGGAAAGTCAACAACTTTCTGTCTTTCAAGCAAAATACTTGAATCTAACTGAGATACCCTTTTTTATATTTTCATTCTTATCTCTTTTCATGGTACACGTAATAATAAAATCTTTTTATAATAAAATAATAAAACTGTGCTTATTACGTGTACCGATTTTTGGTTTTAGATTTTCTGGAGGTAGCCAATGGGTAAAAGGATAGAAGATTACAAACATAATAATTCGGGAAGATTGAACAACCCGGATGTTGGTCTGGTGAATTCAACAAATGATTCTGACAGTTCCAAAAGGTCAATGATCTGGTTGGTGCAAATGGTATCAAGTGAACTTCAGAAAGACATAAAATGGATCGACTTACAGAACTTAGTGAAAAGAGAATGGTTTTAAAATAGAGTTGTTTCTTGTTTTCATTGAAGATTTCTGATAGGAGAAAACTTTGCCGAACATATATGACAATATTGAGAATAATCTGATTGATGCGCTAAAAGAAACAGCAAAATTATCATATAAAGCTGATTTTTGCATAGCCTATTTTAATCTAAAGGGTTGGGAGCAACTTTCCGAGATTGTCAATGTATGGGACGGTTGTGAAGGAAATTGTGCAAGATTACTTATTGGCATGCATTGTTCACCAGAAGAAGAAATTCGGAGGATTAACTCGATTAATAAATATGGTGAATCACTTGATAGGTCAAAAGCGATTGTTTTAAAACAAAAAACAATACAGGATTTGAAAAATCAGCTTATTCAAGGTATACCAACTAATAGACACGAGGAGGCCTTAAAAAACTTATCAATCCAGCTCCAGGAAAAAAAGGTCATAATTAGACTTTTAACAAAAGGAAGTTTACATGCAAAGTTGTATCTTCTCTATCGTAATGATCCAGTATCACCTGTTATTGCATATCTTGGCAGTAGCAATTTAACTTCTTCTGGTTTGTCAAATCATGGAGAGCTCAATATTGACATCACGGACCAAGACGCTTGCAAAAAACTTGCTTCTTGGTTTCAACAAAGATGGGAAGACAACTTTTGTTTGGATGTAAGCGATGACTTGATATCTGCTATAAATGAAAGCTGGGTAAATGGTGATTTGCCATACAACATTTACATGAAAATAATCTATCATCTTTCAAAAGAAGCCCGTTCAGGTATTCAAGAATTCTCAATCCCAGCTGATTTTGGCAACCGATTGTTTGCTTTCCAGAAAGCTGCGGTGCAAATTGCCACTCAATACCTTAATAAAAGAGGTGGTGTTTTTATCGGTGATGTGGTTGGATTGGGAAAAACACTTATGGCTACAGCTGTAGCAAGGATTATGGAGGATGATTTAGGTATTGAAACATTGATTATTTGCCCTAAAAATCTTGAGAATATGTGGGAAGATTACAGACTGAAATATAGACTCAGAGCAAAAGTGTTACCATTCAGTAAAGTAATCACTGAGCTACCTACAATGCAAAGATTTAGACAGGTTTTGATAGACGAAAGTCATAATTTGAGAAACCCAAAGGGCAAAAGATATAAGGTTATAAAAGAGTACATCGAAAAAAATGATAGTAAATGCATACTTTTATCAGCCACGCCTTACAATAAATCATTTATTGATCTTTCTGCCCAGCTTAGGCTATTCATTCAAGATGATGATATGTTAGGAATAAAACCAGAAAAACAAATACGTCAAGATGGCGGTATAACCAAATTTGTTCAAAAGTATGGTTTTGCCCCAGAGTCAATATCAGCATTTGAAAAAAGTGACAATGCAGATGATTGGCGTGACTTGATGAGGCTTTTTCTAGTTAGACGCACAAGGGGTTTTATACAACAGCATTATGCAAAAACAGATCTTTCAAATGGAAGGAAATACCTTGATTTGGAAGATGGACAAAAATCATACTTTCCAACAAGACAACCAAAAACAATAAAATACAGCTTCGATGAAACAACAGAAGACCAGTACTCAAAACTTTTTTCACAAGAGGTTGTAGATATTATAAGCAACCTTCATTTGGCCCGTTATGGATTAGGTTCATATCTTTCAGACATAAAAAATATGAAATTGAATTCCGAAGAAAAAGAAATAATTGAAAACCTTTCAAGAGCAGGTCAAAGATTAAAAGGTTTTTGCAGGACAAGTTTGTTTAAAAGGCTGGAAAGCAGTGGCTATGTTTTTATAAAATCAGTAGAAAGACACATACTTAGAAATTATGTGTTTTTATATGCCCTGGAGCAAAATCTTCCATTACCAATTGGCACTCAGGATCTGGGCATTTTTGATCCAGTCTTGTCTGATCAAGAATATGATTTTATCAATGATGCCAATGATAACGAGATTGAAAACAATGAGTTTGTAAATGAAGTTCAAGACAAATATGTAAAAAGTAATCTCAAAAAAGAAGCTTCAAATATCTATGGACTTTATAAAAACAAAGGAGGTAAATCCTTTAGATGGGTTCGCTCAAATCTGTTTAAAACTCTTCTAATGCAACACCTAAATGATGACAATCAGGCTCTTGAATCACTGCTGTCCAAAATTGGAACATGGGATCCCAAAAAAGACAATAAATTAAAGTATTTGTTCGAGTTGATTAGTAAAACTCACCCTGACAAGAAAATTTTGATATTCACACAGTTTGCAGATACAGTTGCTTACCTTCAAACAGAGCTTGGTAAAAAAGGTCTGGAATATTTTTCAGGAGTTACAGGCAAATCAGAGGATCCTTCAAATTTGGTTTGGAAATTTAGTCCTGAAAGCAACAACGCAAAAAACAAAATAAATCCAAATGAAGAGCTGAGGATCTTGATTGCAACTGATGTGCTAAGCGAAGGTCAAAATCTTCAGGATTGCTCAATAATAATCAACTTTGACCTTCCTTGGGCAATAATAAGACTCATCCAAAGAGTGGGGCGTGTGGACAGAATAGGTCAGAGAGCAGAGAATATTCTAGCGTATTCATTTATCCCTGCAGATGGTGTGGAAAAAATTATCAAATTGAGATCTAGACTTGCTCAAAGACTCAGTGAGAATGCAGAAGTGATAGGAACTGACGAACAATTTTTTGAAGATGGACTCAACAAAGAGCAAATGAAAGATCTTTACAACGAAAAAGCAGGAGTCCTGGAAACAGAAACAGACACCGAAGTTGATTTGTCGTCATATGCCTATCAAATTTGGAAAAGTGCAATAAGTGCCAACCCCGATCTGGAATATAAAATCAAAAAACTGCCAGACGTTGTTTACTCAACAAAGATGGGCTCAAAATCACAAAATTTTCATAATGGAGTGGTTGTTTATATAAAAGCTCCTGATGACACAGACTCTCTTGCATTGATAGACGACAAAGGGCAAATTATCACTCAATCACAACATGATATTTTGAAGCTGGCTGAATGTTCAATCAACACTCCGGCAATGCCAAGGTTGGACAATCACCACGATCTTGTTGAATTGGCAGTGAAGAAAATCATGGAGCAAAACGAACATGATGGTAATTCGCTTGGTCCAAAAAGGAAAGCAAGACACAAGACATATATGCGTCTCAGGCATTTCATGCAAAACAGTGTTGCAGAAATAGTTGATAGAGAAGCTTTGAACAAAGCGATTGAAGAAATCTATATGTATCCTTTGCAAAGTGTGGCTGAGGAGACGATTAACAGACAGCTCCGCTCAGGAATAGGAGATAAAGAACTGGCAGATATGGTTATCGTCATGAGCCAGGAAGAAAGGCTTTGTACCATATCAGATGTACCAATAGATTTTGAACCCAGAATAAAATGTACACTTGGACTGATTGGCCAATAAAAGGAGATAAAGTATGTCACTTGATCTTGAAAAGATAAAAAACAATCTTGAGAATTTTGATTTTTCAGAACTTTTCATTGGCCAACTCGGCTGGAGCCACCCAACTTCTACAGGTTTGAAAAACATAAGCACTAATGCCGGTAGTTTTGACTACTATAAAATTGCAGAGTTGTCCGGGGTGTTTGTGCTGCACCTTCCGCAAAAAACGGACATTCCTGACCAAAAAACCAGACAGCAAATAAGCAAAAAACTATCAGAGCTATATACAGAGAATATTCTAATTTTTACAGATAACGCCAAAACCCAAAGCCTCTGGCTCTGGGTAAAGACCGAAAACGGCAAGGCATATCCAAGAGAGCATATTTTTATTAAAGGTCAACCTGCCGATCTTTTCCTTTCCAAGCTTAAATCTTTGCATTTTGATTTCTCCGATTTTTCCAAAGAAGGCCGTGTCCCACTTTCAGATGTTACAAAAAGACTTGTAGATGCTCTAGATGTCGAAAGGGTCACAAAAAGATTCTATCAGGATTTCCAAAAAATGCACCTGGAGTTTTTGAGTCTGATTGAAGGCATAGATGACGAAAAAGACAGGCGCTGGTATGCTTCAGTGCTTCTAAACCGGCTCATGTTCATTTATTTTCTTCAAGGCAAACTTTTCCTTGACAACGGAGACGCCCGTTATTTGCAAAACAAACTTGAACAGTCCAAAGAAAAAGGCAAAGATATCTTTTATGAGGTGTTTCTCAAAGCATTGTTTTTTGAAGGTTTTGCAAAACCCGAGGACAAAAGGTCAAAAGAAACCAAAGATTTACTGGGCAAGATAAAGTATCTAAACGGCGGATTGTTCTTGAGGCACAGGATAGAAATCGAATATAAGGATATTAAAATCCCGGACATTGCTTTTGAAAACCTGCTCAAGCTTTTTTCTTCCTACTCCTGGAATCTCAATGACACCATAGGAGGCAAAGCAGACGAAATAAACCCAGACGTGCTTGGCTATATCTTTGAAAAATACATCAACCAGAAATCTTTTGGGGCCTATTACACAAGACCAGAGATTACGGAATACCTTTGCAGCCAGACAATCCACAAGCTGGTACTGGACAGCATAAACAACCCAGGGTACCCAGGGGCGTTCCCTGCCATCAATTTCGAAAACATTGGTGAACTCATCCTGCACCTGGATGCGCCTTTGTGCAAAAAGCTCATCCATGAAGTTCTGCCAAACATGCGCCTGCTTGATCCTGCTTGTGGTTCGGGGGCTTTCCTTGTCCAGGCCATGAAAAAACTCGTGGATGTTTATTCAGCTGTGATTGGCAGGATAGAATTCCTTTCAGACTCCAATTTGAAAGCATGGTTGAAGGACATCAAAGCAAAG
>Ga0208459_1003843_pt1 | contig 11571 bp, 13 predicted proteins | sample AD_UKC087_MetaG_FD_184433 | JGI IMG/M metagenome (GOLD analysis project Ga0208459, IMG submission 184433) | Active sludge microbial communities of municipal wastewater-treating anaerobic digesters from USA - AD_UKC087_MetaG (SPAdes) (version 2) | ecosystem: Engineered > Bioreactor > Anaerobic >... | reverse complement strand
TTCGACGCGTTCCTGGCCACGCTGGGCTACCCCTGCGTCGAAGAGACACTGAACCCGGCCTACCGGTTGTTTTTGCGCTCGAAATAAGGGGCAAAACATCGTCTAGCGCTTATATATCAAGCGCTAGCAGCTATTATTTTTGACATTGCCACAACACCCTTTATGCAAGCCCTGCGCCACTACCTGCTGGCCGTGCAGTTTTTTACCCGCATTCCCGTCACGGGGCGGCTGGCCGACTGGGTGGGCTACAGCCCCGCCATGCTGCGCGCCAGTGCGGCGCATTTTCCGGGCATAGGCTGGCTGGCGGCGGCGCTGTCGGCGGGCGTTTATGCCGCGCTGCATTGGGCCCTGGCGCCCAACCCGCTGGCCCCGGCCGTGGCGGCGGTGTTTTGCACCATTGCCACGGTGCTGATGACCGGGGGCTTTCACGAAGACGGCCTGGCCGATGTGGCCGACGGCCTGGGCGGCAGCCCCGAACGCGAGCGGGCGCTGGACATCATGAAAGACTCGCGCATCGGCGCCTTCGGGGCCATGGCCCTGGTGCTGGCACTGCTGGCCAAGGTCAGCCTGCTGGCGCTGCTGGGCACGCACAGCCTGCAGGCCACGCTCGCCGCGCTGGTTGGGGCGCATGTGCTGTCGCGCCTGTGGCCGCTGCTCATCGTGCGCCGCCTGCCGCATGTGGGGGATACGGCCCGCTCCAAAAGCAAGCCGCTGGCCGACCAGATCACCGGCGCCGCGCTGGCCGCTGCTTTTTTATGGTGTTTTGTGCCACTAGTGCTTGTAAATCAAGCACAGTCCGCACTGTTTTTAATAGCAGCCGCCGGTTGCAGCGGCCTGGCCGCCGCCTGGATGGGCCGCTGGTTTGCGCGGCGCCTGCAGGGCTTTACCGGGGACTGCCTGGGCGCCACACAGCAGGTCAGCGAAATCGGCTTCTACCTGGGCGCGGCGCTGGCCCTGCGCTGGGCATGAACCCCGCCCGCCTCTGGCTGGTACGCCATGCCCAGCCCCTGGTGGCCGCCGGCACCTGCTATGGCAGGCTGGACTTGCCTGCCGATGCAACCGCCACGCAAGCGGCCGCCCAGCGCCTGGCACAGGCCTTGCCGACCGGTGCCACTGCGCATTGCTCAACGCTACAACGATGTGAGCAACTTGCGCTTTCTACACAAGCGCTACGCCCCGATTTGACTATCAATCGAGACGATCGCCTGCGCGAAATGGACTTCGGTGCCTGGGAAGGCCACGCCTGGGACCACATCGGCCAACGTGCCATCGACGCCTGGAGCACCGACTTTGCGCTGCATCGCCCCGGCGGCGGCGACAACCTGGCCGAACTGCTGGCCCGCGTGGCGGCGGCCCTGAACGATGCACGCCGGCAGGCGCGGGGTGGCAACGATGTGGTGTGGTTCACCCATGCGGGCGTGGCGCGCTGCGTCGCCTGGCTGCTGGCCCATGGCGAAAGGCGCATGCCCAGAGCCGACGAATGGCCAGTGCCGGCCCCGGCCTGGGGCGCATGGGAAATTCACGACCTGACTTGATGAGGTGCAAGCCATGCGCTGGCGCACCCCGGTGTCAGTTTTTGGCCGGCATGTCCAGCGTCAGCGTGGCGGGGCCTTCCATGCGGACACCCAGCCGGGCCTGGCGCGCATCCAGGGCCTGCAGCACCAGCCCCTCGGCCACCGCCGCACCCACCCGAAACGGCTGGGCCGGCTTGCCGTCCACGGCAATCAGCGCCGCACCGCCACCACTGCTGCGGCCTGCCAGCACACCGACCAGCGCAAACCGGCTGGCCAGCGACGCCGCTGGCCCCCGGGCCGCCGCTGCATCGAGCGCATCGGCAGAGGGCACGCCCAACAGGCGTGCCAGGGCCTGGGCATCCGGCACGGCCGGCGCCGGGGCCTGCACCGGCACCGCCCGCCCCACAGGCGGGGTCGACAGGCGCAGCCCCCAATAGACCACGCTGGCGCCCGCCAGGGCCCAGAGAGCCAGAGTCCCCAGGCGCACGCCCCATTTGCTGTGTGTATTGGTCACCATGGGGCGATTATGATTCACGCGATTCGACCTTCCCGAGACCGACCGCAGTGAACCTCCCATCCCTTTCCCCCTTGCGCCACGCCCGCCGCCGCCTGGCCACGCAGGCCGCGCGGGGCTTCACCCTGATCGAACTGATGGTGGTGCTGGTCATCATCGGCGTGCTGGCCGCGCTGATCGTGCCCAACGTGCTGGACCGCGCCGACGATGCGCGCAGCACCGCCGCACGCACCGACGTCACCAATGTGATGCAGGCGCTCAAGCTGTACCGCCTGGACAACCAGCGCTACCCCACGGCCGAGCAGGGCCTGCAGGCACTGGTCGCCAAGCCCACGGCGGCCCCCGTGCCGGGCAACTGGAAACCCTACCTCGAAAAGCTGCCCAACGACCCCTGGGGCCGGCCTTACCAGTACCTGAACCCCGGCATCAAGGGCGAGATCGACGTGATGTCGTTCGGTGCCGATGGCCAGTCGGGCGGCGAAGGCAAGGATGCGGATATCGGCAGCTGGCAATAAAGATTTCTGTTCAGAGCATCCCCAGCGCATGAAATTGGCACGGCCCCACGCCTGCGGACGCCGCGCAGCGGCTCAAAGGGGTGTCGCTTCCTCGCGCGGCTTCACGTTGCTGGAGCTGCTGATCGTCATCAGCATCATGGCGCTGGCTACGGCGGGCGTGAGCCTGGCGCTGCGCGACGGCGGGCAATCGCAGCTGGAGCGCGAAGCGGCGCGGCTGGCGGCCCTGCTGGAATCGGGCCGGGCCCAGTCGCGCGGCACGGGCGTGCCGGTGCGCTGGCGCGCCGATGCGCGCGGCTTCCGGTTTGAAGGCCTGCCCGCCAGCACGCTGCCCACCCAGTGGCTCGATGCCGGCACCGGCGTGCGCGGCCCCGCCACGCTGCAACTGGGGCCCGAACCACTGATCGGCCCGCAGCAGGTGCTGCTGGTCCACCAGGCCCACCCCGAACGCACGCTGCGCGTGGCCACCGACGGGCTGCGGCCATTCACGGTGCAGGCGCTGCCATGACGCCCATGACCCGCGTTCCAGAGCGCGGCTTCACGCTGGTCGAGGTGCTGGTGGCGCTGGGCATCGTGGCCATCGCCCTTCTGGCAGGCCTGCAGGCCACCACCGCGCTGACGCGCAATGCACAGCGCCAATCGGACATCGTGCTGGCCCAGCTGTGCGCCGAAAACGAACTGGTCAAGGTGCGCCTGTCGCGCCAGATGCCGGGGGTGGGCGACAGCACCCAGCCCTGCGAGCAAGCCGGACGCCGCTTCGATGTGGCCGTGATCGTGCGGCCCACGCCCAACCCGAGTTTTCGACGCGTGGATGCGCAGGTGTTCGACGGTGAGAACTCGGTCATGCGCCTGTCCACCATCGTGGGGCGGTACTAGCCATGTGGACCGCTTCCCCGATAGTGCATGGCACACGCCGCGCGCACGCGCAGCGCGGTTTCACGCTGATCGAGCTGCTGGTGGGCATTGCCATCATGGCGCTGATGGCCATTCTGGGCTGGCGCGGGCTCGACGGCATGGCGCGGGCGCAGGAAACCACGCGCCAGCGGGCCGACGAGCTGCTGGTGGTGCAGGCCGCGCTCGCGCAGTGGGGCGCCGATCTGGACGCCCTGATGGCCTTGCCCCACACCACGCCGCTGGACTGGGACGGCCAGGTGCTGCGCATCACACGGCGCAGCAGCGCCCTGCCCGATGAAGGCGCCCTGGTGGTGGCATGGACGCGGCGCGAGGTGCAGGGCGCCAGCCACTGGCTGCGCTGGCAATCGCCCCCGGTGCGCACCCGCGCCGACTGGCAACAGGCCTGGCAGCAGGCGGCCTCCTGGGCCCGCAACCCCGGCGACGCCGAGCGGCGCCGCGAGGTGCTGCTGCTGCCGCTGGACCAGTGGCAGCTCTTTTATTACCGCGGGGGCGCCTGGTCGAACCCGCAGTCGAGCAGCGATGCCCGGCCCGGCGACGCCACCGCCGCGGTGCCCGATGGCGTGCGCCTGCAGATCACCATCAGCCCGGGCCAGGCGCTGGCCGGGCAAATCACGCGCGACTGGGTCAACCCCTTGCTGGGAGGCGGCAAGTCATGAAGCGCTGTGCACCCTCTTTGCGGCAGGCCGCGGGCCGGGCCCGCCAGCGCGGTGCGGCCCTGCTGGCGGCCATGCTGACCGTGACGCTGGTGGCCACCTTTGCGGCCGCCGCCCTGTGGCAGCAGTGGCGTGCGGTCGAGGTCGAGACGGCCGAGCGCGCCCGGCTGCAATCGGCCTGGATTCTGGTGGGCGCCCTCGACTGGTCGCGCCTGATCCTGCGCGAGGACGGCATCACCGGCGGCGCCGACCACCTGGCAGAACCCTGGGCCGTGCCGCTGCAAGAGGCGCGCCTGTCCACCTTCCTGGCGGCCGACCGCAACGTGGCCCAGGTGGACGATGCCAGCACCGACACCACCGATGCCTTCCTGTCGGGCCAGATCACCGACCTGCAGTCCCGGCTGAACCTGGCCAACCTGGTCGATGGCGACCAGGTGCATGCGCGCAGCTTGCGCCAGTTTGCGCGCCTGTTCGAGCGCCTGGGCCTGCCTCCGCAGCAGCTGAACCAGCTCGTGCAGGCCCTGCGCGCCGCCCAGGCCGGGCCGGGCGCAGACAGCAGCGCACCCCTGCTGCCGCCCACCCTGACCCAGCTGGGCTGGTGGGGCCTGCCCAGCACCACCGTGGCTGCGCTGGCCCCGCATGTCACGCTGCTGCCGGCGCGCACCCCGGTGAACCTGAATACCGCCGACGTCGAAGTGCTTGCGGCCGCGATCGATGGGCTGGACATGGCGGGCGCGCAAAAGCTGGTGCAGACCCGTCAGGCGCGCCATTTCCGCGCGCTGACCGATATCTCCGACCTGCTGGGCGCCGACATTGCGCTCAACAGCGACGACCACGCCATCGCCTCGCGCTACTTCGAGGTGCGCGGGCGCCTGCGCCTGGGCGCCACCACGGTGGACGAGCGCTCGCTGGTGCTGCGCCAGGGGGCCAGCGTCACCACGCTGTGGCGCGAACGTGGCGCCTTTTAACCCGTTGTCCGGACGCGCGAGCGCGCCGGCGGCACCTGCCGCGGGCCCCAGAGCGCGGCCTGCCACAGCCCTGTCAAGTGGTCCCCCTAGAATGGCGCGCAAAACCTGTCCATGAGCACCCTGATCCTTTTCCTGCCCCTGGCCCCTCGCGGGCCTGCAACCGAGTACAGCTACACGCTGACCGCCGACGGCCACACCGCACTCGCCCAGGCCAGCGCCCCGGCCACCTTGCTGCCCGAGCCCAGCCGGCCAGGCGGCGAAGTGGTGGCCGTGGTGCCGGCGCAGGCGCTCTCCTGGCAGCGCGTGCAATTGCCCTTGGGCGTACCGCTGGGAACAGGCCCGCAAACCGCGCGCCTGCGCTCGGTGCTTGAAGGCCTGCTGGAAGACCAGTTGCTCGACGAACCGGCCCAGTTGCACTTTGCGCTGCAGCCCGGCGCCCGCGCCGGCGAGCCCGTGTGGGTGGCCGTGTGCGACCGCCACTGGCTACGCGAAGCACTGCGGGCCCTGGAGGCCGCCGGCCGGCGCGTGACGCGCGTAGTGCCCGAGTTCGCGCCGGGCCCCACGGCCAGCGGCCCGCCCGAACTGTTTGCGCTGGGCACGCCCGAAGAGGCCCAACTCGTGCTGTGCGGCCACGGTGCCGACCAGGGCGTGGCCGTGCTGCCGCTGTCGTCCGTGGCACTGGGTCTGATCGGCACGCCCCCTGCGGGCGCAGACAGCGAAGAAGCGGCAACGCCGGTGCGCGCCGAGCCCGCCGTGGCGGCGCTGGCCGAGCGCCTGCTGGGCCGCCCGGTGGTGCTGCACACCGCCAGCCAGCGCGCGCTCGATGCCGCGCGCGGCGACTGGGACCTGGCGCAGTTCGACCTGGCCAGCACCGGGCGCACCCGCGCCCTGCGCAAGGCCGGCAGCGCCGCCAGCGCCTTGCTGTATGCGCCGCAGTGGCGCGCGGCCCGCTGGGGTGCCGGCCTGCTGGCCGCGGCCCAGCTCGTCGGCCTGAACGCCTGGGCCTGGCAAGAGCGCGACGCGCTCGCCGCCAAGCAGGTTGCGGTGCGCCAGGCGCTCACCCAAACCTTTCCCAAGGTGCAGGTGGTGGTCGATGCCCCCGTGCAGATGGAACGCGAACTGGCCGCGCTGCGCCAGGCCGCCGGCAGCGTATCGCCGCGCGACCTTGAGCCCCTGCTTGCTGCGGCGGGCGCCGCCCTGCCCACCGGCCAGCTGCCCAGCGCGCTGGAATACAGCGTCGGCGAACTGCGCCTGCGCGGCGTCACGCTGTCGGCCGACGAACTCACGGCCGTGGACACCCGGCTGCAGGCCGCCGGCTACAGCGCCCGCCTGGACGACGGCAGCCTGTGGCTGCGCGCGCAGGGGACACCATGAACCGCCCCGCCATGAAAACCTCCGCCCTGCCCGCCCTCGTACTGTCCCACTGGAAGGCCCTGGCACCGCGTGAGCGCAACCTGCTGCTGGCCGCCAGCACCGTGATGGCCCTGGCGCTGCTGTGGTGGCTGGCCCTGGCACCGGCGCTGACCACCTTGCGCACAGCCCCCGCCCGCCATGCCGCGCTGGACGCCCAGCTGCAGCGCATGCACGGCCTGCAGGCCGAGGCCCTGCAACTGCAGGCCGCACCGCGCAGCGCACCGAGCGACGCCGTGGCCAGCCTGCGCAGCGCGCTGACCCAGCGCCTAGGCACCACCGCCCAACTGAGCCTGGTGGGAGACCGCGCCACCATCACCCTGAAGGGCGCGCCCGCCGACGCACTGGCCCAATGGCTGACCCAGGCGCGCAGCAATGCACTGGCGGTGCCGGTCGAGGCGCGGCTCACACGCAGCACGGCGGTGGCCCCGGTCGGCAATACGCCCGCTGCGAACCTGCCGCGCTGGGATGGCAGCCTGGTGCTGGCCCTGCCCGCCCGCTGACCGGCTGCCCCGTCGTGCTCCGCAAGCTACCCTCTTCCCCGCTGCGTTCCCGCCCTCGGAGCAACGCCACCGCCGCCACCCGGGCCTCTCGGGCACCCTGGGGCTGGGCTGCGGCCGGGGTACTCGCGGGCGCGCTGCCCGCCCTGCTGGTTTTTGCGCCGGCGCAGTGGCTGGCCCAGGCGGTGGAGCGCGCCAGCAGCGGCCAGGTGCTGCTGGCCCAGGCGCGTGGCACCTTGTGGACCGGCTCGGCCCAGCTGGTGCTGACTGGCGGCGCCGCCAGCCAGGACCGCGCCGCCCTGCCCGGGCGCCTGGAATGGCGCTTGCGCCCCACGCTGCGTGGCCTGCGCGCGCAGCTGCACGCTGGCTGCTGCATGGCAGCGCCGCTGCAAGCCCGCGTGGATGCCCATTGGGGTGGCGCGCGGCTGGCGCTGACCGATGGCCAGGCCCAGTTTCCCGCCGGCCTGTTGACCGGCCTGGGAACGCCGTGGAACACCCTGCAACCCCAGGGCCAGCTGGCCGTGCAGACCGAGGGTCTGCAAGCCCAGTGGACCGCGGGCCGTCTGCGCTTGACGGGCAGCGCCCAGCTCGATGCGCGGGCCATGTCCTCGCGCCTGTCCACCCTGCGCCCCATGGGCAGCTACCGGCTCGTTTTGCAGGGCGGCGAGGTGCCCACGCTCACCCTGAGCACCCTCGACGGCGCCCTGCAGCTGAACGGCAGCGGCCAATGGGTGGGCCAGCGCCTGCGTTTCACGGGCGAAGCCAGCGCAGCGCCCGAGCGCGAGGCGGCCCTGGCCAATCTTCTGAACATCATCGGACGGCGCAACGGCGCGCGCTCCATCATCACCGTGGGTTGACCCTATGCTTTCCAATCTCTCGCCCCGACTGCGATTTGCTCTTCATACGATAGCTGCTGGTGCTTTGCTGGCAACGGCAAGCGGCCAGATTCATGCACAAACGGCAATCGCGACCGGCACCAGCAGCGTGCGCCCGGGCGAGCAGGTCACGCTCAATTTCGCCAACGCCGAGATCGAGGCCGTGGCCCGCACCATGGCCACCATCACCGGCCGCAACGTGGTGGTGGACCCGCGCGTCAAAGGCCAGCTCACCCTGATCACCGAGCGGGCCGTGGCGCCCGCCGCCGCCTTCCAGCAGTTCCTGGCCGCGCTGCGGCTGCAGGGCTTCACGGTGGTCGAAGCGGCCGGCCTGTACAAGGTGGTGCCCGAGGCCGACGCCAAGCTGCAGGGCGGCAGCGTGAGCGTGGTGCAGGGCAGCGCGGGCAGCGCGCCCGGCGGCGGGCAGATCGTCACGCAGATCTTCAAGCTCAACTATGAAAACGCGGCCAATCTGGTGCCGGTGCTGCGCCCGCTGATCAGCCCCAACAACACCATCAACGTGAATCCCGGCAACAACTCGCTGGTGATCACCGACTATGCCGACAACCTGCAGCGCCTGGCGCGCATCGTGGCGGCCATGGATGTGGCCAATGCCAGCGATGTCGAGGTGATCCCGCTCCATAACGCGTTGGCCACCGACCTGGCCCCGCTGGTGGCTCGCCTCATCGATGGCGGCGGCAGCGCCGCCAGCCCGGCCGCAGCCCAAGGCCAGACCGACACCTCGTTCAAGACCACGCTGCTGGCCGAGCCGCGCAGCAACGCGCTGATCCTGCGCGCCGCCAACCCGGCCCGCGTGGCCCAGGTGCGCGCGCTGGTGGGCAAACTCGACCAACCGCCCGTGCCCGGCAGCAGCGCGGCCAGCGGCAACATCCATGTGGTCTACCTCAAGAATGCCGATGCCACCAAGCTGGCGGCCACGCTGCGCGCCGCCATGTCGGCCTCGGGGGGCGGCAGCGCAGGCGCATCGCCGGGCAATTCGGGGTCGAGTGGCCTGTCGCCCTCTGCGACGGCATCCGGCACGGCCAGCCTCTCCGGCGCCAGCAACAGCGCCGGTCTGGGCGCCAGCAGCAGCGGCCTGGGCATGGGCACCGGCGGGGGCTTCAACAACAGCGCCAGCAGCAACCAGCCCTCGACGGGCGGGCAGATCCAGGCCGACCCCACGACCAACTCGCTCATCATCACCGCGCCCGAGCCCCAGTACCGGCAGTTGCGCGCCGTGATCGACAAGCTCGACGGCCGGCGCGCGCAAGTGCTGGTGGAAAGCCTGATTGTCGAAGTCACGGCCAGCAAGCTGGCCGAGTTCGGCATCCAGTGGCAAAGCGCCCTGGGCGGCAAGGGCGATGGCATGGTGGGCGCCATCGGCACCAACTCGGCAGTGTCGGGCGGCAACATCCTCGGCCTGGCAGCCGGCATTGCCACCGGCAGCCCCACGGCCCTGAGCGCGCTGGGAGGGGGCCTGAACATTGCGCTGGCACCGCGCGTGAACGGCCAGTATTACCTGGGCGCGCTGGCCAACTTCCTGCAAAACAGCGGCGACGCCAACGTGCTCTCCACCCCCAACCTGATGACGCTGGACAACGAAGAGGCCAAGATCGTCATCGGCAACAACGTGCCGTTCGTCACCGGCTCGTACGCCAACACCACCGGCAACAACTCGGTGAACCCCTTCACCACCGTGGAGCGCAAGGACGTGGGCCTGATGCTGCGCGTGCGCCCGCAGATCAACGAGAACGGCACCGTCAAGATGGCCATCTACCAGGAGGTCTCGAAGATCGACGGCAATACCGTCAAGGACGTGAACGGGCCAACCACCAGCAAGCGCTCGATCGAATCGAACGTGCTGGTGGAAGACGGCAGCATCATCGTGCTCGGCGGCCTGCTCGAAGACAGCTACCAGCAGGCCGAGGACAAGGTGCCGCTGATGGGTGACATCCCCGTGCTGGGCAACCTGTTTCGCAGCGAGAACCGCTCGCGCAAGAAAACCAACCTGATGGTGTTCTTGCGCCCCGTGGTGGTGCGCGATGCGGCCGCCAGCGATGCGCTGATGCTCGACCGCTACGACGCCATCCGCGCGCTGCAACAGGCCGCCCAGCCCGCCCCCAGCACCGTGCTACGCTCGGTATCGGGCGCCCCGGTGCTGCCCGCCCTGGGCCCAGAAGTCGCACCAGGCGCAGCGGCTGCACCCCGCGCTGCCCAGCCCGCGTCCGCCCCCACGCCCGCCAGCGCCCCCTGAGGCAGCCCCACGATGCGCCATCCCCTGCCCTACGCTTTTGCACGCTCCGCCCAGTTGCTGCTGGAGGACGACGGCCAGCAGCTCGTGCTGTGGCACGGCCCCCAGCCCAACGCCAGCGCCCTGTCGGAAGTGCTGCGCAAGCACCCCGTGCAACAGCTGCAGGCGCTCGACGCGCCCGGCCTGGCCCAGCGCATCAGCGCCGCCTATGCACAAGGTGAATCGAGCGCGGCCACCGTGGTCAGCGAGGTGGAAGAAGGCGCCGACCTCTCGCGCATGATGCAGGAGCTGCCGGCGGTCGAAGACCTGCTGGAGGCCGCCGACGACGCGCCCATCATCCGCATGCTCAACGCCCTGCTCACGCAGGCCGCGCGCGATGGCGCCAGCGACATCCACATCGAGCCCTACGAACGCCACAGCTGCGTGCGTTTTCGCGTGGACGGCAGCCTGCGCGAAGTGGTGCAGCCCAACCGCGCGCTGCACGCCGCGCTGATCTCGCGCCTGAAGATCATGGCCGACCTCGATATTTCCGAAAAGCGGCTGCCGCAGGATGGCCGCATCAGCCTGCGCCTGGGCACCCGCGCCATCGACGTGCGCGTCTCCACCCTGCCCAGCGCCCACGGCGAGCGCGCCGTGCTGCGCCTGCTGGACAAGAGCGAAAGCAAGATCAGCCTGGAGGCCGTGGGCATGCAGGGCGACACCCTGCGCCGATTTACGGACCTGATCGCTCAGCCGCACGGCATCGTGCTCGTCACCGGGCCCACGGGCTCGGGCAAGACCACCACACTGTACGCCGCGCTCTCGCGCCTGGACGCCACGCAGAGCAACATCATGACGGTGGAAGACCCCATCGAATACGAGCTGGCCGGCGTGGGCCAGACGCAGGTCAACAGCAAGATCGACCTGACATTTGCCAAGGCCCTGCGCGCCATCCTGCGCCAGGACCCGGACACCATCATGATCGGCGAGATCCGCGACTTCGAGACCGCGCAGATCGCCATCCAGGCCTCGCTCACCGGCCACCTGGTACTGGCCACGCTGCACACCAACGACGCGGCCAGCGCTGTGACGCGCCTGACCGACATGGGCGTAGAGCCGTTTTTGCTGAGCTCGTCGCTGCTGGGCGTACTGGCACAGCGCCTGGTGCGCAAGATCTGCCACGCCTGCCAGGGCAAGGGCTGCGACGCCTGCGGCCACACCGGATACGCGGGCCGCACCGGCGTTTTCGAGCTGCTGGTGACCACCGATGCCATCCGCGCCCAAATCCACAACCAGGCCTCCGAGGCCGACATCCGCGCCGCCGCGCTGGCCAACGGCATGGCATTGATGCGCGACGACGGCGAGCGCCTGATTGCCGCCGGCATCACCAGCCGCGAAGAAGTGCTGCGCGTGACGCGCGACTGAGGCATGGCGGCCACCCCGCACTCAAATGCTATTTAATATATAGCTACCAGCCCAT
>Ga0208459_1003837_pt1 | contig 11588 bp, 8 predicted proteins | sample AD_UKC087_MetaG_FD_184433 | JGI IMG/M metagenome (GOLD analysis project Ga0208459, IMG submission 184433) | Active sludge microbial communities of municipal wastewater-treating anaerobic digesters from USA - AD_UKC087_MetaG (SPAdes) (version 2) | ecosystem: Engineered > Bioreactor > Anaerobic >... | reverse complement strand
TAAGTCTATTATTTCCTTTCTGCCGCTGGTGTATCCGCCGCTGGCACCACCCATTGCTTTTCCCAGGGTTCCCGTAATAATGTCCACCCTGCCCATTACATTTCTGTATTCATGGGTTCCTCTTCCGGTCTTCCCTACAAATCCCACTGCATGGCTGTCATCAACCATAACAAGAGCATTATATTTATCGGCCAGGTCGCATATTCCTTCTAAATTTGCAATAATCCCGTCCATTGAGAATACGCCGTCTGTAGCTATAAGCTTAATATTTACTCCATCCTTGTCAGCCTGAATCAACTGTTCTTCCAAGGAGGACATATCATTGTTATTATATCTGTATCTTTTGGCCTTTGATAACCTTACTCCGTCTATAATGCTGGCATGGTTAAGCTCGTCGCTGATGATGGCATCATTTTCTGTGGTGATTGTTTCAAACAATCCGCCGTTTGCATCAAAGCATGATGAATACAAAATAGTATCTTCTGTTTTAAGAAATTTGCTTAGTTTTTTTTCAAGTTCCTTATGGATTTCCTGTGTGCCGCATATGAATCTTACTGAAGACAGGCCGAAGCCCCATCTGTCGTATGCATCCTTGGCAGCCTGGATTATTTCCTTATTGTCAGCCAGCCCTAAATAATTGTTGGCACACATGTTCAATACTCCGTCTGCTTTTGTTGTGCTTATAATGCTTCCCTGGGGTGTTGTTATAATTCTTTCATTTTTCCAAAGACCGCTTGCTTTGATTTCATCCAATATGTCAGAATAGTATTTCTTTGCTTTAAACATTGTTTCCTCCTTTTTTTTATTCTTATACATCTTATGCCGGTACATTTTCATAACTAGATAATACTCTGATTATGTTTTCATGTCAAGTGGTGATTAGATGGTTTGTCCACATAATAAAAACACCTGGAACATGGCAGGTGTTAAGTCATTGGCAGGGAAATTCTTAAGTCATACTATCCTTTTTAGTTTAAAGTCCAGGTAATCGCTTGACACGCAATGTACCATAATACCTTCTATGAGACCTTCTTTAACATTTTTATGTCCTTCTTCCCCGTGAAGGTGCCCATAAATTAAGATGTTTGCGTCATAGTCTTTCATAAGCGAAAAAAATTCATTGGCAGCCCCATCTCTGCTGAAGGGTGGATAATGAAGCATGATTATTTTTTTGCCCTTTTCCTTCCTTCCTGATTGAAGGGAAATTTTAAATCTGTTAAGTTCCCTTAAAAATATTTTTTCATTGTCAACCTCAGAGTCATGGTCCTCCATTGTATCCCATCCCCTGGTACCGCAGACAAGAACATCGTTAAATTTAAAGAAGTTGTTTTTCAAAAACTTTATGGTTTTAAGCCCCAGTCCTTCAAGCTTTGAGGCAGTGGACCACCAATAGTCATGGTTTCCCTTGCCTATAATTTTCGTGCCTGGCAGTTTATCAATCTTCAGGAGATCTTCTAAAGCACCGTCAAGCTTTAAAGACCATGATATGTCTCCGGGAATCAGCACCAAATCATCCTTGCCTACGGTTTCTTCCCAGTTTTCAAAAATTTTTTCCTCGTGGTTTTCCCAGTTGTCGCCAAAAACATCCATTGGCTTTTCATTCTTATTGTCCAGATGCAAATCGGCTATAGCAAATATTTTCATAATCTTCCTTACAATCTAAAATAATTGAACTTGATGTTCATGGCTTTTGCAAGGTCTTCTTCCCTTTCCTGACAGGTGAAAAGAATAACCTGACGCCTCTCGCTTTCCCTTGACAGCATTTCCAAAGACTTTCTCAGTCTCTTCGAATCATATTGAATAAAGCTGTCATCCAATATCAGCGGTATGTTCTGATTGCCGCTTAAAATATTGCTTAAAGCTATACGGAGGGAAAGGTAAAGCTGGTCCAGCGTGCCTCCGCTTAAATTCTCAAGAGCGATTTTTCTGTCCTTTTCTTCCTCAGACATAACTGTAATATTCATATTTTCATCAATATCAACTTTCTTGTACCTGTCTCCCGTTAAATATGAAAAATTTTCGCTTATGGAACTTCGAAGAAGGGGCATGAAATCACCCTTTATTGAATCTGAGATCCCGGCTATTTTTTCTGCTGCAATTTCGGCAATCTTTACCTTGTTTTTAAAGAAGGCCTTTTTTTCTTCATAGAAGCTGACTTCTTCTTCAATTTCCGCCAGGCTTCTGGTACTGTCTTCAATATCTTCGATTTCCCTATGAATATCCTCAATGGTTTTAAGCAGGTTCGTTTTTTCTTCATTTAACCTGAAAATATCAAGCTGAATATCCTGCCTGTTGATTTCTTTAACTTCATCAGGAACATTTAAGGTTCTTTGTTTAAGTTCAAAATAGTCAGAGCCCCCGATTATATTTTCCAAAACGTTTTGGGAATATTCTCTGCGGTTTAACAGCACCTTGTGCTTCTCGTTTATACTTACCGCATTCTTAAATGACTCCACATCCTCAACACCGTTTGCCCTGAGTATCATTTCCAGCCGTCTTTCCTCAAAATTGATTTCCTTGTCAAGCTTGGCCATATCCAGGTTTATTTGCTCTATTTTATTTTTCAGATTCAATACTTGAAGTTTTATGCTGTCTTTCCTTTTATAGGCTTCATTAACTTCAAGGATATTATCTTGGGACAAGGGCAGGTTTAAACTGCTTAAAATATTATTCAGGTTTATTTCTAATTTCCTGTTCGCTTCTGAAATTTCACTATATTTGTTGTCATCATAATTAAGAAGCTTTGCTTTTTCATCATAAAGGCTTTTCTCCGTGTTTTTCTTTTGAAAAACATCAGCCATATTATAAAAATCTTCACAATTATTTCTTTTTATGATTTCATTTTTCTGTTCATTCATCTGGCTGTTTGACAATGCATAGTCGGCAAATTCGCATTCCATGCTTTCAATTTCCTTTTTGCAGCCCAATGCAAGGTTTCTTTTCCTCCATGAAAAAACATAAAATATTATACCGATTAAAAAACCTGTTCCTCCGTAATAAAAGCTTATGTTGTTATAATAATAAGCTGCGTATAGTGAGGCTGCCGCAGCCCCTGTGAAGGCTGTTCCCAAAAGTCCAAAAAGCAGGCTCAAAAGGCTCTGTTTTCTGGCAAAATTCCTCATAAGGTCATAATTTTTGCTGTCGCCTAACATATTGTTTATTTCAATTTTACGGGTCAGCTCTTCAGCTTCTCTGTAGTCGTCTATAAACTTGTTAATTTCATCTATATTTATCGTATCTATTGTTTCCCTGCCTGATTCCGTCTTTGCTTTAAGGGTATCAAGCTTTTCCTTATTTGCCTTATATATGCCATAATCCATATTTATCTTGTCAATATCAAAATTATCGGGAATAGAGTTGGCTAAATCAAATTCATTTTCTTCCAGTTCCGCAATGCATTCTTCTTTTTCTTCATACATTCTCTGCCTGTCATTTTTCATTGAAGCCAGGCTTACTTCTGTTTCTGCTGCTTCCTTATAATCCTCTTTTGAATAATTTGTAACATCCTTTTCAAAGGATTTCAATTCATTGTCAATATTATCAATTTCCTTTTTTACAGGCAGGGCTCTAAGAAATTTCTGTTTTTCCAATGAAAGCTCATAATCAGAAATTTCCTTGTTTTTTTCTTCGATTTTAGCATTGAGCTCATGAATTTTACTTTGAAGCTTTTTCTTTTCCATCGCCAAAAACATAACCTGTCTTCCGGAATTCAAGGAGTTCTCCCTGGCGTTTGCAAGTTCATTCAGTCTCAGTGAATACTGCCCTAAAAGCGTTTTCTCATTATTTTCGCTTCCTGCCTCTTCCTTTATTCTATTTAGGGTCTGCATGATTCTATCAATAGAAATATCTTCGTCTCTTGTTCGGCTCAAATTTGTTATCTTATTTTTAAGCTCTTCAGCCAATTCCTCATCAGTTTTGTTTCCAAGCTGTTTTATGCTTACCGTATTGTTGAAGGCTCCACGGTTGATATTGAAAAAATACTCTCCCGGTACTTCAATAATCTCCATGGGATATTCGTTTTGATTTATTTCATTTGTTTTATTGAAAACCTGAACAGTATCCAAAAGAAAATCTCTTGAAACAAGATATTTTTTCTCTTCATCCCCTATTTCAGCGCTTCCTTTGAACAAAGGGCTGTTCCATGGTTTATACTTGTTATATCCGGATATATTATCAAATCCATACATAAGGTACTCAATAAAATTATGTATGGTGGATTTTCCCGATTCATTTTCCCCAAAAACAATATTTAACTTGCTGCCAAAATAGATTTTCCTGCTGATAAATTTCCCAAAGGCTCTCAAATGCAGTCTGCTTATGTACATTTTATTTTACCACCTTTTCTTTTCTAAGAACTTCAAGTCCCAGCTTAAATGCCTGCTGCTGCAATTTATCGTCATTATTGTCAAATTGAAGTTTATAGCTTTCAACTATATTGTATTCATTGCCTTCATAATTTCTGTTTTCAGTTTCGTAAATATAGTTGTCTTCAAATTCAATGTAATAAAAAAACTGTTTTGCTTCATTTTCAATTTCATCCATTGAAATATCCGTATTTACTCCACCTGTAAGCTCTATGTGGACATAATCCTTGATATTGGAAAAAGTATCTCCGGAAAATTTAATCAAATCAAGTATTTTATTATAGCTGTGTGAATAATTGAGCTCAATCCGCCTGTTTACAAATTTCCTTTTGGCAATGGGCAAGAGCGTGTATTGTACATTTTTTTTCTCCAGGGTCCCCGTTATGATTCCATGGTCTCCTTCTTCTTCAAATGATAGAGGCTCAGGAGCGCCGCAATATACTGCATTATCAGTTATCTGCTCAAAATTATGCCTGCCTCCCAAGGGGCAGTAGTCAAATTTGTTTCTTATTACATCAATATTAACAGGCAGTCTGTCAGTTGAGTCAATATGGCAGTGCAGCATAAGAATATTAATTTTTGAATCGTCAACGGAAATGTCATAAATAGACTGGGTTTTTCTATTTTCCTCATGGTTGTCCCAGCTTATTGAATAGATACACAGATTATCATCGGGGAAATTCAGTTTCTCGACAGTTTCGGTATTCTTTATCAAATGTACATTATGAGGCCATTGAATGTATTCATACATATTGCTGATATTGCAGGGATCTGATTGACCGCAGGAGATGATTGCTCTGGTTCCCGGAATAGACCTTAATTTTGAGGAAATTTCATTTAATACTTTATAGCTTATGTATTCTCCCTCTGTAAGGTCCCCTGCAATAAACAAATATTTTACCTCATTTATCTTAGCTGCCCAGATTATTTCATCAAAGGAATCCATCAATTCCTGTCTTCGTTTTTTTCTTTCTTTTAAAGAGAAGTTTTTTATATCGAATTTTTTTCCTAAATGCAGGTCAGATGTATGTATAAATTTAATTCTCATATCCGCTCCCTCGATTTGTGTAAGTATATAATATTGTATCACAGAAAGTGCATGCCTTCAATATTAATAGATAAAATTTTAGTCTGCTAATTCCTGCAATTTATCCATGTCCAGAATTTTAACGGATGACCGGTAGACTTCAATAATTTTGTCCTTTTGCATGTTTGAAAGCTCTCTTGACAAGGATGGTCTCTTAACATTTAAAAAGTCTGCAAGCTCCTGCCTCTTCATGGGCATGTCGAAAATCATGGTATTTGCTCTTTCTTGCAGAGATAAAAGGTATGCCGCAATTCTGCCCTTCAATGTTTCAGCATTTAGAATCCTCATCTTATTATTGAGCATAACAATTTTATTTGACAGGATAGTAAGCATATTGTTGATAAGCTGATTATGATAGCTGCAGCTTTTTGAACACATGTTGGAAAAAATTCTGTATGGAATCAGCAGTACCTTGCTGGTGCCGGAGCTGATCAGGTCGTAGGGGGAATTTTCTGCTGAAGCATAAATCAAGGCTTCTCCAAATAAATCGTTTTTCTCCAGTGTCGTTACAATTGCTCTGCTGCCGTTGTACTTCCAGGATACTAGATTTAAAACACCTTCAATTATAATTCCAAGCTTCTCAACCCTGTGATCCTTTTCAAACAAGATTTGATTGTCAGTGTAATTTGCAACAGCTGCATCGCCGCACCTGAGAACATGTTGTATTTCATCTTCTCTCATATTGGCAAACAACGGATTGTTTTTAATTTGCTTTATAATATCCTCCATACAAACACCTCCTACAAGCGGCATATTAATTATACAATACCGTTATGTAGGTGTCAAAAAAATAAAAAAGGATGGAAAATCTTTAAATTCTCCATTCCTTCAGGTGTTTATATACTGTTAGTCCGTATAAAATAAAATACCGAATAAGAAAATTATTTTATTTATTGCTATACTGCTTCTGTCAGCGGGCTGCCATAGTTTCTTGAATTGTAAATATTTAACAGTTCCTTTTCTGTTATAAGCCCGTTTCTTACATCAAGTATGATTTCTCCCTTGTCAAGCATGATTATGCGGTCTGAATATTTGACTGCATCCCTTACATTATGGGATATCATCATAGTAGTAATATTTTGAGTTTTGATCAGTTCCTGAGTTTTTTCCATCACAAGCCTGGATGTTTTCGGATCTAAGGCTGCTGTGTGCTCATCCAGCAAAAGAAGCTCAGGTTTGTTCATTGTTGCCATTAACAATGACAGGGATTGTCTTTGTCCTCCTGACAGGTATTTAACTTCTGTATCCAATTTATTCTCTAGCCCCAAATCAAGAGTTCTTAAAATTTCTGTAAATTCAACTATTTTATTTTTCCTGATTAATTTTCTCAAGGTAAATTTCTGACACTTTTTGTCTGACAGGCTTATGTTTTCAAGTATAGTAAGTGACGGAGACACCCCTGCCGATGGATTTTGGTGAACTCTTCCTATGAACTGAGCCCTTTCGTTTTCTTTTAAACCGTTTATATTTTTCCCGTTTAATGTTATAATTCCTTTTTCCTGCATTATGACACCGCTGATTATGTTAAATAGTGTGCTTTTCCCGCAACCGTTTGCTCCCAGTATTCCCGTACATTCCCCCTTGTTTATATGAATGTTGAAATCATTGAATATCCTTTGTTCATAGTCTGTTCCCACATTGAAAGTCTTCGATAAATTCTTAATATCTAACATTTTACTTCCTCCACAACATTTAATTCTTTAACCTTTTTCATTTTTACAGGGCTGAATGTATTATAGCTTAAAAATATTATTACTATTATTGCATTTATTGCTTTTAAGTCTGTGGGCGCAAGCCCTAAATCAATGGCTACCGCTCCAATAAATTTATATATTAATGCTCCCATTATTGCTCTGGTTGTAGACTTTAAAAACCTTCTGTTTCTCAATACTGTATCCCCCACAATTATTGATGCAATTGCAACCACTATGATTCCCGTTCCCATTGTTATTTCTGCAAAGCCTTGATACTGTGACATAAGTGCACCGCTTAATGACACTAAACCGTTTGAAAGCATTAATCCTATCAATTTATACTTGTTTGAATTTTCTCCCAGGGATTTAACCAGTGTTTCGTTGTCTCCTGTTGCTATCAGCAAATACCCCACTTCAGTCTTTAGAAATATGTCCATCAATATTTTCACTGTAAGTACTATGAGAATAAGCACTATTACAGGCTCAAATCCATCATATATGGAATCATAGCTGAAGAGCCCTATATTGGACTTGCCGTTTAATCTTAGATTTATTGTATATAGTATTGTGGCTGTAAGTATTCCCGACAGCAATGCCTTTATTTTCAGTTTAATATTTAATGTGTATGTTAATAGTCCTGCCAGGCTGCCTAGAACAAATGACAAAAGAGTACTTGTAAAAGGTGTAAAACCTGTTGTAATAAATTTTGCAAATAAAAATGCTCCAAAGGGAAATGTTCCCTCAACGGACATATCAGCAAAATCAAGTATTTTAAATGTTATGGTCACTCCTATTGCCAATACTGAAAAAATTAAACCCTGCTCAATTGATGTAAGTATTAATGTATTCATTCCATATCCTTTCTGTTGCAGGGGGGATTCCTCTTATACCCCAAAAGGTTCATCCCCGCCTGCTATATAGAAGAGTTGGTGTACCTTCTATTCCCCCCGTCTCATTCAATGAATTCTGCCCCTTCAAATGCTTTGTGGTCCTTTGCAAATCCTAATGCTTCAGCTGTCTGTAAATTTACTTTTTTCTCCAAATCCCTTGATGCTTGAACCGGAATGTCTGATATGTCAACTTTGTCAACCAATATTTGCTTAGCCATTCTCGCAGTCTCCTGACCTATTACATAATAGCTTATTCCCTTTGAAACCAATATCCCCTGGTCTACATGACTTCCGTCTGCAGATACAGTCAACAGCCCTTTTTCACCTGCCAGCTTAGCTACAAGCTCCATTGCAGATGCCACCATGTTATCTGTAATTATATAAAGACCTTCCACCTTTTTCGAAATAGTGTCAAGAGCTTGAGGTATATCATTAATTGATGTTATTCCCACTGTTTCAATTATCAGCCCAAGCTCTGCAGCAATTTCTTTTGTCTGGTTAACTTGAACTTCAGAATTTGATTCTCCGATATTGTAAATAATCCCCACTGTCTTGATGTCTTCTTTTAATGCTTTAAAGAGCTCCAGATTTTCCTTTATGGGAGCAGCGTCCACAACTCCGGTAATGTTGTTGTCTGTAACATCCATAGCCGTTACCAGCTCCGAAAAAACAGGGTCTGTAACTGCAGTAAATACCAATGGTATTTCTGTACCTTCAATTGCTTTTTTTGCTGCCTGAGATGTCAGTGTGGCAATGGTAAATATTAAATCCACATCATCCTTGACAAATTTTTCTGCAATCATCTGTGCATTGTTTATGTCTGCCTGTGCATTCTGGTCAATGAATTCCGCCTCAACTCCCAGTCTACCCATCTCATCTATAAATCCCTGTCTTGAAGCATCCAAAGCAGGATGCTGCACAAGCTGTGCTATTCCTATGGTGAATTTCCCTGCAGGTTCATTTGTTTCCGCAGGTTCGTTTGTCTCTGCAGGTTTATTTCCTTCCGCAGGTTGAGCACATCCGGTAAAAATAATCGTTACTAACAATAAAATCACTGTTAATTTTTTAATTGTAGAAATTTTCATAATATCCCTCCAAGGTAATTTATTTATTTTTAGATATGAACTTGGCCAGGGTTCGCTATCGAAAAAACTATCGCAGGGGATTGCGTCAAATTTATTTGCTCTATTGGTCGCATAAATTTGGCAATCTGTGCGTTTGAATTACCAGCCATTTGTTCTTAGCCTAGGCTCGAACAAATGGGGTAAATCATAAAAAAATCTTTCATTCCTGTAAACATACTTATCAAATATGCTTACAGGGACGAAAGATTCCGCGGTACCACCCTAATTATGACTTACATCATCACTCTTCGAAGTCTAACAACTTCTAACCCTGTAACGTGGGTACACGTGTTTGCCTACTCGGATTTCCTTTTAGCAAACCTGCTCAGCAGTGTATATTATATTTCTCGGTCATCGGCTCTCACCACCGCCAATTCTCTGTAAACGTCTGAAATACTTTTCTCTGCTTCAACGCTTTAATTATTTAAATGCTATGATAACTTATTAAATATATTTTGTCAACATTTATTTTTATAATTTAAGGGGACAAAGAATGTCGTGAATTGACAAAGTAAATGCAACCCCATGATTCAAATATAGTTGCTTTTAGTCTTACAAATTTAAAGTTGCGTTTAGTTATGCAATATATATTTATATTAATTTTTATTAATTTGTATCTCTCCCATGGGAGAGACTGCATTTAGTCTTGCAATTTTTCTCCTTTCGCCTCAAAGTGATAATATATCTTTACGGGATTTAAGGAGTGACTTACATGGCTAAAAATAAACACTTAACTGATTTAGACCGTTTACAAATTCAACATGGTCTTTTACATCGTAATTCCATTAAAAAAATTGCTTTCGACCTTGATAAAGACCCAACTACAATTTCTAGAGAAATTCGTAAGCGTGCAGTATCAAGCAACAAATGTCCACCTCACAGAACTCCTAATTGGTGCATACATAGGTTTAGCTGCTCTAAACATTATTTATGTGAAGACAAGCCTAATTGCATTAAACAATGCCGGCTTTGCAAGTTATGCAATAACCTATGCTCTGATTTTGTTGAGGATATCTGTAAAAAACTTTCTTTTCCACCTTATGTGTGCAATGGCTGCCCTGATGAGCATATCTGTGTTTTAAGAAAAAAATATTATTTTCATAATCCGGCTCATCAAAACTACCGCAAAATACTGGTTGAGACAAGAGAAGGTGTAAACATTTCAGAAGATGAACTCGTGCAATTAGATGAATTTATCAGCCCTTTAATTATGAAGGGGCAATCTGTCCATCATATCGTCGTTAATAACAAGGATGAGTTTTCTGTCAGTGAAAAATCCCTTTATCGTTATGTTACTGAGGGCTTATTAAAAGCAAGAAATATTGATATGCCTCGGGTATGCCGCCTTAAGCCACGCAGCTGTAAACCCCTTGAACATAAGGTGGACAGTGCATGTCGCATCGGACGAACGTATGATGACTACAAGACTTATCTTAGCCAGCACAATGACATATTTGCAGTTGAGATGGATTCAGTAGTTGGTCGAATCGGCGGCAAAGTTTTGCTTACACTTATGTTTAAGTCTTGTGACTTAATGCTTGCCTTTATTAGGGATAGAAATACTTCCCAGTCTGTAATTGATATTTTTAATTGGTTATATGAAATCTTGGGAAGAGATCTTTTTAGTAAAATGTTGCCTGTTTTGTTAGGTGACAACGGCTCTGAGTTTTCTAATCCAATGGCTATAGAATTTGATAGTGACGGTAATAGTCGAACCAAAGTATTCTATTGCGATCCCAGGGCAAGCTTCCAGAAGCCTAATGTGGAACTAAACCATGAATTCATAAGAAAAGTCCTGCCCAAAGGAAGCTCTTTTGATAATTTAGAACAGGGAGATATCAACCTCATGATGTCTCACATAAATTCTTATTCAAGAGCTAAATTAAACGACAAATCTCCACATCAGTTGTTTAATTTCCTTTATGGGCAGGGCATTCTTGAAAAGTTGGGCCTTAAGATAATACCTCCAAACGAGATTATTCTTAACCCATCTTTACTTAAAAGGTAATTATTTTTTAATCATATTCCTGTAAAGATATTAAATTAAATCACCTTTTCTTAGGGGTGGCGTTTACTATTGCAATATTTCTTTAGATTCCTCACCCTCTATTTAGTATACACTTTTTTCTTGCCTTTACCATTGTTTTTTTGAAATTATATACTCTAAATCCCGAATTTTTCAGTTTTAGTTGCAAAGTTTTACCGACTAAATGCTATCCACCTGCTTTTCCCTAAAAAAGTTGCATTTACTTTGACCATTCACCAAAAAAGAAAGAGCGTATGATTAAAATAAAGGGGGACGTTATATTTAAATGTTACACGCGCTTTCTTTTTTTATATTATGTGATAAATCATCTTTTTTATTCAATAATTTTAAATAATTTTGGGTACTTTCGGAGTACGTTTCTTTTTTTCTTGCACGTTGCCGT
>Ga0208459_1003832_pt1 | contig 11592 bp, 9 predicted proteins | sample AD_UKC087_MetaG_FD_184433 | JGI IMG/M metagenome (GOLD analysis project Ga0208459, IMG submission 184433) | Active sludge microbial communities of municipal wastewater-treating anaerobic digesters from USA - AD_UKC087_MetaG (SPAdes) (version 2) | ecosystem: Engineered > Bioreactor > Anaerobic >... | reverse complement strand
CTATTTGCAGGTGACGAATTGTAGCTGGAAGCCTTGTTGTCCCCGGTAATCATGCTTTCTTCACCGGTTTTGCCATCATCTTTCGGGGGGGAATTGGAAATTTTACCAGAAAAATTAGCTTCTATGGTGTCGGTGTTTACTGATGTATCTGCAACAAAGGAAATAGCTCCTTGGTTATCGCGGACAAGTTGTCCTAACCCGGGAATGGGGTATTTCCCAGACGACTCAAGTTGCTGGTTAATGCTACTTACCAGCGCATGAACCTGTTTGAACGACTCCTCCTTGCTTATGCCTGTTGTTTTACTAAGGTAATCCTCCAGCTTTCCATCATTATACTTTAGAAATGGGCTAAAGGTAACTTTACTGGCGCTAAACGTTTCATCAGCTGCATCCTTGTGGAGGAATGCTCCTAAGTTTGGAAGAATTAGCCTGGAGTGAGCGGCAATAAGCTGAGCTAAATCCCTGCTGGTCATTTTTACCTTTTTCCCTTGATTGAAATAGCGCTGTAAAGTTAAAAATATTTTACAGTAAGGAGTAAAAGGAGCTCTTTAAAAAAAATGAAGGTTATTACCTGCGAATAGGCTATAATAAGTTGGTTTATCCATATTATTCGCAAACCGGGGTGGTGTTCAATTTTACCTATATTTGCTGGGAAAAGGGCTTGCCTTACTGAATAATTAAACGTTAAGGAATACCTTGCTTTAATATTGTAACTTGAAAATTCAGGATTGCTGTTTTTCCTGCTTTAGAGTTTCATCTATAGCCTTTTGTATCCTTTCAATGGAGTAGGGTTTTGTTAACAGGTAGTTAAAACCGGTGTTATGAAAATCTTCAAAGAAATCAGCCGGGTTATGGGCTGTTAGGGCAATTATGGGAATGCTTTTTAAGGGGAACGGAAAGTTCTGACGAATGTACCGGGTTGTCTCCACGCCATTCATTACCGGCATTTCAATATCCATAAGAACCACATCAACTTTTTCATTTTGAAGAATTTCCAGGGCTTCTTTTCCATCTTTAGCCTCAAGGCAGTCAACGCTGATTTTTGTGAGTATTTCCTTTAGTAGTAGCCGATTAACGTGGATGTCGTCAACAATTAAAATTCTGCTCATGTTTGTATGTTTTGCTTAATACAATTTAATGTTTTAGTGGTTGGTAATGCTGTATGATACGTAATTTTCCCTATTTAGCTTAACTTTTTTTTAAAAAATCACGGGAAGAATTATAAGCGTGCTCACCTTATGGTGCGGCAGCAAGCCATGACCTTTCGGAGAGTGAGAGAAAAACAATTTTTTTAAGCCCCACATATTTGGCGTTTGGTAGCTTAAATGGACTGCTGGTCATGGATGCTTTAGGTCTGATTGTGGCAGTACCTATATGTGTTGTAGTATTATTTTAGGTTAAAAATGCTGCTGTTTCGTAGGCAGATTTCAGGATTTTGAGTGCAAATTTCAGGTGCGATGGTATGTGCTGTGGAAAAACCAATGGCTTCCCTCCTGAATATGGTTGGTTAAAGAAATACTACTTTTTAGGCACACCCAATAATTAAAGTTGATTCTGTGCTTACGGGTATTGCGCTTATTTTTTTCAATTTTGTTGATACTTCAAAATATCAGGTAGTTCTGGTAATACGTTCTGTTGATTTTAGTTTGTTTGCTATGAATTTTGTTCATTTGCACTTATCCGGTATAGCTGGGCTGACTTTGGGAAGAATAGGTATCGGATAGGGCCTCGATTTTGGCTGGTAACACGCTAAATTTGGAATCGAATTTTTCCATTCAATTGAAAAAATACCTACTTTTAAAATCAAAAATAATACTGCCATGGAGCGAGCATATTCAAAACCCTTTGTAGTCAGAATAACCATTTTAGGATTTATTGCCGGTTTAGCTGTTATTCTGCTTGCATTTTTTATTGCAGCGGTTACTGGAGGGTATTCTTTCAACTTCAGCGGCATTGTTGAAATGCATCGCATTATGCCGGTTTTATATTTTTTGGATATTTTCCCATTGCTTATAGCTCTGGCATCATTCTACATTTCACGCTACATCTCACGTATCAGGATGGAGTCCGAAAGTAGCTCGGAAGAAACGATTCATAGGCAGCGGAAGCTATACCATTTTGTTGAAAAACTTCAGGAGGGAGACGAAAGCGTTGAGTATATCCCGGATGAGGGTGATGCGCTGGGCAAGGCAATAGTAAATCTTCGCAACAACATTAGCCAAAGCCGTAAGGAGGAGGAGATAAGGCGAAAAGAGGATGAGCAGCGCCGATGGAGCGCTGAGGGAATGGCCCGGTTCGGCGAAATACTCAGGTTAAATAATGATAACGTTGAGGAGCTATCATTTCAAATAATCAGGAACCTGGTAAACTATGTTGGTGCAAACCAGGCAGCATTCTACCTTCTTGAGGATGACGATGAGGCTGATGTTCATTTTCGTATGACTGCCTGCTACGCCTACGAGCGTCGAAAGTATGCTGACAGAATTGTTCCCTGGGGCGATGGTTTGGTTGGTGCATGTGCCCTCGAAAAGGAAACTATTTTTTTGAAGAAGGTACCGGACAGCTACCTGAACATTACATCCGGACTAGGTAAGGCAAACCCACGTTGTCTGGTTCTCATACCCCTTAAGCTAAACGATCAGGTTCATGGCGTGCTGGAGGTTGCTTCGTTCAACATATTCGAGAAGCACCAGCTGGAGTTTATGGAAAAGATTGCCGAAAGCGTGGCAACTACCATTTCCACGGTAAAGATAAACCTACGAACGGCCAAGTTGCTGAGGGAATCACGCGAACAGGCCGAAGAACTTGCCCTAAAGGAGGAGCAAATGCGTCAGAACATGGAGGAGTTGCAAGCCACCCAGGAGGAAGCTGCCCGCCAATCGGAAAAGTTCATCAGCTTCTCCAACTCGGTTAACCACACCATGATCCGGGCCGATTTCGACGTTAAGGGGACCCTAACCTACGCCAACACCAAATTCATGCAGAAGCTGGAATACTCCTCAACTGCCGAAGTTGAAGGAAAACCTTTGGATATTTTTTTAGATAGACGGGATAGGGTATGGTTTGAAGAGGTGTGGAAAAAGCTTAGCAAAGGTGGTAAACACTTTGAGGGTAACATGAAGCTAGCTACCAAAACCGGTAAGGAGCTATGGATTCTGGCCACATTTACCTGCATGAGAAATACAATGGGTGATGTTGATAAAATCCTCTTTTTAGCTCTTGATGCTTCTGGACAAAGAGCGAAAAACCTTGAGCTGGAAGGTCAGGTTAACGCCTTTAGCCGATCTGTAGTTAAAGCCGATATCAGCCCAACCGGAGATATGATAGCAGTAAACGATATGTACATCGAAACGCTGGGACTACCTTACGAGGTGGCCATGAAAAAAAACATATTTGAAACCGTTTCACCGGTTGACCGCCAAAATGTTGAGGATGCATGGGATGATATTATTCATGGTAATCCATTTGATGGAAAGTTAAGGGTAAATACGGGAAATAATGATGAGAAGTGGCTACAGGTATCCCTCGTCCCGGTTAACGATACAAATGGTGAAATTGCCAAGGTTTTACTGATAGCTTATGACATTACCAGTGAAGTGCACCTTGCCATTGAAGTTCAGCAGAAAGAGGAAACCATTAGAAAACAGGAAGAGTTAATCCAACAAAAGGAAGTAGAGCAAAATAAGAAATTACGCGAAACGCGTGAAGAAATTACTAATCAATACAGGGAAACGGAGAAAATTAAAGTTCGTAACGAAAAACTTCTGGAAGAGCTTTCCGAAGCTATTGTAACCACCGACCACGATGGGCTAATTCTGTTTATGAATAAGGCTGCTGAGAATTTATTTACTGTTAAACACGATGAGGTAGCAAACCAGAATGTTCGAATTCTGTTTTCCGATACTGTAAAGGACAACTTTGTTACGACATATTTAGACCCTGCAAGGAAAAAAATAGTTGGGCAACGCCAGATGGTAACACTAAACCCTCGAAAGGGTAAAGAGGTTAACGCAACAATGGTTGTTTACGAAGTAAAAACCGGTAGGGAAATTACCTACACAGCATTCTTTCAACCTACAACCAACTCCTAGAGAGTTGGGCTATTTTTTCAAAGCTGTCCGGATGTTTTCCCATTTAAGCTCATTACGGAAAAAGGAATAGGCTAACACCCCAATTATTACAATGTGAATGAGGTTGAGCAGGTAAATATTTACCGGCTTTAAAAATATTTCTGCCGAAATGAGTAGCATCATGTAAACTGCCGGGAAAACAATTAGCTTTTTAACATTTACCCTCAGGGTGTAGAATCTCCTTACAAAAAGATATAAAAGGAATACCTGAAAAAGTTTTGTGAGCAGGTTTGCCCATACTGCACCGTCAATACCGTTAAGCTGGATAAGAATGTAGGTGCTGGCTATTTGAAAAATTGCGGCAAACCCAAAAACCAGTGGCATTACCTTGGTTTGCTTAAAGTAGTAAATTGGCGCCACAAGGTAGTAGTACCAGATACGGCTCACCATGCCGGCAAAAAGGAGGGGTAGGAGGTTGAATGAGGCGTAAAGTTCGCTGTTGTTAACCAGCAATGGAACCAGCAGGGGAACCGAGAGGTAGAGTACTGGAATCCCAACAACCGTAATTAGGGCAAAAACATGGAAGAATCGGTTGATCTCCACGTTTCCATGCGGAACGTCGTCATTCTTTTTCCATATCTGAAAAATCTTCGGGTATATTGCCGACGATAGCCCATTTTGTAAAAACTCTATTGCCAGCGTTAGCTTAACTGCAAAGTCGAAAATAGCCACATCTTTTTCCGAAAGTAGGCCTAGGATGAAGTACCGGTCAATGTTTGACACAATCCAGTAAAGAATTCCAAAAAGGTAGAGCGGTGCGCTGTAGGAAAGTAGTTTTTTAAGAATATTAAAATCAACCCTAAATCGGCTGGCCGATACAAAGTATGTTAGCGACCAAAGAAATGTTGCAATTGCCCCTACGAAGCGTCCCCAGATAGGTCCCAGGAGGGTTTGGGGATAAAGGTACAGGCCGGTAATGGAAACCGCCAGCACAAGGGTGAAGTGAATAATGTTGGACCATAAAAAAGGTGCAGGTTTCTCACGATATATCATTAGGGTTGAGTATGCCTTAAAAATGCCGTTGAGAAGACCCGTCAACACTGAAAGAAATCCAAAGGGATAAAAACTTATGTTTTTGCCCGGGTAGAGCAGCTTAATGGCTGAGCCGCCCAAAACACAAAATAGCAATAGCATTAATACGCCGTAAACCAGCATGAATACGGATGTGGTTCCAATAAAACGTTGCAGGTTGCTCTTGCTATTGTTGTAGTGTATGTAGTTGAATCCCAGAAAGCTATCGGCGGAAAAAGTAAAAAGAATCTTTGCCAGCTCGCTAAGAATGATGTATATGGCAAGCAACCCGAAGTCAGCTGTTGAAAGTAGTGAGGAGTTTCCGTAGAATGGAAGCAGCAGAATGCTTGTAGCCAGTGGAAGCGAGCCTACCACTGTGTATATGAACGAAGATTTGATGAATGATTTAGAGGGCATCCTAAATGGCTAACATATCAACTATAAATGGTGAGGTACTGGTCCACTATATTTTTCCAGTGGCTAATCCCAGCAATAATCTCTTTATTAACGGTAGTTTTGCTATACTCATTTTCATAATTTCCAACCACCTGTTTTAGCGTTTCAGGCAGATCGTCAATGCTATCGAGCCTTCGAAAGTATGCGCCCTTATCTGCCAGGAATTGGTAGGGGAGCCATTTACCCGTGATAACAATATTCCTGCAGTATAAATACTCCTGAAAGGAGCCCGAAAACTGGTCAGTATCCCGTAGGTGGACAAATACATCGGAAAGAAGTCTGATTTTGGCAACGTCTTGCTTTAGCAACGTGCTGGTGAAAGCTTTGAAGTTGAGACCATGCAACCTGGCACTATCTACTACTTTATCTTTATACGTTGTATCACCATAGGTAAGGGGGAATATGAAGAAGAGGGATTCCAGCTCCGCCGGACTTAACCTTTGTGCCAGGATCTCAATTATTTCGACTTGATGTTGCTCTACATGGCTGCTGTAGCCAATGCTAACTACAAGTTTTTCGGGGGGAATGCCCAGCTCATTTTTAGCTTTCCCTTTTATATCCGAATATGACTCCTGCAGGCTATCTATATAATTCAAGATTTCTAACCCGATAGGCTGCACCATACACTTATGCTCAAAACCCTTAAAGTAGGCTTGGAAATCGGCCATCATTTGTGGGTTTGAAAAAATTATTCGGGATGCAGTGTTGATATAGGGTAGCATTTTTTGCTTCTGGCTGTCAGTCCTTTTGTAAAAATCGCTACCCCAGTAGGAGATAATGAGGTTTTGTGTGAGATTGGTAAAGTTTGAAATGTTGATGTAGAAAAAGTTTTTGTTGAAAAAATGAAGGTGAATGTAATCGTATTTTCCCCCTGTTTGTTTTAACGAGCGCCTAATGACGAACCTCATCAGGAAAAAGGATAGATAGGGATTTACTTTATCAGTTGTTTTTTGAATATTAAGTAGCAATTTACATGGGAGCAGCTCTTTGTGGAAAATATTCCTATCAATAGCCAGATGGCTAGGGTTAGTATTTAAAATATCAACTACCAGGTTACTATTTCTTTCGCAAATATTGCTGACAATGTCGTGAAGTAGAAATGAATTTGCATCTCCAACAATCAGAATGTTTTTTTTTACCATTTTCAATACTATTTAGTCCCAATGTACTTGGCAAATTTCCTAAATGTTATTTTGCAGGTAGTTGTGCCAATCACCTATGTCAAACCATGATTTTTCAGATACCGGGAAAACGCCTATACGACCACTGTTGGTCAGGATACTGTCAATTAGGTGGGTCATGTGGAAATACTTGTTGGTGGGAATAAGGTTTAACACCCTTGAATGGAGGATGTACATTCCCGAGTTAATCTGGAAGGTAAATTCTGGTTTTTCGGTCAATCTTTTAAGCATACCATCCGTTTCCGTTTCCAGTATGCCGTAGGGAATAGAGTAATGTTTTAAGGCTGATACAATAGTTAAATCGTTATGGTTGGACTGGTGGTAGTCAAGAATTTCAGAGTAATCGTTACGGATTAGTATGTCGCAGTTAGATACAAAAAAATCTCCGCTGATTACACCTTTCAGTGAGTAAAGTGCACCAGCCGTACCTAAAGGTTTTTCTTCGGTTAGGTAGGAAATGTTGAACCGTTCGCCGAATTTTTCGTCAACAAACTGCCGGAGCATATTGGCTTTATAGTTTACAGAGATGTAGAACTGGCTGGTTCCAAAACCTGTAAAGCTATTTATGATTCTTTCAATCATGCTCTCGCTTCCAATAGGGATAAGCGCTTTGGGGAGGACATAGGTTAGTGGCCTTAAACGTGTTCCTTCTCCTCCGGCCATAATTACTACAGGATGATTAAAGCTATGCTTGATAGGCTTTTCCTTTTCAGCAAAAACATCTTCCCAAAAAATAACATCTACAAGGGATTGTGACTCATCTACAATGGGCATGCACTCAATACGTTGATCCAGCATTTTTCTGCTAATATCCTCGCTGGAGTCCAAAGTAGTGGAGATTAAGGTCTCCTTGCGTAGAATTGACGATACGGGTGCATTCAAGGGTTTGTTTTTAATGATAGCCCTTTGAATATCTCCAATACTGAGAATGTTGATAAACCTGTTACCCTCAAAAACCAGAAGTAGCCTCCTGTACGTGGAGTCCATTATTTTAAGCGCATCAACAATAGAGGCGTTTTGTTGAATTTTAATGGCTTCGATTTTTTCCTGTTTGGTTGCCATCTCTTCATGCTATTTTACCAGTGTGTTTGCCTTAATGAAGCTGCCAACCGGTATGGTTACTCCTTGTCGGAGGGTTGCATTACTCCCGATAAAACTTTGCTCGCCAACAGTAACTTCACCGTTTAGTATTGCTCCTGTTGATATATGGCAGAAATCCTCAACTCTTGTATCATGCTCAACTAGTGCTTTGGAGTTGATTATGCAGTTTTTACCAATAACAGCCCCTGCATTTACCAGAACATGGTGCATGATAATTGTTCCCTCGCCAATTTCGGAATGGGGTGAGATGTATGCTAGGGGAGAGATGATTACGGGTAAGCTTACGTTGAGCTGTTTTAACAGGCGAAAAAGTTTGAGTCTGGGCTGGGGCGACTCGATTTGGCCAACAGTAATCAGAAAGTGCTTGTAATTGGTAGCCAAGCTGGGGAGTTCATCATCGGTAAAACTTATAGGGTACCCTAAAACATTTTGCCCAACACGGGATGGGATATCAACAATAGCAGCAATTTCGTATAATCCTTGTTGCTCAATAACGTCAATTGAAGCTCTGCATTGACCGCCTCCTCCAACCAGTATTATTTGTTCCTTTTGGCTCATATCCTTACGCTGCTTGGAATGTTAACAACTCTATCCTCTAGCCACTGGGCATTGGTAAGATCATCAGTCTGCTCGTTTTTGAACATTGGCAGCTTGTTCATAAGCGTCCACATTGGTCGGGCGGCAATGCCTTTATCGTTTGAGTAGGCTAGAAATGAGTCCCTCTCTGCCCTGTCCGACAACACTATGGCATTAAGCCAGTAGTTTGATTTAGAGTGAACCGGTTCGGTGAAAAAGTTTACGCCAATTGACTCGAAGTAGGCCTTATACCTAAGTGCCGTTTCCCTTTTATTTTTAAGAAAGATTTCAATTTGCTCCATTTGTGCCACACCCAACGCTGCATTAATGTTGGGCATTCGGTAGTTGTATCCAACTTCATCATGATAAAACTCCCATGGATGTGGAACCTTTGCCTGGGTGGTCAGGTGCTTAAGTTTTTTACCTAGTTCAACATCATCAGTAAGAATCATTCCGCCGCCCCCGGTAGTTACAATCTTGTTGCCGTTAAAACTCAGAACGCCCATTTTGCTAAATGTTCCGGTATGCCTACCCTTGTAGAAGCTACCCAGACTTTCAGCAGCATCCTCAACAACAGGAATATTATGCTGATTGCAGATTTCAACAATATCTTCAATTCGGCAGGGATGGCCAAATGTGTGCATGGGAACTACAGCAGATATTTTTCTGCCAGTATGCTTATTATATAATCCATAGCTATTGCTATTCTGATTTTTTCGTGTTTCAGTATTCAATTTTAACCAGGAATCGAGCTTTTCGGGCGACAACCCTAAGGTATCTCTATCCACATCAATAAAAACAGGATGTGCGTTGCAGTAGGCAATAGCGTTGGCTGTGGCAATAAAGGTAACCGGCTGGGTTATAACTTCATCATCATGCTTAACCCCAGCGGCAAGGAGTGCTAAGTGTAAGGCGTTGGTTCCATTAACCGTAACAACTGCTTTCTTAGATCCCGTATAGGTGGCAACAACCTCCTCAAACTTATCAACATACTGGCCTACGCTTGATACAAAGGTAGAATCTATGCAGGAAAGCAAGTAATCCTTTTCTTTGCCTTTAAATACGGGGGAATGTAGCGGTATAATACCCGTACCGGGATAAGTGCTATGAATAAAATCTACAATTTCATCAAACTTAGGCTGATTCATTTTTATATTTAATTAGACGTGCAGGAACTCCACCAACAATCGAGTTGCCCTCAACATCATTAATTACTAAACTATTGGCCCCAATGATTGAATTATCACCAATGGTGACTCCTTCGCGGATAAATACGTTAGTGCCTACCCACACGTGGTTGCCAATTCTGATATCTTTCTCAATCGTAGGCCTTTTGTTCATTGGCCCGGTACTTTCCTCTGTATCATGTGTCCATGCAATGATGTTCACATTATGCCCTATGGCACACCATTCTCCGATTACCACTTTTGATTTAGGTCCGGTTACTATTCGCCCGCCATTGAAGTAGGTGTTTTTTCCAATGTGAATGTTACCATGAAACCAGGTATTTTCTAGGTAGGGTAGCCTGACTGTTGGGTCAATATCAAACTTTTTCAGGTACTCCCTTCGTTTTTCTTTAAGGTGATGCTTTAATAGTAAATGGTAAATACTTGCCAGCAGCTTCATTTGTAGAAATTCTTTTATGAGTTGGAATACTTGCGAGTCATCGTACAAAATTCCAACTTAAACAATTGTTATAGCTACGTTATTGCGTAAAGTTCAAAATTATAATCCTTCACATTTCAAGTTATACGTTTTTAAACTCGGCATTATCAGGGTTTAAAAGAATTCTCTGTTTTATTACTTTCAGAATCTGCGAAATACCATCGGGTACACGTTGTGTAATACTAAAACCCAGTTCATTTTTTATTTTTTCAAATGATACCCGGTAATCGCGAGGGTCCTCATTTTTCTGGATATACTTAATTTTGGAGTCCGGAATAAATTTCTTAATTTCCTCAACAATCATTTTTTTCTGGTAGTTTTCGCTTGAATCACCAACATTATATACGTTGAACGCAACCTTTTCCATTGGGGCTTCGAGTGCTATGAGTACTGATCGGGCCAGGTCCACTACGTGGCAATATGGCCTCCAGAACTGCTCGCCGAAAATAACCAGCTCCCTTCCCAGGGCCAACTCCTTTGTAAACTCATTTACTGTCAGGTCAAATCGTGGCCGTAAGGATAACCCGTAAACAGTGGAGAATCGAAGAACAGTTGGTTTACACGTGTTGGATTTGGGTTGCGATAGTAAAAACTTTTCTACTCCAACTTTGGTTTCGGCGTATAGTGAAACTGGTGCAAGTTCCGACATCTCGTCAACCATAATATCGGGGTTGGCCATTCTACCGTAATTACTGCAGGTTGAGGAAAAAATAAAACGTTTTACCCCCATTTTATTGGCAATTGAGTAGAGTAGCTTGCTCCCATCGAGGTTAGTGCTTTTGGCTAATTCGGGTTGTTTGGCACAGGCGGGATCGCCAACTATAGCAGCAAGGTGCACAACAAAATCTACCCCTTTCATAGCCATGGCAATATCTTCTTCACGTCGAATATCGCCTTTTACAAAATCAAAATTATTGTTGTTGAATAAATCAAGCAGAGATTCTCCTCCGTACATTAAGCTATCCAAAACAACCACCCTATAATTATGCTCCAGAAGTTGACGCACCAAAACTGAACCGATGTATCCCGCTCCACCTGTTACTAGTACTTTTTGCATTGACTAATTTTGTTAATGATGTAATAAAGTTTTGATTTTTCTTTATGCACAGGAGAAGTTAATGCCTATGCTATCCGTAAACCTCCTTCCTGGCTGCCTTGAGGGTATTTTTGAGCAACGAGGCAATGGTGAGGGGACCAACACCACCGGGTACCGGGGTAATAAAGCTGCATTTAGGCGCCACCTCATCAAATTTAACATCGCCCACCAGCTTCCATCCCGATTTGGTTTTTTGGCTGGGAACTCTGGTTATCCCCACGTCAACCACCACCGCCCCATCCTTTACCATGTCGGCTGTAACAAATTCAGGCTTTCCCATGGCTACAATTAGTATATCGGCCTGCAGGATAAGTTCTTTTAAGTTGGGTGTTCGGCTGTGGCAGATAGTAACCGTGCAATCGCCAGGGTAGCCCTT
>Ga0208459_1003830_pt1 | contig 11592 bp, 7 predicted proteins | sample AD_UKC087_MetaG_FD_184433 | JGI IMG/M metagenome (GOLD analysis project Ga0208459, IMG submission 184433) | Active sludge microbial communities of municipal wastewater-treating anaerobic digesters from USA - AD_UKC087_MetaG (SPAdes) (version 2) | ecosystem: Engineered > Bioreactor > Anaerobic >... | reverse complement strand
CCTGCGCCAGTTTGAAGAGGCCGACAACTTCGGCTCCCTGATCCGTCCGGATGTCACCGACGTGGACGGCATGCTCAAGATCCTGGAGTCAAAAAACGTCTCCGGGCAGCTGTTTATCAGCATGACCCATCAGAAGGTACTGCAAGCCCTGCGGCAGGCCGATTACCTGAGTCCCAAATACCATGTGGTGATTGCCAATCCGCCGTATATGGGTGGTAAGGGGATGAATGGGCGACTGGCCGCATGGGTAAAAGACAATTACCCGAACACCAAGTCTGATCTATTTGCCATGTTCATCGAGCGTAACCTTGACCTTGCTCAGAAGCATGGGGCGGTTGCGATGATAACCATGCAAAGTTGGATGTTCTTGTCATCCTTCGAGGCATTGCGTGCGCGTCTTCTTGGACAGAGCACGCTCCTCTCAATGGCTCACCTCGGTGCGAGGGCTTTTGACAGCATCGGCGGTGAAGTGGTTTCAACCACTGCTTTTGTATTGGAGAACTCAAATCGGCTGGATTACAAGGGCGGCTATTTAAGGTTGGTTGCTGGCAGTTCTGAAGCTGAGAAAGACGCCGCCATCCGAGAAGCGGTTATGAATCCTGATTGCGGTTGGCTCTATCATGCCTCGGCAATTGATTTTAAAAGGATTCCGGGGAGCCCGATTTCCTATTGGGTCAATGATAATGTTCGGGCGGCATTTGATGACGCCGCCGTTGAAGACGTGGCCATACCTAAATTCGGCATGTCAGTTGGCGACGGGGAAAGATTTATTCGCTTTTGGTATGAAATAGGAACTGCTTCCATAGGAAGCAATTGTAACTCTGAAGATATATTTGCAGAGGGAGGTTACAAGTGGTGTCCCATGGACAAAGGCGGAGAATATAAGAAGTGGTATGGGAACCAATACCACGTCGTCTTATGGGAAAATCGAGGCCATGAGATTAGAAATTTCGCTCGTTCTGCAGTCCGTAGCCCACAATATTTTTTCAAACCACACTTTTCATGGACTCTCGTCGCCTCAGGAGCCTTTTCTTCAAGATATTTCCCTCATGGGTACATCTTAGATACCGCTTCAAACTGCATCTATTTCGAAAAGGATTCGCTCAAATTTAAGCTCTTGGGGTTGTTCAACTCAAAACTATCAAGCTATCTGCTCCAACTTTTAAATCCAACAATGAACTTCAGTTGTGGTGTTGTTGGTAAATTACCATCTGCTAGCCAAGTCAGCTACGACAAGTCCATTGCCGATTCCGCGATAAAAATAGCAAAAGATGACTTCGACTATAACGAAACCTCGATTCTTTTCCCTGGAGGGTCGATTTCACTCTTGGATGGGAGATTTTTCGATACAAATTTAGCTAAAACATATTCCAATGTTCGCGCCCACTGGCGGGAGATGACGCTGGAGATGCAGCGGCTGGAGGAAGAGAACAACCGCATCTTCATCGATGCCTACGGCCTGCAGGGTGAGCTAACACCCGAGGTGCCGCTCAATGAAATCACCCTGACCTGCAACCCGCACTATCGCTACGGCAACGACAAGAGCGAGGACGAGCTGGAGGCGCTGCTGCTGGCGGACAGCATGCGCGAGCTGGTCTCCTATGCCGTGGGCTGCATGTTCGGCCGTTACGCGCTGGACAAACCAGGGCTGATCCTCGCCAATCAGGGCGAGACCATCGAGGACTACCTGAAGCGAGTTCCGGAGCCCAGCTTCCCGGCGGATGACGACAACGTTATCCCCATGCTCGATGGCGACTGGTTCACCGACGACATCGCCGAGCGATTCCGCAAGTTCCTGCGCGTAGCCTTTGGCGATGAGCACTACGAGGACAACCTCCGCTTCGTTGAGCAGGGCCTGAACATCAAGGGCAAGCGTAACTACGGCATCCGCGACTACTTCCTTGGCGAGTTCTACAGCGACCATGTGAAGCGCTACAAGAAGCGCCCCATCTACTGGCTGTTCTCCAGTCCCAAGGGCAGCTTCAACGCGCTGATCTACATGCACCGCTACCGCCCGGATACGGTCAGCGTGGTGCTCAACGACTACCTGCGCGAGTTCCGCACCAAGCTCACCTCCCACAAGAACCATCTGGAGGCGGTCAGCATCAGCGGAAGCGCAAGCCAGGGCGAGAAGACCAAAGCCCTGAAAGAGATCGAGAAGATCACCAAGATGATCGCCGAGATGGAGGAGTACGAACGCGAAGTGCTTTACCCGCTGGCCACCGAGCAGGTGGAGATCGACCTCGACGACGGCGTGAAGGTCAACTACCCCAAACTCGGCGCGGCCTTGAAGAAGATCGTCGGCCTGGATGCGAAAGAGGATTAAGGAGCGCCATTGATGGAAAACCGCATAGCCCAGGCCCTGACCAAACTCTTTGACCGGCACCGGATCGTCTTCTGGTACGACGCCAAGCAGGAGTTGCGCGACGACTTCGACGCGCTTCATCTTCCCGGCGTCGAGAAGCTGGAGCTGATCAACAACGAGTACGGCATAAAATACAAACTCCTGCGCGAGCAACCGGAACAGAAATTCCTGCTCTACCGTGAAGGCCCTCAACCCGCCGACCTGGATAACTGGCTGCTGGATGTGCAACTGGCCCACGGCGAGTTCCGCACCGATCAGGTGGCCATCTGGCTGTCCGAACTGGAGCTCGGCCTGGAGTTCACGGATGTGGTGCAGGCCCATGCGGAGTTCTTCCAGGCGATCAAACGCAAGGACGCCCTCAAGAAGCTGCTGAAAGCCGACGACACCGCCGGACAGATTCGCCTGAAAATGCTGGCGGTTTGCACCGGCAGCGAGTCGCGCATGGATGCGGTGGTTGAAAACCTGCTGCAGGAGCTGGCCGACGGCCGGGACGAGAAGATCAAGCTGATAGGCCGGTGCAGCCTGGACGGCTTTCTCTGGGAACAGATGACCCGCTGCTACGGCTACAAGTCCGACGAGCCGGGCATCCGCGACTTCGCCATCGAGCTGTTCAAGTCGTGCTACGCCATGGGCACCGACGGCCAGGTGAAACTGACCGGCGACGCCATGGTGTTTCTCAAGCGCTGGAAAGACAGCCGTCAATTCGAAGGCGGCTTCGAGACCCTCTCGGGAGAATGCGCCGAGGTGCTCGGCATTGAGCAGGATCTGGCCAAGCGGGATTTCCGCGAGCTGATCGAGCTGGATTACTTCCGCCTGATTGACCAGAAGATCATTAGTGACCTTGTGCGGGCGGTGGCAGCCCGCACGGCCTCCAGCGGTGACGTGGCGATCTGGGTTCGCCAGCGGCGGCAAGGCCACTGGTATCGCGAATACCGGCATTTGTACGAGGCGGTCGATTACGCCGCCCAGTTTACCCATGCCCTGGGCGAGGCCAAGCTCGCCATGGACAGTCTGGCCGAAGGCGTGCAGCGCTACAGCCGCTTCTGGTTCCTGCTCGATCAGCTCTACCGCAAGTTCACCTACCATGTGCGCATGTCGGGACAGGCGTCGCTTATGGGCAGCCTGACCGATCAGATCGAAAACCTCTACTCCAACAACTACCTGTTGAAGCTGGGCGACCGTTTCCAGATCTTCGTGGATGCGGCATCGAAGTGGGAAGCCTTCCCGGTGCGCAAGCAGAAGGAGTTTTTCGAGCACTGGGTCCGGCCGTTCCTGCGCAAGGACAACAAGGTCTGCGTGATCATCTCCGATGCCATGCGCTACGAGATCGGCGATGAACTGCTGAGCCTGATCCGCCAGGAAGACCGTTACAGCGCCGAACTGGAACCGGCGCTTTCGATGTTGCCCAGCTACACCCAGCTCGGCATGGCGGCGCTTCTGCCCAACAAGGAGCTGGCGATTGCCGACAACGAGACCGGCACCGTGCTGGTGGATGGGCAAAGCTCCCAGGGAACGGCCAACCGCATCAAGATCCTTGGCCAGGCAATCAGTCAACGGGCTACCGCCTGCAAGGCCGACGAGTTGATGGCCATGAAGGGTGACGACTGCCGGGCGCTGGTGCGCGACCATGACGTGATCTACGTCTACCACAACCGCATCGACGCCACCGGCGACAAGCGGGAATCCGAGGAGCGGGTTTTCGAGGCAGTGGAAGAGACCCTGCAAGAGCTGATTCGGCTGATCAAGAAGCTGACCGGTGCCAACGCCAACAACTTGCTGGTGACCTCGGACCATGGCTTTATCTACCAGAACCGCGCTATCGACGAGAGCGACTTTTCCGGAGTCGACGCCGAGGGCGACCAGATTCTGTTCCGGGACCGCCGCTTCGTGCTCGGCAAGGGGCTTGCTGAGGCATCCAGCCTGCACAAGTTCACCCCCGAACAGCTTGGCCTGGCCGGTGAGGTGGAGGTGCAGATTCCCAAATCGATCAACCGCCTGCGCCTGAAGGGCTCCGGCAGCCGCTTTGTGCATGGCGGCGCGTCGCTGCAGGAGGTGGTGATCCCGGTGCTCAAGATCAACAAGAAGCGCCAGAGCGATGTCACCGCCGTCGAGGTGGACATCCTGCGTGGAGCCAGCTCGGTGATTACCTCCGGGCAACTGGCGGTGACCATGTACCAGGCCGGGCCGGTAACGGACAAGATCCAGCCGCGTGTGCTGCGGGCTGGTATCTACACCGAGGCAGGCGACCTGATCTCCGACAGCCACGACCTGACCTTTGATCTGAGCTCGGACAATCCCCGGGAGCGGGAGCTGCAGGTGCGCTTCGTGCTGACCCGCAAGGCCGACGAGGCCAATGGCCAGGAGGTCATTCTACGGCTGGAGGAAAAACACGCCGGGACTTCACATTACAAGGAATACAAGTCGCTCCGGTACTTGATGCGGCGCTCATTTACCAGCGACTTCGACTTTTAAAGGACGGGTGACCGATGAACGAACTTGACCAGAAAATCAACACACACTTCCCGGGACTCGTTGTCCGCAAGGATCTCGTCAAGACGGTCAAGGGCAACGCCATCGTTCCCTCCTACGTGCTGGAATACCTGCTGGGCCAGTATTGCGCCACCAGCGATGAGCCGACCATCCAGACCGGTATCGAGACGGTCAAGGAGATCCTTGCCAAGCATTATGTTCACCGGAACGAAGCCGGATTAGTCCGCTCGAACATCAAGGAAAAGGGGCGCTACAAGGTCATCGACAAGATCAGTGTCGATCTGAACGACAAGAAGGATGTCTATCAGGCGCAGTTCTCCAACTTAGGGCTAAAAGAGGTTCTTGTTGATTCCGGAACGGTAAAAAAACACCCCAAGCTCCTGGTCGGCGGCGTGTGGTGCATCGCTGATCTGGAATACGAGTTTACCGAAGACAAAAGCGCCAGCCCCTGGATATTATCGACCCTCAAGCCGATCCAGCTCTCCCATTTCGATTTCGACGGCTATGTTGAGGCCCGCAAACAATTCACCACCGATGAGTGGATCGACCTGCTGGTACAAAGCATCGGCTTCAACCCGGAGATGTTCGGCAAGCGCAGCAAGCTGACCCAACTGGTACGCCTGATCCCGTTTTGCGAGCGCAACTACAACCTGATTGAGCTTGGCCCCAAGGGAACCGGCAAATCGCACATCTACTCGGAGTTCTCGCCTCACGGCATCCTGATCTCCGGCGGCGAGGTTACGGTTCCCAAGCTGTTCGTGAACAACTCTTCCGGAAAGATCGGCCTGGTCGGCTACTGGGATTGTGTCGCCTTCGACGAGTTTGCCGGAAAGCAAAAACGCGTCGACAAGGCCCTCGTCGACATCATGAAGAACTACATGGCCAACAAGTCCTTCTCGCGGGGCGTCGAGACGCTGGGCGCGGAGGCCTCCATGGTGTTCGTGGGCAACACTCAGCACACCGTGCCCTACATGCTCAAACACTCGGACCTGTTTTGCGAGCTGCCCGACAAGTTCTACGACTCCGCGTTTCTGGACCGCATCCACTTCTACATCCCCGGCTGGGAGGTCGACATCATCCGGGGCGAGATGTTCTCCAGCGGTTACGGCTTCGTAGTGGACTACCTGGCCGAGATCCTTCGCTCGCTGCGCAATCACGATTACTCGGACCGCTACAAGGAGCACTTCTCTCTCTCCTCCGATATGTCGACGCGGGACCGCGATGGCATCAACAAGACATTTTCTGGTTTGATGAAGATCCTCTTTCCACATGGGGGAGCAACCAAGGAAGAGGTCGAGGAGCTGCTACGGTTCGCGATTGAGGGTCGCAAGCGCGTCAAAGACCAACTAATGCGCATCGATTCCACCTACGGTAACGTCCGCTTTACCTATCTGGACACGGATGGCCGGGCCAAGCCTGTCACCACCCTCGAAGAAGAGGAATACCCCGGCTACTACCACAAGACCATCGCCGAGGGTGAAGACGGGGAAATCTTGGAAGCTGCGCAACCGGACTCGCCCCAAGGTCCATCCGAGCCCCTGGCTCCGGCCGAGCCCGTCCTCAAGGAAAAGCACCTCACATTCCAGGAGAACCAGAAGGGCCTCTCCTTCGATACGTTGCTCGGCCCTTATCTCAAGGGCGCGACCACGATCACCGTCACCGATCCGTACATCCGCCTGTTCTACCAGGTGCGCAACTTCATGGAATTTTTGGAGACCGTGGTCAAACACAAGGCCCCGGATGAGGAAGTGTCCGTGCATCTGGTGACGACGGAAGACGATTTCAAAGGCGAACAGCAGAAGGACAACTTCGAGAAGATGAAGGAGTCCGCAGGCAGCGTGGGCGTGAACTTCACCTGGGAGTTCGACGGCACCGGCACGATCCACGCCCGCCACATCGTGACCGACCACGGCTGGAAAATCTCCCTGGATCGCGGCCTCGACATCTTCCAGCACTACGAGATGAACGATGCCTTCACCTTCGCCAATCGCCTGCAGCAATACCGCCCATGCAAGGCGTTCGAGGTGACGTTCATTAAACAGAAGCTGGAATCTGAGGGGGAATAATATGAGCGGGATATCGGCATCACTGACCAAATGGTTTTCAGAGCGCCCCCAGTGGCTCCAGATCGCGGCTACTTACCCGATCAAGACGATGACCGATTCAAGGGTTAGTAATTCCGTATTCGCTGTGAGTGTCCGAACTGTGGAACGAAGTTCGCCGCTTCTGGCAGGTCGTGGACAGCTTTCTGAATCGATTTGACGACTCCAGTCCAACTGGATGCTGTGTTGACCTGAACCCCTGAAAAGGGACAGTTCGAAATGGGAGCCTTTCGGTTCATCCAGCCCCTTCGCGAATCGTCCCCTCACCCCCTGAACACATTAGCCCGGTGGTACTCCAGCAAATCCTGATCAGGCAGGAATCGTCTGGGCAGCGTGATCTGGCGGCCATGTTTACTCATCTCTTCCATCAGCTTTCTCACCTGGGCATTCGTCGTTTTCAAGTGCGTTTCCTTTGACAGGACGCGTACTTGTCCGACTTCCTCGTACCCTCGTCAAATGCTCAAGTGTAATTGTCGTCAGTGCTCAGATGTAATTGTCGCCGGGCAGCCGCCGGGTTTTTTGACAACGGATCGTTCATCAATCCCGATTCATGTGGGATTTGTTGACATCTGGCAGATGAAGGTTATTCTACTTGTCGGTAGTTTTCTACTTGGTGGTAGAAATGAAAGGGCAGGAAGTCGAAGTGTCGGTGGCGGATTTGCTGGCGGGCGTGATCCCCGGTTTCCAAGCGGTCAGCGTCAGTCAACCTGTGGCCGGAAAGGCTGACCTCGTGGCCGACATCAACGGCCGGTGCGTGGCGATTGCAGTCAAGTCCGTCAGGACCAGTGTCGTCGAAGACGTGATCGGAAGGCTCGCCATTGCGGCGATTCAGGCCGGGCATCATGCCGGTGCCATCGCGGCGATTCCGCTGGCGGTCGTTGTCGTCCCTTCGGTGGGGCGTAAGACCGTCGCGGCGGCGCGGGACTTCATGTCTTCATACATGCCCGGCGGCGCGTGGGCACTTGTGGATCGGGCCGGAAACGCCAGTGTGTCCATTCCGGCGCTCGCGATTGATATTGACAGGTCCGTTTTCCGGGTCGAACGGACCCAGGCTGGAAGGACCAGTGTCAGCCTGTTTTCCGATCTGAACCGGTGGCTGCTGAAGATCCTGCTGCTGGCGGAAGTCCCGAAAGATCTGTGGGGCGGGCCGCGCCAGGCCGTCCTGTCGAATCCCGATCTGGGTTGTGTCGCCGGCGTTTCACCGGAAATGGTGCGCCGGTTCGTGACCGCGTTTCAGGACAGGGATTTGTTGCGGCAGACATCGGAAGGACTGCGGCTTGTCCGCAGGTCTGAATTGTTGGAGTTGTGGCGTGCCGATGAAACTTTGACCACGCGTCCGGCCGTGCCGGTTCGGCGGCTGATTGCGGGATCGGGTTCTGTTTTGGACATGGCCGGGCTTCCCGGTTTCACGGATCTGGCGGTGGTGGCCGGGTTTGAGGCCTGCCGGCATCTTGGCCTGCTTCATACATTCGCGCCGCAGCAAGCCGAAGTTTACGTTACCGTGCCGGTTTCGGAGGCTATGCGGCGATTCGGACTGGAAAGGTGTTCGCCTTCGGACGCAGACATCTGGCTGCTTCCTACACGTCGTTCGAGGTCGATCCAGGGCGGCCGGTTGATTGTGGAAGGCATCCCCGTGGTCGATGCATTCCAGGCGGCGCTCGATGTCCTGCGGCATCCGGCGCGCGGCCGCGAGCAGTCGGACTACATCGTCAACGAAGTGCTCAAACTGGGGGGCGACGACTGATGGCAACAGCACAGCAGAACCCCGGCGATATCCTGCATGACCTGGGCAGGCTGGTCACCGCGCTGGGCGAATACAGAACCGTGGCCGTCCTGACGCAGAAGCAATGGTCGGGCGTGGCGGAAGTTGTCGGAATGATTTAGAACCAATGGGCGGGGTGCACGAAGTAAGGGGGGCTTGTGGCCTGGCATTGAAGTGAAGAAAGTGGTTGGCCACAAGACTGGTGATCATCAATTCGCATTGGTCGGTATTTCGAACGTTGGAAGGCAGGCTACAACCTCGGCTACAACCTCTGATACAAGCTGTGATGCAAGCTCTGACGTAGGCTCTGATGTAAGCTCTGATTGAAACTCAATCAATGCCCGCCATGGAAGGTGAGTCGCTGTCAGTCAACAATTTCGTTGACTTCGGAATTTGAAACCATAATATTGCCAGCAACAGACCCGCCGCGCCTGGGGTTGCTTCGGCAATGATGCGTAACCGGCGGGTTTCTTTTATCCGGGCTGCCGGTAGAATTTCAAATTCGTCTTTCAAGGACTGACCACTCAATCAACAGCCCAGGCACGGTGTCTGGTGTCGGCAGGGGGTGCACAATGGATCCTACGATGGTGGAAAGCAGGTTTTACCTTCTGAAAATCAGGCTTGTCGACACGAGTCCCGAAGTATGGCGGCAGTTTGTCGTTCCCGCCGACATCACGCTCGACCGCCTGCACGACGTGATCCAGATCGTGATGGGATGGATGGACTACCACCTGTTCGAATTCACGATTGGGAAAAAAAGGTTCACCGAGGAACCGGAGTCCAGGGAAGATGGATTGGTGGCCGGCTGGCACCGCCTGGGCGACCTTGTCAGGCAGAAAGGGCGCGTCTTTTCATACACTTATGATTTTGGTGACTGCTGGAAACACGAAATTGCCATCGTTGATAACCGCGTCATGGGCGTTCCCCTTGATTCTCCTGTCCAATGTATTGACGGGGCGATGGCATGCCCACCGGAGGACGTCGGTGGCATTCCGGGCTACATGGAATACTGCGAAGCCATGAAGAACCCGAAACACCCGGAGCGTTCGAACTTCAAGCACTGGTTGAAATGCCTACCGTGGTACGGTGCCGACTACGACTGGCAGAAATTTGACATCGAGCAGATTAACCTCGAATTGGCGAAATACCTTCGTTGGTCCAGGGACCGTCGCATGCCGTGGGGCATTTCTTTCTGATGCAGTTCAACTGGTTACCGGCGGGGTAGAGGGAATCACAGCCATTTGCCTGACTTAATGCCCCAGCTTGACCGGTCGCGCAAGTTGGGCTATTTAGTCAAGTATGAATGCTGAAAACAAACAACAGCTTGCGGCTCGCGTTCAACAGGCGCTGGCGGAATTGATCGGTGTTCCGATGGAACAAGTTCGCACCGGCATCGATATCCAGCCATTGTCCGAATGCCGTCCCGATGTGATTCTTGGCTGGGGGCCACACGTCTTCATGGTTGTCATGAAACCATTATCGTCGCCCGGGAACATCGCGCTTGCCGTCGGGCAGGTGCAGAAATGTGCCCGGTCGGGTGGGAAAAATGTCGTTCCCGTGATCGCGGTACCGCACATGACTGGTTCCGGGCGGCAGGTTTGCGAAGAAGCAGGCGCAGGCTGGCTGGATTTGTCGGGCAACGGGTTGATTTCCGCCCCGGGGCTGCGCGTCAGGGTCGAGGGGCGTCCGGACAGGTCCCGGCAGGTTGGGCGGCCGGCAAACCTGTTCGCGCCGAAGAGCTCGCGGGTCGTCAGATGGCTTTTGACACATCCCGGACGGTATTGGACCCAGCGGGATCTTTCCCGGCAGACCGGGGTGGACGAAGGCCATCTCAGCAGGCTGGTGGCCAGGCTGGAAGAACAGCAGTATGTGATCCGGGATCAGGATGGCGCGCTTGGCGCCCGTGATCCCGACGTGCTGCTTGATGCCTGGCGGGAATCGTATTCATTCAACCGGCATCTTCTGGTGAAAGGCTACGTCCCGGCGCGGTCCCCGGAAACCCTGTTGCACGACATTGCTGGAAAACTGGCTGCCCTGGATGTCCAGCATGCGGCAACCGGACTTGCGGGGGCGTGGCTTGTCGACGGCTTCGCGGGCTTCAGGCTTGTGACGGTGTATGTGCGGCATCCGGTCCCCGACGATTTGCTGGCGGATCTGGGCTGGCGGGCTGGGGAACGTGGCGCGAACGTGTGGCTGGTCGTCCCGGATGACGAGGGCGTCTTCCAGGGGGCGGACCAGCGGGATAGCGTCTGGTGCGCCCACCCGGTACAGATATATCTTGATTTGAAGGCCCATCCCGAACGCGCGCCCGAAGCCGCGCAGCATCTGCGCGCAGCCGCGCTGAATTGGGGCGGTGATGACCGATAAGCCCGCGAACGCACTTGGCTACAGGCGTGATCACGTCGAACTCGCGCGGGCTGCCTGCCTCCATATCGCGACGATACTCGGCGACCTGGCCGGTGACATCGTCGTGGTCGGGGGATTGGTGCCGTCACTAATCGTCGACCAGCGAAATCTGCCGGATGGCGCCGAACCGCATGCGGGAACGATGGACTTGGACCTGGGGCTGGCCCTGGCTGTGCTGGACAATGAACGCTACCAGACGCTGGCCGAACGTCTGCGGGTGGCCGGTTTTTCACCGGATCGCAATTCCCGTGGGCAGACGGTGCTTCAGCGCTGGCGCACGGATGGCGGGGTGATGGTGGATTTTCTTGTCCCGCCGGGCCCGGGCGCCAGTCGCGGTGGGCGCCTGAGGCACTTTGAAAAGGACTTCGCGGCCATTGTGACCCCAGGGCTTTCGCTTGCATTCCAGGATGTTGTGCATGTTCAACTGGATGGTCGGACTCTTTCAGGCGAACGGGCGCAACGCACTA
>Ga0208459_1003811_pt1 | contig 11626 bp, 9 predicted proteins | sample AD_UKC087_MetaG_FD_184433 | JGI IMG/M metagenome (GOLD analysis project Ga0208459, IMG submission 184433) | Active sludge microbial communities of municipal wastewater-treating anaerobic digesters from USA - AD_UKC087_MetaG (SPAdes) (version 2) | ecosystem: Engineered > Bioreactor > Anaerobic >... | reverse complement strand
GGGAGCCCTTTCCCCCTGCGAAAACGCTATTGGTGTTTTTTCCACAAAGGGTTTTAGCACAGCATTCATCAGGGTGTTGGCACCGGCAGTCTTTTCTGCCCAGTCGGCTGTCTGAAGTCTCATCTTTCGCTTATCAACCTTGCCGATAAAGACTGAAGCCCCTGCGACGTCGTGGCAGAAGCCGTCAGCTTGAATCAGCAGAAAGGGTACCGTCAGTGCGTAATCACCACGTTCGTGAGAACTACGGGTCAACGATATGAACCTTGCCCGATCCGGATAAAGGCGCCCGAGTTCGGATTCAATCGCAGGCAGCTTCTTCCGCCAGTATGCCTGCAACAGCCCGTCCGCTTCTGCGACCTTTCCTTCTTCAATCAGACTTTTGACCCGAAGCGAATCCTGAACAGCCATCGCCCAGTCGAAGTACCACCCGTGACTCCACATAGACAGGGCGGCTTCCGGTAGCTCGCGCTCCATCCTTTCAAGTGATTTGCCGATATTTTCGAAGGACGGAAGGGAACGTACAATTCTGGTAATTCCACTGGATGACAGAAGTGAATCATGGAGTTTTTGCAGACTGCGAACCAACGGTGCCAATGTACCCGGCATAGTCAAATCGCCCCCTACAAATTCACATACCCCGCGCCATTCTCCGCCAGCCAGGCTTTCCGGCGTTCGTAGTCGGGCAGGGTTCGTTCGACGCGTTGCCAGAATTCAGGCGTGTGGTTCGGTTCGTGCAAGTGGACCAGTTCATGCACGATCACATATTCGACAATCGGCGGCGGCAGCAGGATGGTCGCCCAGTTAAAGTTCAGGGTTCCTGCTCGACCGCATGAACCCCACCTGAAGCCCAGGTCACGGACTTCGACACGGACAGGCTCGACGCCCATCCTGGGGGCATATTCCCGGACGCGATTTCGTATCCAGGGCAACGCGTGTTCAGTGTACCAGCCAATAAAGACTTCCCTACCGTTCGGGGCTTCCGCCCGGGGCATACGGAACCTTCCGGCTTCCAACTTCAAGGGTACATCCTGCTGATCAACCAGCAACAGACGGTAGCTTCGTCCCAAGTACGGGAATCCTTCCCCGGAAACGAATTCCTTCGCAGACACCGCCTTTCGCATGGACTGCTTCAGGGCAATTTTCTGGTACAGCCAGAAGCGCTTTTCCAACACAAATCCCGTCAGCACGGCATCATCCGTACCTTCCGGTGCCCGTATCGTAAGTTGCCCGTCACGTTCGACGGTAAGTTCGACGGTCTTCCGGGTCGTGCCGGGCAGGACCTCGAACACCATATCGTCAACTTTCAGCGTAGGACTCATTTCACCAGCTTATCGCGGTTATGCCTGGCAAGTTCCAGCAATCTGTCTGCAACTTCCGGGATCCGCTCATACGGCTGGATGATTTTCAGGTCATCCAGATACTGCACGACCCAGTGATGCAACGCCACTTGTGCTTGTCCCCGCCCCCAGAAGTTCGCCAAGCTGATTTCCTGCCTGATGTGGTCCACCAGACCGACCGTGGCTTCGACCAGCTTCCGCATGTCACCTTCGCCGACAGAGCCGTCCTTGCCGACTTCCTGACGCAGAACACCAAGGAAGGGCGCCTGGGTCGCCGGGTCCAGTCCAGTGCCGTCGTCCCGCCTTCCTGCCCGGGCTTCGACAGAAAGTTCCCGCAACGCCTCGACCAGTTCGTCCCAGTGGTCTTTCAACTGCGTCAGTATGCGGTCTAGCCTTTTTGAAAGCGTCTCGAACAGTTCCGGGTCTTCATCCAGGTGCATCCGGATGTGGTACCGCAGGGCGTGTTCCATCTCGGACGCTTTCGCCTTCGGGCTCCGGTGCTTTTCAACATGCTTGTCGAAGTCGGCGTCAGTGATCGCCATCGGTGGAATTTTCGGGTCGATTCCCAGGCTGATGATGTGATCGTCAATCAGCTTCCGCACCTTCGCGCCGACCTCCGCCCCGATAGGGCGTTCGCCGCTCCGGTACCTGTTCCTGGCCCTTATCTGGATGTCTGCCAGCCGCTTCGCATCCTTGATGTAAGGCAACGCCTCGGACCGGGGCAGAACCAGGTCCAGGGTCATCAGGAACGACTTCAACAGCACATGGAATTCTGCCCGCAGCCTTTCGTCTTCCAGGAGCCCCACGCAGGCTTCGGGATCGTTCAAATCGGCATCGCGGGACTCGAACAGGGTGACGACCCGCTGGTGCCGGTCGCGCAGTTTCGGGATTTCATCCTTCAGGCTTCGCAGGGCGCCTTCGATTTCTTCCGCCGCATATACCGCCAGCGCTTCCTTCAGATGCCGGGCGATTCCGTAGTAATCCACCACGTATCCCGCAGTCTTCTTGTCGCCGTTCGGTCGGTTGACGCGGGCGATTGCCTGAAGCAGTTCGGCTTCCTTCATCTGCCGGTCAAGGTATAGCACCTGTTCAACCGGGGCGTCGAACCCGGTCAGCAGCATCGACTTGACCAGCAGGAACCCCAGCCGGGAAGTCTTCTTCGGGTCCGAATTTTCCGTCGTGGGATAGGGACGCTTGAATGCGTTGATACGGGCTTCAACCTTTGAACTGTCTGACCACTCGCCGTTCGTATCGACATCGTCGTTGTGCCGTCCAGAAATGACGACGGCAAATTCCATCAGCCGGATGTCATCCAGGTATCTGTGCGCACGAATCAAGAACTGCTTGTGGTCTGACAGATGTCCCATTTCGTCATCGGCAAGCGATGCCATTCCTTCCGGCAGCGCCTGGACTTCGTTGACAAGTTCCGCCTGAGCCTTTTCGAACGCGTGGTAGTACCGGATGGCAGCCCTACGGCTGACCGCAACCACCTGAGCCTTGAACCTGTTCGGCAGAATATTCTGGACGTAGTGCCGAAGCATGTCCCTGGCTTTCGCCTCGACCAGCATCGGGGCTTCCATGACGTGCCCTTTGGTCGCGTACTTAGCCTGAATCTTTTCCAATTCCTTCTTGGTCCAGCCGTGCAGCATGTCTTCGAACAGTTCGTCGAGGTCTCTGCCGTCTTTCACTGCCCCGGCAGTCGTCCGACCTTCGTAAAGGATTGGCACCGTCGCCCCGTCTTCTTCGGATTCCTTCAGGCGATACTGGTCAATGAAATCCCCGAAAATTTCGTGCGTCCGTTTTCGCTGACCCATGATTATCGGCGTGCCGGTGAAACCGATTTGGGCGCAGTTGGGCAAAGCCCGCATCAGGTTAGCGTGCAGTCCACTGGCGTGTGACCGGTGGGCTTCATCGACCAGCACCAGGATCGAATCATCTTCGTTCAGGACCGGGAATTCCGCCGCATCCTGAACGTCGTCAGTTGGGTCATCATCGGTGTCAGGGTCGAATTCGTCGCTCGGGGCGAAATCCCGTGTCTGGTACTTCTGGACCAGCCCGGAGCCCTTTTCCGCCAGCGTCTTCTTCAGCGCCTTTATTTTCTTGGCAACGTGCACGGATTCGCCCGACAGTTCCGCCGTTTCGGCAAGCTGTTTCTGCAAATCCCTGCGGTCCGTGACGATCACAACCTTGAACTTCCGTAGTGCCGGGGTCGTCCGCATCTTCCGGACCAGGAACACCATCGTCAGGGATTTCCCCGACCCCTGTGTGTGCCAGATGATGCCGCCCCTCCGGTCATGTTCACCGTCGGAAGCTTTCGTCTTGCCTGTCTGGAGCCGCTCGACTGCCCGAAGAACCGCCCTGTACTGCTGATAACGCGCAACCAGTTTGATTGTCTTGCCGTTGTCTACCTTGAACAGGACGAAGTGACGCACGATGTCCAGCAGGTTTTCAGGTCGCAGCATCCCGGCAACCAGCGTTTCCTGCCTGGAAAGGGCTTCTTTCCCCAGTGCCGCGCCAACTTCCTTCATGGGAATGGGCGCGGTGTCCTTCCATTCCATGTAATGGTGTGCGAGCGCGCCAATGGTTCCCACCCGTGCCTGTTCGAAGCACGTTGTCACCATGAACTGGTTGGTGAAGAACAAACGTTCGTTGCCCTCGTTACCGTCCACCCATGTACGCTGGTTCGAGTACCGCTGAAGCTGTTCAATGCCGTCATGTAGCGGCTCAGGCAGGTAGGGGCTCTTGCATTCGACCACGACTAGGGGGATGCCGTTCACGAACAGCACCAGGTCGGGAATGATGTGCTTGTGAACCTGACCGCCAGGTTCTTCAACCTTGAACTGATCGATCACGCGGAAGGTGTTGTTTTCGGGATGGTTCCAGTCAATGAAGCTGACCGTCTGCGTTCGACCACCGTCCCAGCCCGGCAGCCCATCCACCGGGATCCCCTTCAGCAGGATTTCAGTCGCCGCCTGGTTGGCTTCCATCAGTTTCGGTTTCGATATACGTTCAAGCGCGGAAACCGCAGTCGCGATTCGGGCATCGTCCAGCCATGGTTTTCCCTGAGCGTCCAGATTGATGAGTCGGAGAGCCCTTTTCAGGTCGTCGACCAGCAGCACTTCACGGAATGAAGAACGTCCTGTAGCTGTCGGGTCGTCCAGATAACCGGTCGTCCACTTCCAGCCCATTGAAATTAGTTGATCGATGAAGGGCTGTTCGACGTGGTTGTGTTCTGGACCGCTCGACATCAGCATTCCCCCTCGGGCACATTGACTCGCACCTTGCCGGTCAGAAGGTCGTCCATCAGGCCTTTTTTGAGCGTTAATACCTTTTCAAGGTATGTCTCCTCTGCATTAAGTTGTGTGTCAAGTACTACAGCTTTCGTGCTAAACGATCGCTGCTCGCTGTACGATGGGACAACAATCAAAGTGCGAAGAAAGTCCTTTTGGGTAAGGAAGTCCCTCGCGCTGCCTTGGGAAAGTGACAGGTGTCGGCGGATGGCATCAGGAAGGACTAACCATAGAAATTCACGATAGATGCTTTCGTTCGGTACCAGGTTCCACATGTTTTGATTTTGAAGCGCCGGGCATACATCAAAAGGGACGCGCCCGAGTTTTCCAACTGTGGCGCCGACCATGACAACAACAATCTCTCCTCCGTGAAGTTGTTGTCCCGGAAACTGGTTCCAGAATCTTGTTGGGAGAAATCGACGCTCTCCGAAGTCATGAACCGGACGGCCAATGTTCGATACGCGAAAATTCAATAACCCTTCATCAGCATAATCTTCGCTGTGAAAAGCAAAACCTAATTTAACAGAGAGAGCATCCCTTAATGAAATAACACCCCACATCTTCGGGATTAACCCGAGCGGGGAATCCTTGTAAAGGTGTGGGGCTTCTTCGGGGGGTGGGCGGAGTTCGCCGTTCTCGTCGATTCCGCGGGTCAGCAGGTCGTGAAGCAGACCCTGCTTCATCTGCTGCAACTTCTCGATTACCTGATCCGTCCGCCGGATTGCATCATCAACCGTGTCCAGGATTTCCGCGATTCGGCGCTGTTCTAGGGGGCACGGGTGTGGGACCCGGATTTTCTTGAATTCGTGGCCGGAAATTTCAAGAAACGTGGTTCCTGATGCCAATCGCTTCAGTTCGCCAGGCATCAGGTCGAACAGATGGAAGTAGAAATTCGGATTTTCGCTACTTTTGAATACGATCGACTTGAATCCCTGATTTGTTGATACAGGCACTCCGGCCAAGACCTTTGCACCAATCGTTGCCCTCGTAGTTATCAAAAGTGTTTCGCTGGCGAGTAAACCGGAGGAACAGGCTAGCAAACCCGTTCGGGTCAGGTAGTCACGTGTTTCTGTAAGGTGTGAGGTCTTCAGGTTTGACAGTTCCCCAGGGGTTACCCAAGGATACTCACCATCCCAGTATTTTGGGATCGCGCGGCTTGGGGTGGAACCCGATATGACCTCCCCAATCTGATCGAGCGTGATGCAATTCCAATCTGGGGGAATAGAGTCAAGCCACTCGGAGTGCCGACTATTCATACCCCAACTCCTTCAGGAAGCTGTCCAGCCTGGTCTTGGCGTCATCACGTCCCTTTTCGATGTCGCGCAGGGTGACCCTGTATTTGTCCCACCAGTTTTCAACCGCAGCCACGACCTGCTGACGGTGCGCGTTCACTGCAAGATCAAGCACTGTTTTCAGATCTGCCTTCAGCAGGTTCAGGACCAGTTCCGTGGCACCTTTATCGGTCAGTTCGGCATTCGCCTTTTCCAGCCTGTCTGCGAGTGCCGCTTTCAACTGCTTCAGCGTCTTCTTTGCGGCGGTAAGCCTGGTCTTCAGCGCCTTCTTTTCGGCTTCCGACAGCCCTTCTTCATCTTCGCCGGCAACGTCTTCATCGTCGTCAGCTGATTTTTCGCTGGACTTCAATTGCCCGTCCAGTTCGGCAACCAGTCCTTCGGTTTCCGTGATTTCGTCCAGGAATTCGGCAAGGATGCGTTTGACCAGCTTGTGGTCCAGCGGGTCGAACTTCCCGCCGTCTTCTTCCATCGCTGTCGTGATCGTTGTGACCCAGCCGTCGACCGTGCCTCTGAATCCGCGTGCCATCAGGGTCTTCAGGTCAAACTGGACATCGCCCCACCAGGATGCGACGGCGCCGGCAACCTTGAAGCTGTCAAGCAGTCCAACCGGCGCCAGGGCTTGTTCGAAGCTGGAAAGGAAATCAGACCGAACCGTCATCAGGTCCTTTGACCGTGGAAGATCGGTTATGCGTTTCCTGTTGGCATCCCACCAGGTTTCGAATGCGGATGACAGGGCATCTTCCCGGTTCCGCACATCCGGGTCGGATTCGATGATCGCCTTGATGTCCGATTTCTTTGTGATGCCGGGTCCGAAGTCCAGATACTTGCCGTCCATTTTGACCAGAATCGTCTCCGGATGGAATCCATGTGCCGAAAACAGTGGGGATTTTGCGTCAACTTCCGCCCAGGGGATCCCGCCCAGCAGGTGAGCTCGCACATCATGGGGCTCGGGCGGCGGGGCATTGTCGGCGTACCTGCGGATATTCAGGTTGTATTCGTTTTCCTTCAGTTCGTCATGGGTGACGACCGTGGCGAAACCCGGAATGTCACTGAACCGACGATAGGCGGAAACAATCTTCTGGATGTGCTCCGGGTCCAGGAAGTTCTGCGCCCGACCCGCACGGAATTCGGCATCAGCGTTGATGAAAAGGACCTTGCCACGTCGTTCGACCGGCTTGCTGCCACTGGCACGCATGACCAGAACGCACGCCGGGATGCCGGTGCCGTAAAACAGGTTCTGCGGAAGCCCGATGACCGCATCCAGCAGGTCATCATTGATGAAGCCTGCACGGATGTCCTTTTCGGCGCCCCCTCGGAAAAGTACCCCGTGCGGCATGACGGTGACCACCATCCCGTTCGGGCGCAGGACGGACACCATGTGCTGAACAAACATCAGGTCGGCTTTCTTGCCGGATTCGGGGCACCAGCCGTAATGGAAGCGTTCCGGGAAGTGGATGCCTTCCCGTTTGTAGTTCTGTGAAAATGGGGGATTCGTGATGACGCGGTCGAACCGTATCAGTTCCCCGGCTTCCTTGTGCAGGGGATCTGCAAGCGTGTCCCCGTTACGGATATCCGCATCGGCGATGCCGTGCAGAATCATGTTCATCTTGCTGATGGACCAGACGCCGCCGTTATCTTCCTGCCCGAACAAGGCAAGGTTACGTGGGTTCCCGCCATGTTCGCTGACGTATTCCTGGGACAGAATCAGCATACCGCCTGAACCGGAACACGGGTCATAGATACGCATCGTTTCTAAGGGCTGGGCGATCTGGACCATCATCCTGACGACGGCTCGGGGCGTGTAGAATTCACCGCCCTTCTTGCCTGCTGAATCTGCGAATTCGCCAATGAGGTATTCGTAGGCGGCGCCTAGCAGGTCAGGGAATTCAAAGTCGTCATTCCGCAGACGAAACTTGTTGAAGTGTTCGATAAGCTTGCGCAGCCGCGTATCGGGAATCGTCGATTGCCCGACCTTCTTGCTGAAGTCGATGTGATTCAGCACGCCATCCAGTCCGCTGTTTTCTTCTTCCAGTGCGCCCAGGGCTTTGTTCAGACCTTCCCCGACCTTCTCCTGGATTTCGTCGCGGATGAAGTCCCACCGGGCTCTTGCCGGGACGAAGAATTCATTGGTGTAACTGTACCTGGAATCTGCCCGCTGTTCGGCTTCCTGTTGCGTTCTGCCCTTGGCAAGCTGATCGGCGATGACTTCTTCCCGGCGTGCTTCAAAGACGTCGGAACAGCGCTTCAGGAAGAGCATCCCGAAGATGTATTCCTTGAATTCTGACGCATCCATCTTGCCGCGAAGGATGTCGGCGGCACCGAATAGATGCCTTTCCAGTTGTGCCAGGGTCAGTTTAGTCGAACCGTTCTGCTGCATGTTCAAAGGGTCTCCAGGTCGCAATCCGTTTCGGGGAATCGCGGTCGTCGGGACCCGCCCCTAAAGGCGAGGTCAATCCCCGCGCGCTTCCTTCATGGTCGGCATGATAACTCATATGGGCTGTGATGAACAAAGGATGAAGACACACGTTTCAGTTGTCGTCCCAACCTATGTTCCCCCCGAAAATTCGGGCGAATGTTATCCGGTGAGCTTAGTTGTTTGCCGTAGCAGGTTGATGGATTGATTTCATGCTTCAAACTGGAGGCAAGCTTGAACAGTTCATCTTCTGCCGAAATTTCGGGAATTCGTCCGTTTGAGAACGATGTCGAATACCTGATGGCGGAACTCGAATGGGTTCGGGCACGAACCCGCCGAATCGAAATGCAGAAGGAAACCACTGCGGACCACAGGACACGTTCCAGGGTCAGGTATTCCAACAGTCCGGTATCGGTATCCGTTTGCACGCAGCAGATTGACTGCCTGTTGGCGGAAGAACGGGACATTCGTGACCGCATCAGGGCCAGCCTGGCACTTGGTGAGGGTGAAGGAAAAATCCCTGGTCTGGTTCGGATGTGCCGGGACCTTGAATTGGGTGACTTCGAGAAGCACATTTTGCTGCTCGGTATGATTCCTTGCTTGGGCAGCAGTGCGGTGGAAGCACATCTTCTGGGACTGGATTCGACCTACACGTCGGGTTTGCTTTTCCCCGAAGCCGTCTTTGAGTTCCTTGAAATGGGATATGACGACCGCATTCGCGCCCTGCCGTTGCTGCTTGCATCAGGAACCATTCGCAGGGAGGGGCTGGTTCAGCTCTGCTTCGAACCGACGACCCCAGCATCGGTCGTGGGCGTGGGGATCGAACTTTCTGGAAAAGCGGTGGCGTCCATAACAGGATTCCCAAGTCTGGAAGGCTTTTCAGAAGTAACTAAGTAGGTGCTGTGAATGGTGTATATGTCGAACCTGACCCTTGAAAGACCGACAGGTAGCATAAGCCTATCGTATGGGTTCGATGCCAGCTACGGATTCGTGCTGTCGGTAATAGGTCCAGGTGATGCCCGTTGTCACTTCTTCAGCATCATTGACGGTTACGAAGGTCTCGCCGGTGTTCTCGAAACCCTAGTTGAAACAGGGGCTTTTGATGCTGGGCAGATAACTGAAGCCTTGTGTGCCGTGCTGCTTGGGACATCGGAAGAAAGCATTGATAGTCCACAGGCGTTACAGGTTTGCCGGATTGTCCGGGACCTTGTGGCACTAGCTCCTGTTAGAAGGGCTTGTGTGTAGTTGTCATCAGAACCGTTTCAGTTCTTGCAGAATACTAATTTTTGCGTCGATATGCTCAATCGGGAATAGCCTGGATCGCTGTGCGATATCGACGGACCAGTACAAATAGATGAAAGCGTCCAATCTGCGACTTGCTTGGGCTGATGCACGTCGCGCTTCATTCATGTAATCTCGGACGCATTCAGCAACCTGAGCCTTGCCCTCTCGGCATAGATTGTCGAACATGCGTCGCCTCGCCCGGTATTCTTCGAGAATTGTGTGGTTTTCTCGAAGTGCCGTTTGGTATTCTGCAAACTCACTGACGGTGCCGACGAACTTGATCTCGAACTTGGTTTCTCGGGTCATCTGGGTTCTCCTTCCCCCATTTCGGGGGCGTTTGTGTTTTATCAGCCACTGACCATCAGTGTCCGATGAAGTGGCTACCCCACGGCGACGTGAAGTCAGGTCATTTCCAGATGAAGTTTTCTGGAAAGATTTTCTGGAAGGTTCTGAAACCCTAAAAGATCAATGGGTTGAATGTATGAGAATCTTCCTCGGACTGGACGGAAGACGTCAAGAATGGGGGTTCTTCATTGAGAAATGTTCTCGAAGGTCTGACTTGTCGTCATCGTCCCATTGAAGTCAGTGCCCTGGGCAGGCGATAGTCGGTGTCCGATTCCTGGCAGATTTGGAAATCGGGATCCTACGGGCGGTCAGCCATTGAACATGGCAAGAAGCGCAGGTCGTCGGTTCTTTCTTATTGGGAAATGGAAGCCCTTGCTCGTTCCATCATCTACCTTGCCGAAATTGGGTGTTACATACAGAAGCTGATGCCTGATTGCTGATCGTGCCGACATTACCTCATCAAGCGGAATATCCGGGTTGACGAATTCGGTGGTGGGGGTATTGTTTCCGACAAAGGTGCGACAGCTGTAAGTTTTGGAAAATGCCCGAACCTGTGAACGGCTGTTTCATTTGCGACAGAGGTGGAAAAAAGTGAATGGGCTGAATTTGCGAAGGATACGTTTTGTACTGCCGTATTTGGTTTTTGCCGTCCTGGCTACCTCAGCTTGTTCCAAGAACGACCCGATTACAGCGGGTTACGTATCTTCTTCTGAAAAATCGATTGAAGACCGAATTTACGACAAAAAGGAGGCTGTGGATGGTGCGTGTGTCACAGTTTGTAAGCACTTAACCGACTGTGAAGTATCCAAGTCTGGTTACGATATACCAAGAACCCATGAAGTCTACGTTGATGCTCTGAATGAATGCATCCTGACTTGTAAAAACAAGGTGCCTGCGTCGGACAGGGCGTACTGGTTGCAAGTGAATTGTTCAGAAGCTTCGAGCTTCCCAGAAAAACCTGGTCAGGGGTAAATTCCTGCCGGTTTGAATGTTCTGCGTATTGTCCTTTCATGGGACAACTATTCCGTCATCAAAGTTTCAACCTTGTCCTGGAAAACAAGACAACTGGGTTGCTACGAAGTCAGCCTTTTGTCGAATTTGATTCTGATGAATTCTGCAGATTCAGCAATTTCAGGTGCTTTTTGATTTCATAGGTGTTGGCTTCGGATGCAAGCAGCACCTTGCCAATCATTGAAGCAACAATCATTCCCGCCCCCGTTGAAGCACAAAGGATCCCTGCCAACAAATTGAAGTTGTCATCGAAGCCGTCTTTGCTAAGCGCAAACAGGATCACAAAAAGACCGAGCACAAGAATGCCGGCACCGATGGCAGTTGATATCTCGAAAAAGCACCCGGCATTTTCCCGACTCACCCGTGAATCGTTGTCCTGCAGTGATGTTGAAGTTGAAGGTGATGCTTCGTCATTCTGGTTTCCCAACTTCGAAACGTTTTCAAGTTCAAGTACTTCATTGATGTTGCTGTCCATGATTTTCCTTTTTTCGTTGATTCATGATTCCGGCCACGAAAAATTGATCCAGAGCGGCCACGAATAATTGTACCGCAACCGGTTCCCCGGACACAAGTTTGTAGTCACGCGGCCTCCTGATTCGACCAGGCTCTTCGTGCCTCTGCCGGTGTAAGGAAGCCAATCTTTTCGACACGCCA
>Ga0208459_1003795_pt1 | contig 11657 bp, 9 predicted proteins | sample AD_UKC087_MetaG_FD_184433 | JGI IMG/M metagenome (GOLD analysis project Ga0208459, IMG submission 184433) | Active sludge microbial communities of municipal wastewater-treating anaerobic digesters from USA - AD_UKC087_MetaG (SPAdes) (version 2) | ecosystem: Engineered > Bioreactor > Anaerobic >... | reverse complement strand
CAAGATTTTAGAAGATTTTTATAAAAAAGGTTACGAAACAGTAAGAAAATACTGTAACGATAATGTGTTTGTTGTTATAAGTGACGCCTTTAGACCCAATTCTTGGAATAAATTTTTTAAAATTAACAAATATAAAAATATTGCTTTAGATACTCATTTTTACCAATGTTTTACAGAAGAAAACAAAAATATGAAAATAAATAAATTTTTCTCCAAATCAAAAAGAGAGTGGGGAAGTTTAATAAGAAAAACCCAAAGAAATGTGCCAATAATAGCAGGTGAGTGGAGTTTGGGAATTGATATAAATAATTGCGATTTCTTAAACAATTCAGGTGACCAAAGATGCGTTAACACGTGTTCAAGTTTTGGAAAACACCAAATAGATATATTTAACAAATCTTTAGCATGGTTTTTTTGGACATATAAAACTGAAACAAAAAATCCTTATGGGTGGAGTTTTAAAGACCTTGTTATTAAAAATACATTAAAAATAAATTAACTCCCTTGTTAAGACAGACAAATTGAAGTAACCTAAATATTAAAAGAGTAAATTTTACATAAGGAGTTTTTATGAAAAATATTATTTCTAAACCTAAAGTACTTTTACCAAAAGATGATATAGATATGATGAAATGGTCGGTTATAGCATGTGATCAATATACTTCTCCAAATGAAAATTATTGGCAAAAAGTAGAGGAATTGGTGGGAGAATCACCTTCGACATTAAAAATGATTTTTCCAGAGTATTATCTTAAGGACACAGATTTAATAGATGCCAGAATAAATAACATTCAAAAATATATGAAAGAGTACATTGAAAACGGCATATTATTGGACAAACTTGGAGAAGATAGATTTATCTACACAAGAAGAACTCTTTCAAATGGAAAAGTAAGACAAGGTTTAATGGTACTTCTGGATTTAGAGCAATATTCTTACAAAAAAGATGAAAAATTGCCTATAAGACCAACTGAAGGGATAGTTGAAGAAAGACTTCCTATAAGAATGAAAATAAGAGAAGGCGCTCCAATAGAGTTTCCACATATTTTAATGTTAATAGATGATCCAGAAATGTCTGTAATAGAGCCCCTTGAAAAGAAAATACCAATACACAAAAAACTGTATGACTTTGAACTTATGATAGGCGGCGGTCATGTAGAAGGATATGCTGTAACCTCTGAGGAAGAAGAAAATAGAATATTTGAGTCTTTAAATAAACTTAATGATGAAGATATGTTTAAACAAAAGTACGGTTTAGAAACAGGGGAAAATCCAATTGTTATTGCAGTTGGGGATGGAAACCATTCATTAGCTTCTGCTAAAGCAGTCTGGGAAAAGGCAAAAGAAAAACTTATAGAAGAAGGTAAATCTTGGGAAGAAAGTCCTACAAGATATGCAATGGCGGAACTTATAAACATACATGATGAGGCATTAGAATTTGAATCTATAAACAGAGTTCTTTTTAATGTTGGAAATATTGAGAACTTTTTATCCGAAATGAAAAGCTTTTACCAAAATCTTGGTTCAACATGTGATATAGCTGAATCAGAAGAACCTATGACAGAATCAACAGAAGGTTTTGATTTTACGTCAGAGCCACCAGCCCATTTATTCAAGATAAGCTATAAAGACGGAGAAAAGTTAAAATTTCTAAGTGTCATAATTAATCCAGGAGTACATTCAATAACCGTTGGAAGTCTCCAAATGTTCTTAGATCAGTATGTTAAAGAACATCCAGAATCGGAGATAGATTATATACATGGTATTGAAGGTGTTTTAAGAGATTCTTCAAAAGAAGGTAATGTTGGATTATTTTTACCATCAATGAAAAAAGAAGATCTTTTCATGACTGTTGCTAAAGAGGGTGTAACTCCAAGAAAAACATTCTCCATGGGAGAAGCTGATACAAAAGCCTATTACATAATGGGTAGAAAGATAATATAAACCCTAAAAAGCAGGATCTACATCTGTTTCTTGCGGGTCTTGCTGGTCAATTAGGGATTTTATATATTCATAAATACGGTAAGCTCCTATCTTTAGTTTTTTTTCTATGAATTTTAGTTTTGTATTTTCAGTACAAAAGTTTTTAACTAAATTTTTATCATCCTCTGTAAGAGAAGTTTTTTCAGTCATAGATGGGCTCATTAAAGCATCTTCTCTTTCTAAATGACCTAATCCAAGGGCATGTCCAAGCTCATGAGATATAACGTTTGTTAAATGATTCTCATCAGAATAAAAGAATATGTCTATTTTCTCAACTCCTGATGTATAAACCCCCATTTTTGGGTTTTCTCCTATCAAATCATTAAAAGATTCAACATTACTATTCAATTTATTTATTTTTTCATTTATAGAACTAACAGTTTCGTCTAAACCCCGAGCATATTCATTAAGTTTCCATGCTTTTTTTAACAAACCATTTTGTTCTAAGATTATTTTTTCATACTCATCTTTGGGAGCACCGCCTTTTTTATTCCAATAATCAATTTTTTCGTTTAGAGAGTCTCTTTCTTCATCAAAAGCGGCTACCATTTGATCAAATATCTTTAATTTCTCATCCATATCTAATTTGTGATCGTAAACACTTTCTTCCAAATCTCCTATATTTTTAAGGTAATCCTGTCTTTCATCATAAACCAAATTTATTTCTAATTTTGCATTTTCATCATATTTAAAAAGCTCTTTTCCATAAGCTTCTTCCCAAATTTTGCTCCCATTTTCAGCTAATGTCTTTAGCTCCTCGTATGAGATATCGAAATCATCATCAATAGTACCTATTTTATAAGTAATAGGGTTTTCACAAATAGATTCACTAAACCAACCTAAAACTTGTTTTCCCGCTAAATATCCGTTTTTATATAAAAAATAAAGTGAAATGATCAAAACAGCAGGTACAAAAAGGCATGAAAAAATTTTTCTCATATACATAATTTTAAACCATACTTAGCACACATTAAAGCTAAGGCTATGTTAGAATAAAGATAGTAAATATTTTTATACATATTATGAGCATACTAACTATATTAATAATTTTCTTTCTCATTTTCGTTTTGCCAAATTTCAAAGTAGTTCATGAGGGTTTTCAGGGTGTTATACTTTTCCTTGGAAAATACAAAAGAACAATTGATCCTGGATTAAATTTTGTTTTTGCTCCTTTTGAAAAAATGATAAAAGTAGATATAAGAGAGCAAGTTATGGACATTCCAACTCAGGAAGCTATGACCCAAGATAATGTTTCCTGCATGGTCGACGGTGTGGTTAGATTTAAAGTTTTAAATCCTTTTACAGCAATATTAAAAGTACAAAATTATTCAAGCCAAATCTCTGCTAAAGCTCAAACTGCTTTAAGAGACGTCATAGGCAGTGTAACTTTAGATGAAGTTTTAACTGAAAGAGCTGATATAGCTAACAGAATAAGAGATATAGTAGATTCGGCAGCCGAACAGTGGGGAGTAGATATATCTGCCATAGAAATCCAAAATATAGAAATACCAGCCGATATGAAAAGAGCAATGGCACAGCAAGCAGAGGCTGAAAGAGATAAAAAGGCAAGGATAATTAAAGCAGAGGGGGAGAAAGAAGCTGCTATAAAACTAGCAGAAGCTGCAGGTGTGCTTTCTGGCTCAAAGGGAGCTTTAGAACTAAGAACTCTACAAACATTAAAAGAAATATCAGCAGATCCGTCTGAAAAGATAATAATGACACTGCCAAATACTTTTTTTGAAGTTATAAAACCTTCTGAAGGTAAGTAACAAATGAGTGGTGGAAGAATACAAATTGCTTTTAACTATGATTTTAGTCACTTTATCAGCGTTATAAGACATATTCCCAGAAGCGAAAACATAATAATAGAAGCAGGTACCCCATTTATTAAAAAGGAGGGGATAAACGTCATTACCAAAATGAAATATCTTTGGCCGGGACAAATATGTGCGGATATGAAAATTGCAGATGGGGCAGAGAATGAAGTTTTAATGGCAAAAAGAGCTGGGGCAGACTCCGTTACAGCTTTGGGTAATTCTTCTTATGAGACTTTAAAAATATTTGTGGACACATGCAAAAAACTTAACATGATTTCAATAATAGATATGTTAGGAAATGCAAACCCATTAAAAACTCTCTGGAAATCAAATGTTGTCCCAGATATGGTATATATCCACCGAGGCAGGGATGAAGAAAATACGTATGGAAAGATAATACAGTACAAAGATATGATAAAAATAAAAGGTAAGTGGGATATAAAAACAGGAGCAGCAGGTGGGATAGATAAAAGAGAGCTTCAATCCGCCATATTTAATAATTCTGACGTGGTGGTTGTTAATATAGTAAAACCCGAAGACAACTGGAAAGGTATTGTGTTTGATAGAGATTTTGAAAATAATCTGGATAGTTTTCTTGCCTTTGTTAAGTAAGAATGAAAAATACCATTAAAAAAATTCCTCTTTTTGCTGCATTAACTCTTCTTGTGGTGGGTATTTCCTTGAGATTTTATAAAATTGATTTTGGTAGACCATATATTTTTATTGCTGATGAGACTGATATATTTGACCAAGTCTTAAAGTATTCTCTAAACTACAAAAATATAATCTCAAATAAAAACTGGGAAGATTTTTATCCTGATTCCTATGTTTACGGAATGTTTCCAACTTATTTTTTAACCTTTATGAACATGGCTTTTAATAAAACAGCCTCTATGTTTAAATTTTCAATTAATTATGACTCTTACTTAATATATCTACGTGTAATAACATCAATAATCTCATCTTCTTTAATTTTAATAACTTTTTTAATATACAAAAAAATATTTGGAGATAAAAAAGGAGCTATTTTGTCATCTGTAGTTGTAGCTCTAAATTGGAAATTAATTTTTCACTCCCATTATTTAAATCAAGATATATACATTACGGTATTACTGTCATTTTCAATATTTTTGCTTATTTTGTATCTGCAAAAACATAAATTACTTTATTTAATAATATCATCGGCTTTATTTGGCCTAGCTGTTGGAACAAAAATAACAGTTTTAATATCAATACCTGTGATAATCCTGTTTTAGCTATGAAAAAAGATCTTAGGGGAATTTTATTTTATATAACTGTGTCCCTTGCTTTTTTCTCGCTATCAAATCCTTTTTCAATAATTAACTTTAATTTATTTATATCTCGTATATTAGAAATGAAAAGTAGGGAAGCGGGGGCTGTTCTAAGTTCTGTTAATACAAGCCCCTTAAAATATGTATCGGCTATAATATCAATACTATCAATCCCAGCGACTATTATATTTTTCATTTCTCTTTTTATTGTTTTTAAAGAAGATATTAAGGATGAGAAGGAACGATATTTGGAACATGTTCTCTTAATAGGAAATATTTTTATTTATTTAGTGTTCTTTTCCTTAAATAAAAGACTTGTTGATAGATGGATACTTCCAATAATTCCCTTAACGGTAATTTATATTTCATACGGCATTTTTAAGTTTGGAGATATTTTTAAATCTAATAAATGCAGGTTTTTGATAACAGCAACATCACTAGCATCTGTACTCTCAATATGTATTTATAATAGCTTTATTATTTATTCCCAACTAATCCAAGGTGATACAAAAGGAAGAGCCTATATTTGGACAAAAGAGTATTTAAAAAATGAAAAATCACACGTTTTGGTATATACAAACAAGGGTAGGGATCCCTTTCACAATTTAAAAGGCGTGGATGTTATTTTATTTCAAGTTTATGAATCAAAAGAAGCTTTTAATTTTTATCCTGAAGACCCTTATAAATACGATCTAATAGTAATTTATTCTACAATGAGAAGAAATTTCAACAATAAGTACGTGATACAAAACTATCCAGAATATTTCAAAAAATGGTCCAACTTTATGTTGGAACTTGAGGATAGAGGTAATTTTTACCTTATTTCAAATTTCAAGTCGGTTAAACCAGATTTATTTAATGTTTCTGATATAGAAATATATAAAAAGATATCAGATAAAGAGTTTTTAGCTAATTTCTAGGTATTTTGTTAAATAAAAACCATTGGGTTACCCTTCTCCTTTGACTATAGGCCTATAAACTGATAGAATAACAACAATTTTCAAACCAAAATAAAAAGGAGAAAAATAGAAATGGATAAGGAAAATAACAGGAAAAAACTCTTAATAGTGGGGGCGTTATCGTTGTTATTAGGGATTATCTTTGGAGCTATTGTTACTTGGAACCATGCTCAAAAGTCCCCAATTGGACAGTGTTCCTTTAAAAAGAACACGGGCCTTTATCAACTGGAAGCCGGTTATTACACACTCCCTTCTGGTAAAAATGTTTGGGTATACGGCGGTGTTGCAAGAGAAGATAACCAAACAGTTAACCTGTCAGTTAGTGTTACGTGCCAAATTCCAAAAAATGTTCTAAAAACTACTGCACAAATACCAACTGGAGAGGTCATCACTGATGAAAATGGTGTAAGCCATGTTGTTTATATGGCCTATATGGCTCAGGTGCCGGAATTGGTACAAGAAAACCCTTTACCCTAAAGTCTGTTTCGGAAGTAGCTTTCCAAACTACACTTGAAGTTGCACCTGAAACAGACGATGACGATGCTTACAGATGTACTTTCCCGTCTACTGTTAGAGATGGGTACGAGCAAGGATCTTGGGATAAAATAGTTAACTATTGCCCACAGATCATGGCAGCTGCTAAAGAATACGGGGTTGATGATGACATTATAGCCTCATTGATCTATATAGAGAGCAGAGGAAATCATGACTCTGTAAGTTCAGCAGGGGCTGTTGGGCTTATGCAGGTAATGCCGCGGGATGGGGTAGCATCTTCTTTTGGTGTGTTTAGAAACAGACCTACTATGGAAGAGCTAATGGACCCATCTTTTAATATAAACAAGGGTACTGAGATATTAGCAGGTTATATATCTCAAACCGGAAGTTTGGAATCTGGATTGTGTTCTTATTATGGAACCGTAGGTTCAAATTGTCACTATGCTCAGTTAGTACTAAATGTGCTGGGTAATGGTGATTAAATATACTCAAGGCGAAACAATTTATAAATGTTTCGCCTTTCTTTTTTTTGTTAATATTGGAATAGATCTTTATTGTCAACAAAAAACCTTCTTTAGTTTCCTACACCACTTATATCAGACGGGCTATATATGCCGTAATCAAAGATATCTGAGACATATGAATATGATTTACGTACCTTAACTGTTGCAACTTCATCACTTCCTTTACCTGTAGATAGTTCACCTCTTGATACAAACAAGAAACCTTGTGTTGGAAGAGATGCACCTTGTGTTGGAAAGACTGCAACTTTTGATTCTTCATACAAAGCTTTTAACCTTAACCCATACTTAGTGTTACCTTTTACTAGGTCTGCATTAATACAGTATTTGTATTCAGGTAGTTTTGCAGTGTTGCTTTGTTGGAATCTTTTTAAATTTTCTTTGTATGGAAATGTTGGTGTATTTGGATATATACCTGATTTAAGTGTTTCTCCTGATTTGTTGTATGAGAAGTAGTATATGGCAGTGTTAGGATTGTTAAAACATATTTGTATTGTATTTGGAGCGTATCCATCTAATACTACCTCCTTAACATTTCCTGGAGATAGGATAAATGAGTATCCGTCACTATGTTCATCTTTGTTAAATGTTGATATTGATACTACAGCTCTTGATGGTATTTTATCTCCATCTTGGCTATTAGATGATCCTGATGTATTGGATGCAGGTTGATTAAGATTAATATCTTGCCCTTCTTCTTCTATTTCTCCCTCTACAATAGGATTAGTTGGATCTCCAATACCATCACCACCACATTTAGTGGAGTATACACATTTAGTTTCAGGTTCTTTTTGACATCCAGGTGGGGTACATCTGTAGGTAAAAAGCATTTCTTTATCTGCACAACTTGGTTTACCACATGGCCCTTCTTCCCACATACATTCCTCACATTTTGGATCTTGTGGAGGATTATCTGGTGGGGGAGTTTGGCTTTCACCTTTAGATAAGATATATACACATGATCTTAGATCGTTGTTGTATGTTGCACCTATTCCTTCACATGAAGAATCACTTGGAGTTGATGCTGATATTAAAAGACTATCAGGTTTTGATAGAAGGTTTTCTATACCTGCCTCAGCTGCTGCTATAACTCTTGCAGATGTATCTGATCTTGCAGCTCTTCTTAGAGAACTTAGTGTTCTTGTAGATACTGCTATACCTATTGCTAAGGCTATAGTTACACCTACTATTACAAAAAGAAGAGTTTGTCCTTTTTGATATGTATATTTATTGTATTTATCTTCCACTTTTGTTTTGTATTTTGTTGTATTTATATTGTTCATATGTGTTTTTATTAGCTTTTTTAAGTATTAGTTTAAATTAATCTAAAACTATACTAATACTAAACTAATATATGTACTCCCAATCAAGATCAAATGTTGTTACACCTGTAAAGTATAGATCATCAAAGCCTTTTTCTCTTTCTAGTTTTGCTATCTCGTATAGGAATTTATTGTATTGTTTAACAGACTGTCCTGGCATTGTTGCATTGTTTTGATGACCTAGATCTCTTTGGAATGATATGTCAGTTTTGGATACTAGTGGGGCAGATAACATTACAGGTATATCAACTTTGCCAGCTGATATATCTCTATTGGGGTCTTTGTTAATAGATATTCTTCCATTTGCAAGTATTCCTGCCATTACATTTGGATTTTGAGACATGTTAAATGAAATTGCAGGTGTTCCAACACTGGATGATACATCTACCTGTCCATTTACTACAAAGAGAATTCTTTGATTGCTTGTTGTAGTTATACTTCCTTTTATATCTAAGTTCCCATCTACATATATGATTACAGGACCTTTATCTCCTTCGATTGTGTAGTTGTATCCTGTATTAGGTATCTCTAATTTTCCTGTATGAGAATCTGCTTCTATTTTATATACAGATGCTGATGTTAATACTTTAGGAAGATCTTTTATCGGCATAGCAGAAGATGGGGGATTAAATGAAAACTTTTCAAGCCATTTACTTTTATGTGAGTTTCCACTTGCCGTTAGGTTATATGCTACACCTCCATATTGATATGGATCAGAAGTATTATTAGAGGATACTTCTGATAATTTTGTTCTAGGAATAGCTGCGTTTACATCTGGATTATCAACACTTGGATTTTCAACGAATGAGTAACCAAGCATTAGATCATCACCAAATCCTGCGTTTGGATGAACTGTGTTTAAAAGTACCTTTGCAAAACCTTGAGGTGTTTGGGATGGATTTGAATTATTAGTATTTCCTAATGGGACTGGTACATCAAGTCCCGTTGAGAACATATCTGCATCTATTACAGATAACCAACTTGCTTTGTATCTTTTTTGAAGACCTATACTTGTTTCAGTTGTTGGGTAAGGATTACCTGCAGGTATACTGCCACCTAAAAGATAGGGTAGTAGTGCAGGGGGAACAGGATATGTGTAGTTTGAAAATGATGGACATACCATAGCGTAAGTTTCAGGTGTATTTTCATCTTCTGATGTTAGTGATCCACTTATTGATAGTCTTCTTACACCAAAAGGTATGTTTTCAATTAAAGCTATACCTTGATCATTTGATTTAGCACTGCCACCTGAAAAAGGTGGTTGTGGTGGTTGATCTGTTGCTTTACTTACTCCTACATTTGCCCCTTTAAGGGAAGAAAACTTATTTAAAGAGCCAGGGCAATCCTCAGGCCTATTTATTGGTGTGGTATTTGGTATCTCTTTTACATTTACTTTTAATGTGTATTTACATGATTTATCTGGCGTATTGTTACAAGGTGTTGGTGGTATGTTTGGATCACATGTAGAAGCAGGGCACCTTGGATCAGGAGATATACATGTTCTTGAAAGTACTCCTGGGCCGCACATTGTGCTACATGAGTTTAGATCGTCTTCCCAGTGTGATCCACTACAATCTATTAATCTCCAGTGAATATTCATCCAACCATCTAAAGGCGATAGTGTTAAATTATCTGTTGTATATACAGTTGTACCTCCAGGAAAGACTCCAGATTTTTCATTGTTACCTGAAGATGTTTTATATATCCATTTATCTACTATGTGATTTAAAGGTAGACCAGATAGAGTTGCATTAAATGTACCTGTCTTTTCAATATTGTACTCAGTTGAATAATATGCCTGACCAACAGAGCTATGACACCACCAATCTTTTATTTGATTTCCTGTTGTTCTGTTTGTTGAAATTTGAAAATTAGGATGGTATTTGTTTGTACAACTAAGAGGTTGTTTACCTTTCCAAGATTCTCCTGCATTTGGCCAATCTAATCCTGAACCACTCCATATGATACCTTCTAGACGTATAGGATCTAATTGAGCAGTACCACAATCAACTTCTTTTGGAGAACTTGCAAGTAATTTGTTTTCTCCTGTAGGACCTATGTTTATTGCATATGGATAAACTGTTTGTTTACCTGTGTATGTGCCGGATAGCTCAACACCTGAAAAACCATGGTTTCTATTTCCTCCACATACATTCCAAGGATTATCTGGTCTATATAAGTTTGCAACAAAGTTTCCTACCATATTTCCAGTTCCAGCTGGTCCTCCAATGTATGCATGTATACTCAAAGGTTTAGTGTAGTCATCTGCATCACATGCCCAACCAGATATTTTTATCTTTCCGTTTGTGCAGGATATATGATCAAAATTACCACCTGGGGAGTTATTAGTGGTAGTGCATGTTACAGTTTTTGGAGACCCACTAAGTATTTTATTGCTACCTGTAGAACCGATGTTTATTCCATAAGCATATATACTGTAAGTACCAGCAGGGAAGGAGTCTAAAGTTGTTATATTAAAACCATGATTAGTTGTCCCACCACACTGACCACCTACATCAGGTCGTGATCCACTAGCAATACCACTTGCTATAAATGTTCCTCCAGAGCCTGCTTTTCCATCTTTATATATATGTATAGATAAAGGTGTGTCGTAGTCATCTTCATCACATGACCAACCCCAAGATGATATTTTTCCATTAAGATCACAAGAAGATCCATCATGCCATCCTTTGGGGTCAAAACCGCACGAACAAGGACCATCACATTCACTTTGAAAACACTTCTCGTCAGAGCAACCAGGACCGTAATACCTACACATCTTTCCTAGATCGCAATTACAAGACCAATCACTCCACTCACTACAGTTACAATCACCGGGACCGGGACCAGGCCCACCACTGCAAGGCCCGCCGTAACAATCTCCAGGACAACTCCAAGTCCAGCAAATAGTACCACCACCAGCTGTAGGCCTGCACTCTCGACCAGAGCTAACACATGTCTCCTTATCGGTTGTACAATTAATTGAAGAGCACTCGGTACAAGAACCAAGAACATTACTACCATCAATATTATTACTATTATTACCAACTTTTGGTATTGAATTTTTAACAAGGGCTAGAAAATTGAAAGGGTCTGCATCTTGGTTATAGGTAATGCTACCACCACCTAGTGGGGTCATACACGGCGGTCTTTTACAAGGAGGTATTATAATAGGAGGTTGGGGTGGGTCATCAGGCGGTAGCGGGTCATCTGGATCTGGTGGATCTGGGCAGGTACAAGGCGATACTGGAGAACATGTACAAACTAC
>Ga0208459_1003791_pt1 | contig 11670 bp, 6 predicted proteins | sample AD_UKC087_MetaG_FD_184433 | JGI IMG/M metagenome (GOLD analysis project Ga0208459, IMG submission 184433) | Active sludge microbial communities of municipal wastewater-treating anaerobic digesters from USA - AD_UKC087_MetaG (SPAdes) (version 2) | ecosystem: Engineered > Bioreactor > Anaerobic >... | reverse complement strand
TCAGGGCGACGCCGAGGGCATTGATATCTTCGCCAAAGAGAGCATCTATGTATTGCCGGTGAAAGTACTGGGAAGGGCCGTCTGTGGAACCTTGCATGCCCCAACCATAGCGCGAGTGGGAGATCATAGCCGCCGCACCGTTGTTGATGCTGGTAAACTTCTCTGTGATGCAGTCTGAAGTATAGTAGCCGGGAGTGGTTTCGCGGTTGTCAAAAGCCCCTGCGTAGCAGCCTTGGGTGAAAATCACCGAGAAGTTATGATTGATGCCATTGTTAGTAATCGAGCTGTTGGTCACGTTGTTATTGTTGAAGCGCATGCAGTAGGTGGTGGCTGAGTGTCCCAGGTGATTAATGAGGTTGGGCCCATTATTTATCAGGGGGCGCAGTTGGTTTATGTTCCAGGCATCCGCGTATCCATAGGTTCTGTCATACAAAGTGGTGATGTTCCAATCCGTATCAACACCCACCGTGGTGAATCCATGGGCGCTGCTTCCGCCGATCATTTCATCCATATAGTCGCCACCCCAGGTGGGACCTTCCCACAGCCATTCGCCCACGAACAGCACGGATTTAGCCTCAGAGATTACAGGCTCATTCTGATACTTGCTGGTTTTGTTGATGAAACTGGCGATTTCCTCGTCTGAATTGTAACAGAAGCGGCCTACAGCCACATCCGGAACAAGGTCAGCCTCGAAGTATTCACCCCAATAGTTGTCCCCATCGTCGTTCCAGGTGCCATCAAGGCTACCGTAGTACATATCGGCGGGGATATCGGCATCTACATATTCACTTTGAGAGATGTTCACATAAAAACCCCGGTGGGGGATAACGTCCGTATCTCCAGCCAGGAGCACATAGCGCAATGAGTTTTGCGTGTAAAAGCTGATGATAAAGTTGCGGATCTTTTCCTGCAGGTCTATGCCCGTGAATTGGCTGGCTATTTCCTGGACGGGTTTCATATAAACGCTGTAACCCTTGGCATTATATAAGTCCTTCAAAGGCTGCCACTGGGTCTGTTTGGCAGCATCGTAAATGATGAGGTATTCGAAACCCTCTGTGCGTTCCAGATAGCGAGGTAAGCGGTCGATGTTGTCAACGGAATTAGTAAGTCTTGTGTAGGTGAAGGCGTCTTCCTTCTTCAACAGCAGGGATTCGCTGGCCCGTGAAGAGAATGATGTGACAACGGTCACAGAAACTGTTTGGTAGAATTTGAGTAATCCTTCCTGGGGATAGTATTCAAATGGACAGAAAGCCGTGAAATTGATGGGGTGTCCACAGAGAAACTGGGTGTTTGCACCATTGTTGTCTTGAACGGGATACGCCTGCGCGCTGCCATAAATAGCCTGATCCGCTGTCACGGGCTGAGGCAGGTCGATCTGTGATAAAGGGTATTGGGGCTGCAAGTGGATGATGGGCTTATCAAGCTGATAGGTGCTTGGATTCATTTTCTTGATCTGGATGGCCACCGATTCCTCGCCACTTGGCAGGAGCAGCTTTGATCCGATCCAGGGGAGGTTGGGGGCTCCGGGTTCACCCAAGGCCTGGCCGCCATCGAGCTTGACCACATAGTTGTCACCCTGGACTTTTAAACTTGGCAGGGGTAGATTGTACACATGCGTCAAATCTGCAGTTAGGGACGCGATTCCTAACACTATCGACAGGAGAAGGATCACTCTTTTCATTTCGACCTACTATCTTAATTTGAATATTACTTAGCTAATTATGCAAAGATTGTTCCAAGTAATGGTTTTCTTATGAGCTTCATCCAATATTATACCTCGATTTGCCCCATTGAGCAAACTGCAAACGCAATACATCACCCTTACACCCTGCATTGTTCCTTGTTTATTCATAATAATATTTGCAACAATCCTCAAATTACGTCATAGCTCCGTCCTTTGCTGCTACTGGATTTGATGCCATCATCCTTAGGTCATCCCTCACCAGGTTAAGGATGACCCCACGAAGACCCCATGTTTAATAGAGGATGGGAATGAGAAAGTAGCTGACAAAATATCGTCTTGAAAGTATATACAAATCGAGTAAAAGTATCTATTGAAATTATTAATTACTCCATTAGAGGTATAAAAGAACTGTATCCGCCCTCTTTAAATTCTTCTGCAAGCGTATACGGAATATTGTAACAGTAACTGGATCATATATTTTAGAGAATTAGAAGTGATCAGTAAACTCAAAAATATTACAATTGCAATCTAGTTGGAATAGAAAATAGAACTTGACTTAGATTTATCCGATGAAAATATTGTAATTGCTTACTTGGCATCATATAGAATGTAAGTTAAAAGCAACTTTACACATCAGGAAAGAAGAAAGGAAGTTAGGAAGAAAATATGAAAACATCAGAATTAAAAACAATGATGCTTGAAATCACAAAAGATCAAGGCCTTGACATCCTACATCAGTCTATCGCCCAAATTGATTACAAAGAACCTATCCGGGTGGCTTTCTTGGGTGAATTTAGCACTGGTAAGTCAACACTAATTAACGCATTACTAAAGCAAAGAATTATTCCAATGCTTGACAAACCTACAAACGCTAATCCCATAGAAGTTAGTCCCGCAAGTGAGGATAGATTTGAAGTACTTCAATGGATAGACGACAAGGAAAAAATATCTGAGATCCAGCGGGATGATCTTCTTCATGAAGTTGTTACCTTTGAGTTGGGAAAGCGTATCTATATTTATCTAAAGAATACAGATATCTTAAGCGATGACGTAGTAATCATAGACACCCCTGGGATTTCGTCTATTTTGGAACATCACACTCAAGTGACCTATGGTTACTTGCCCCTTATAGATGCTGCGGTTTTTTTGATATCGGCAATACCGGGTGAAGCCACAGCTTCGATAATAAATTTTATTCAAAGGGAGATCAGCCCTATTGAAGGACTAAAGGACAGACTGTTTTTCTGTGTTACTATGTTGGACACATTACCCCCAGATACCAGAGAAAAAGTATACAAGCAAATCCAAGAATCACTGAAAAATGTCATTCCCAATGCTCGGGTCGTGGCCCTATCACCAAAACAAATTTTAGAATATGCAACTAATAATGATATGGACTCTTATTACGAATCAGGCATAGGAACTCTTATAGATTTTATAAAGGTTTATCTGCCTGACAAGAGAGAACATATAATGAATGAAAAGTTATGTAAGCATCTGAGAGCTTTGAAGGAACCAATTATTTCACAACTTGAAGCAAAACGAGTATCCCTCGATTATTCTACAACGGATTTAGATAAAGAAATTGAAAAAGCTCAGGATCAGATTGAAAACCTCAAGCGGAAAATATCGCAATTCAATAGCGAAGTCGAAAAAACTGAGAACAGGATTATGGATCAGATTAGGATAGAACAGGAATTATTGGTTGACGCAATCGCTTATAAGGCATCTAATGACATGGAGTTTACTGATGATATCAACTCCTTTTCTGAATCCGTTAAGGGGATCATTATAAATAATTACAGCAATATAGACATTCCTACAGTTTCCGATAAGGTAAGATTGGGAGATATTATAAATAGTAAACTTAGCCCCGAGGTTAACAACATAAAACGATGTATGGATCTTTCAGCGAATGTGATAACTACAATAGCAACCGTGTTTATTCCAGGTAAAACAGCTGCAGATGCTACTGGCGCTGCTGCAGTCGCAGCAAAAGAAATTGGGGAACAAGCTGGTAAGGAAGTAGCTGAAAAAGTAGCCAAGCAAGCTGTTAGAAAGGCAAAACTACTCAAGGTACTCGCATTTGTGGGCAAGGTTATCGATGAGATTAACCCAATTGAGAACGTGAAAGATCTAATTGAGTTTCCATTGTTAAAAGCAAGGATCAAATCGAAACTTTGTGAAACGATGCGACAGGTATTAGAAAGCATTTTTAATATTATTCATAATAATATTAGTGTCTACATAGATGAGAATTTCACTAAAAACATCAGGCAGCATAGCGAGACCTTAAATAGAATTAGAAAAGTAAAATCTGAGCGTATTGAGGACTTGGATAATGTTCGAGGACGTATAAAAATAGATATTCAACGTCTTAAAGATAATAACTGCTGACCATCGGAGGATAGATGGAAGATCAAAAGCATATAGATAGGATCTGTAAACTCAGAAAGTTCTGGGAAAACAACAGAGAGATTCTAAAAAAAGTATATGATAATGATGTCAAATTCGTTTATGATAAAGCTGCTGAGATAAGTGAGACAGAGAAGAAATTCAGGAATAAGCAAAGAGAAATCACCAACGATTTGAAAGTATTGAAAATCTGTGTAGCTGGAGATTTTAGCTCAGGGAAATCGACTTTCATTAACAGCCTTCTAGGAGAAGAATTGCTCGGCATGGATATCAATCCATCAACTGCTAAAATAACAGCCCTAATCTATGGGCCTGAATTGCGCTTCTTTAAATTCAATGAAAATGATCCCGAAAAAATTGAGATATCGAAAGAAGATTATCATGAATTATCGGTAAAAAAAGGAGCAAGAAAAAACGAAGATAGTATTGACCACTTCGAAATTACTCTTCCTAATGACCTGTTAAAAAGGATTAACCTCTATGACACGCCAGGTTTCAATACTGCTAAAGATAGCAATGTAGACGAAAGTCTGACTTTCAAGCAGATAGATAAGAGTGATTTGGTTATTTGGTTGAGTATCTGTTGTGATGGCAGTATAAAAAGTTCAGAATTGGAACAATTAAAAAGTCTTAAGGTACCCTTTCATTGCATTGTCAACCAGATCGACGATATGCCTGAAGAAAATGTAGATAAAGTTTTGGAAGAAATTGAGAAACAAATCAGGATAATTAATAATCATTCAAAGGTATTTCCCTACGCCGCCAAGCCTATTTTAGAAAATTCTTTACGCTTTGTAGAAATGAAGAATACTTTGGAGATGATCCTTAAAAACATCGAACAGAACAACAATGATCTTCAAATGGAAATAAATAAGGGTACGCTCTATCTGAATGGCAGGGAAGAGGTTGTATTACCTAAACCAGTAAAGAACCACTTTTTTGAATGTAAGTATAAATTCCAAAAATTTATTGATAACTGTATACTGGATAAGGAGGAAAAGAGAAAGTGTGAACAGAATAGTTTTGATAGGATAACTAGACAATATTGTATGTATATAATAACGATATTACAAGAGGCTAAGACTATAGCGAATGAGAAGATAACACGTACAAAAGAAAGAATATCGAATTTAACAAAATCTCATAAATCGGAGATTGAAGACATAGACAAAAGAATTAGACAGCGGTATAAGAACTTTAAGAAAATAATGGTAGATGGTCTAAAAAGGGACAAGTTATACCTGTATCATTATAGAAATGGCGCAAGAAGTGCATACGATTATGACGATTATTATGAATTGAGTGAATATGTAGATAAGTCGGTCAGAGAGTTTGCGAATTCTTTGATAGAGGCATTTAAGGAAGAATATTCAATTGATACTGATTTGGGATATTGGCGTTCACTATTTATTAGTAGTATCCAAATAGTAATTGAGCCGACTATAAAATCGATACCGACTAATATGAAGATTAAAGGTATGGACTATAATGAGTTGCTTAAATTTGAGCGCCAGCAGGTTGATAACATGATCCCCGATGAATTGTTTTTCTCACTATTGAATCTACATTGTATGAATCTAACATATCAAAAGATGCAAGGAGATATAGAACGTTTGAATAATCTTGTTAAGGATCTTAATGACTTTGTGCAATCAGCGTCTGATTTACTAAAAACATGATGTCAAATAGGGCTTATGAGAAAGATAAAGCTCACAAATAAACAGACCATATTAAGAATCAACAGGTTACAGTAGAGAGAAAGCTATTATTGGTATTGTGATGAAATAATAATTAGAAGGAGATAGCCATGACAATAAATAAAGAATATGAAGCTAAGAAACAAGCTCTGCTTGAATCCTATGACTTGCTAATGCTGTGCGAACACATAGATAACAAAGATGATATCAAATTACAAAAGGAACAGCTAAAGCAAGAGAAATTTATAATCAGTATCTGTGGAGCTATAAAAACAGGGAAAACTACTCTTCTTAATTATCTGTTATTCAATGGAGAGGAAATGTTGCCTGTTGATGTTACGCCTGAAACTGCCAAATTGGCGAAAATCAGCAAGGGTTCCTCTAAACACGCTGAAGTGCATTTCTTATCAAAAGCTGAATGGGATGAATATAAAAACACGCCCGATGCAAAGGAAGATCCAGAGATTGCGGAAACGTTGGCCAATCTTAAAATATCAGACTACATACACGATACCCCTTTTTCCATTAAACTTTATGATCTTAAAGATCTTACCAATTACATTTCCAAAAAGTCAGTATTGTCTCCATTGGTAAAGAATGCCGATATATACATTGATGAAAAAGTTATGGATAATATTGTGGTTGTTGACACTCCTGGTCTGAATGACCCCTGTAAGGCTAGGTCTGAAGTTACTCTTAATTGGGTGAACAAAACGGATGCAATGATCTATATCATGAACACAAAGCAAGCTTTTACAAAACAGGATGTGGATTTTTTGGATGAGTACTGCAGCCACATCGCGCCGGAAAAGATCATAATTGTGTTAGGACAGATCGACCGGGCAAATTTCCAAGAGGTTCAGAAATATATCAAAAATATGTCAGACTCCGAAGACTTTAGTAAAAGAAATTATCTAAAAAACCATGAACCATTCCCTGTCTCTGTGATGGCCGCTATGCTTAATAAATATCCGAAAAAGGTGGAGCATGCCAAATTTTATCAGGATAAGATATCTCCTGATCTAGTTAAAGAAGAGGGATATATGCCCGTTCTTGAAAAAGCGATCAATTCAAGTTTAATGAAATCGAAAGGGAATAGCATTCTTAATTCACATAGAAATAAAGTATATTCTCTATTACGTGATACAATTAGTCAAATTGATGATGAAATCGAAATCTATAAGGATAAACTGGATAATTATGGAAAATCGAAAAATGAAATAGAAAAAAAGAGAATATCCGTAGAGAAAATCGCCCAATCTATTAAGGAGGAAAATGAAAATTTTGAAGATGATTTTGATAGAATATTTCTACAGGACGTTGAGAACTTTATAACTCATAAATTCGAAAAGGAGAGACAAGATACAATAAAATATTATGAAACTCAGTGTCATAATAATTGGAAAAAATTTTATATCTGTTTAGCTAACACTCCTGTTTATTTCAGGGAGAGGATAAAAAACACGGTGAGCAGTGTCCTATTTGATAATTCTATGTCTCAATTCAGGAATCAGATTAACAGTATTTATGAGGAGACTTATAACAAGCTTAAGCTACAAATGGATGATTGTGATTTATGCTATAGGAAGTTTAAAAAACCAATACTAGATCTTCAAAAAATTCATGACAGAATAGATGAAATGGTGAATGTGGAACTTCAAAAAAATATTCTGAATAACCAAAGGAAAACCATATTGTTTCTGTTCACCAAACAAAAGAAATCGATACAGAATCTAATTGGAGTAGTTGATAAAGTGATTGTTAAGCTTTATAGGGTAGCGCGTGTGACGACAATAAATGAAATTCAAGGGGATATAAGAAAGCAGAAAGATAAGTATGTCGCTGACATAATGAAGTATCAGGAAGCTATAAAAGGGAATCTAACTGATATAACTGATAACCTTATAGAACGGGAAAAAGAAAGCGATAAGATCAAAGGAGTCATAAATGAGAAAGAAGACCAATTACATGAAGTCCAACTGCTTGAAAGCGAAATATCAACAAAACTCTCAAATACCTTCGGAGAATAACATGAACGGACAGAGTAACACATCTGTATCTGGGATCTGGTTATTTCTGGGACTTCTTGCACTTGCCGGTGTATCCTATATTATTTACATGTTAATAAAGCATAAACCAGACAAAGATGAAATTAGTGAAGATAGAACTTCCCAGGTGGTTTCTGAATATTTAAAGAACTATTATTTGCAAATTAGGAATCAGTTAAACCGAAGCTACAATTTGATGTATTCATTATCTCTTTCAGTGGACAACAAACTGCCTGATCCAATAAGAATAACTGATCTGAGAGATCTTGGGTTAGATTACGAGTCAGTTAAAAAAAACGGCTATCCCTATGTGTCTATTCTAGTGAATTCTGAGAATCACTTTGACTGGAACTTGAATCTTAACAAGGCCCATTCAATTATAAACAAAATGGCTGAGAAATATGTAATCGAAAACGTGTTGAGTGATTGTTTATCATCTCTGGAACTAAAAGTACAAGATGAGTTAAGGGACAAATCAGTAAAACTCTCAAGAGAATGCGACTTATATCCTAGAATCAAAGATTTACTAACCGGTATATAGCCATATAGTATAAGTGTCTTTATTAAAAACTCAATCGATTACCAAAGTGAGTTGTAGCAATATATCAAAAGTCAAAAGCGATAGCAGTATGGCATTGGAAAAAGCCAGCCATGTTATGGTGGGAAAAGCCCTCAACTGCGTTGACGCGTTTCTGAAGGAAATATCTGTATCGGGGAAAAGACAGATCACTTATGCCGAGGAACTGGGCTTAGGAAACACAGAGCATGAGATCATCGATCTTAACCATGAATAGAATATATCCCGAAGTCTGCAATCGGACGATTAATTTTAGGATCGGAGAATGTTTTCCCTTGACAGAAACAGCCCTGCTTAAAGTTTGTAAACTTACTTTGAACATAGAACAGCGCCGGGGGCGTAGTTCAGTTTGGTTAGAACGTCTGCCTGTCACGCAGAAGGCCGCGAGTTCGAGTCTCGTCGCTCCCGCCATAAATTGGACGTCAGGATTGGCGTCCTTTTTTCATTTGAGTAACTAAGCACTATGGCAGCCGTAATCTTCGGTCTTTACAACTTGATATTGGAAACAGCATTTTTGCTATTCTATCCGCTAATCTGGTTGATATGCTTGGGGAAGCATTACACAGACTCCCTCAAACCCCAAGGCAGCAACAGCGAAGGAGGAATATTGTTGCATGCCGCTTCAGTGGGTGAGGTCAACGCCGTCAAACCATTGCTGGTGTCTTTAAAACAGAAGTATCCTGATAAAAAGATTGTGATCACCACAAACACGGTTACTGGCTTAAAAGCGGCAAAGGCGATACATCAACAATCATTTCTGGCAGTGATGGATATCAGGCATTTGCGGAGAAAGCAACTCGCGATAGTAAATCCCAGTTTGATCATTATCATGGAGACCGAGATTTGGCCCAATCTCTTGCATGAAGCCGCGCGCCAAAACATCGCTGTGGTATTTGTGAACGCGCGCTTGTCGGAAAAGTCATTGCAAAACTATGCGCGGATAAAACGGATGCTCAGATACCTGCAAAAACCCATTCGCTGCATTATCAGCCAATCAGATGCCGACAGTGGAAGATTCAAGGGTATTTTTGCTGTGCCAGTGCATACAGCGGGTAATCTGAAATTCGCTCTCAAATTGCCTGAGTATGATTTTGCATCGACAAGGCGGCGCTTGGGTTTTGCGGAGAAGGACTTCATTATCTGCTTTGGCAGCAGCAGACCGGGGGAAGAGGGGATGCTCAAAGCTATCCTGCCCGAGCTGCAATCTAAAATTGAGCGGTTGAAATTCATCATTGCACCCCGCCACCCCAAAAGAACAAATGAAGTGGCTACGATCTATCCGGAAGCAACCCTGTACACACAGTTTGTTAAAAATGGTAGCGGGGGTGGCGATATAATGATCATCGACACCATAGGACATTTGAACGAATGTTACTCGATTTGCGACATTGCCATCGTGGGAGGTTCGTTCTTCAATTTCGGCGGCCATAATCCCTTGGAGCCAGCCTATTATGGAAAGCCGATAATCATTGGCGCGTATCATCAATCTTGCCGCGAATCAGTAAAAGCATTGGCCGGAGAATCCGCTATTCTGGTTTCCAATGAATCAGAGTTAGCTGAAAACATCATTGATTTGCACGGAAATCCGGAAAAGCGTTTAAGCATGGGACGCAGAGCACAGAAATGCCTGGAAAGATACGCGGAAGCTTTACACAAGCACATGGAGTTGTTGGAAAGATGGATCAGCTAAGAGAAGCAATGTTTTACCGCAAAGTGGGGGAGAGCGGGGTGGTTTGCGATCTCTGCCCACATCACTGTAACCTTAAAACAGGACAATCTGGTAAATGCAGAGGGAGAGAAAATCAGGGTGGCAAGATGATTGCCGTCAACTATGGAAAGCACATGGGGCTGGGGGTTGATCCCATCGAGAAAAAACCCCTGTATCACTTTCGACCCGGTTCTAAGATTATCTCCCTGGGAGCAAACTCATGTAATCTGAGCTGTTTCTTCTGCCAGAATTATGGTTCCAGCCAGTTCAAGTGCAACACCGAACACTTGAGTCCCCAAGAACTGTATGGACTGGTTCGGCAATTTTGCAAACATCAAGCAATGCAAGTTGCGTTTACATACACTGAGCCCTTTACCTGGTTTGAGTACATTTACGATTTTACCTGCATGGCTCCCGATGTGGATGTTGTCCTGGTCACCAACGGATATGTGAATAGCGAACCTTTACAATGTTTGTTACCAAGGATTAAAGCGATGAACATCGACTTGAAATCCATACGGCCACAATTCTATAAAGATAATTGCGGAGGCCAGCTCGAGCCAGTAATGGATACCATTCGTGCCGCTTACAGTGCCGGTGTGCATCTTGAGATCACCAATCTTCTGATTCCCGGCTTGAATGACACCGACCACGATATCAGTCTCTTGGCTGAATTTGTCGCATCTGTAAACAGGGATATTCCCTTGCACATCAGCGCCTACCATCCCGCATACAAGTCTGATATCGAGGCGACGAGGGCAAAGGATGTTATCCACGCTTGTGAAATAGCGTCGCGAACATTATCCCATGTATATGCGGGCAACATCATGGCAAGTAGTTATTCAGCAACATGTTGCCCTCATTGCGGTAAGGAAGTGATCTCATCCTATAGGAATAAATCCTGGATCACTCCAGCAGGAAAATGTCCAAACTGTGATTTTCAGATCTATGGTGTGTTATGATGCTGAAATTGATTCGGGAAAACCTGAGCCTGGCCGACGTGATGCTTTTTATTATCATTGTGGTCGTTGTCGTTTTAACATCCTACGGGATGGTGCAGAAAAGGGAAAACCGCAGAGTCTATATTATCAAAGAAAACCACTATTGGGCGGATTATCCGCTTTCGCAAGACCGGACAATTGTGATTGACGAACATAACACACTGCAGATCGCCAATGGAAAGGTGAGAATGCTGGAAGCTGATTGTCCTGATAAACGCTGCGTAAAACAAGGTGCCAGCGATTTGCTGCCGATAATATGTCTGCCTAACCACTTGGTGGTGGAGATCAGATCCACAAACCAGAAAAGGACATTGATTATCCAGTAAGAGTTTGATAGATGCTTAGATTTGCTATTTATACTTCCAACCATGGATTTGGCCACGCAACAAGAATGACAGCATTGGCGGAGGAACTGAACAGATTTGGCGTGTTCGTCCATCTGCGCAGCGACAGGCCAAAACACTTGTTTGGCAACCTGAATCGGAATCTATCCTCGGTTGAGGATGTGAGCTTGGATTTTGGGGTTCGCCAGTATCCCAA
>Ga0208459_1003786_pt1 | contig 11684 bp, 10 predicted proteins | sample AD_UKC087_MetaG_FD_184433 | JGI IMG/M metagenome (GOLD analysis project Ga0208459, IMG submission 184433) | Active sludge microbial communities of municipal wastewater-treating anaerobic digesters from USA - AD_UKC087_MetaG (SPAdes) (version 2) | ecosystem: Engineered > Bioreactor > Anaerobic >... | reverse complement strand
GTCCGCCGTGTTTCGTTTTGTGCGCCGCAGAAAGCTGCGCACAAAACAAAAAAAACGCGCGAGGGAGCTGGGGGGGCAGCATCAACCTCGCGCGGCAGCATGCGCAAGACGGGGTGGAGGGGGGGGGCGGAATCACCCCGCCTTGCCTGCTGTCGGTCAACTTAGCACTCTTCGTGCCATAAGCAACCATAAAAAATCAATAGGTTAGTCATTGGTGGGACAACGTTGCCTTGCAAACATGAAATATTAATTGCAGTTTCGATGAATTGCTGTATTTCAAGATAATTAATTTATAGGTTTTTCTTCCGAAAGGACGTGTTCAACCAAGAGCAAACGCTCCCTCGTTTCATCGCTTCATTGACCTTCAGCTCGTTTCTTCCCTTCCTTTGCCCCACACTTTGCCCATGTCCCTGCCCCCATCCTGGATTCCCGCCTCACGACGCATCTTCGGTGCTTCATCCCTGTCTGACGCTTGCCTCGAATACTCCGATACCAACGAGGATATCGACCTTACCCTCAAGACTCTCGACGTCCAACCAGGCCATGTCGTCGTTGGTGTCACGGCTAACGCCGACCTCCTGCTTTCCGCCCTACGTTACGATCCAGCTTTCGTCGCCGGTTTCGACCTCAACCCCGCACAAAACGCCTTGGCCGAACTCAAACGAACCGCCATCCACTCTTTAGACTATCACGATTACCTCGTCTTACTCGGCTACCGCACCCACCCCCGCCGACGAAAAATCTTCGAAAGCCTCCTTCCCAGTCTGCCGCCTTTGGTCCGTGATTTCTGGACCCGCGAAGATATGACCCAAGCAGTCAATGAAGGACTTTGGCGCCAAGGTACCGCCACACGAAAAGACCTGGAACAGTGGCAACGACACTTACTGCAACTCGGCCGTTTTCTCGGCCCCCAAACCATGAATGTCGTACTCGGTCTCGCCGGCTCCAGGCATGACCGAGAACAAATTCGCTCCCACGTCGCCCAGGTCTTCCCTCGCTACGCTCACAGCCTCCACCACCCCCATCGCCCCTCGCCCTTCAACCCGTTCTCTTTCCCCAACGGAATCATCAACTATCCCGCCTGCTCCAAATACGCCTGGGGTCTCGTCCCCGAAGAACATATCTATCCCCCCCTATCGCGAAAAGACTTCGAACTCATTCGCCCCAATCTACATCGCGCATGCTTCATCACCTCTTCGATGCTCGATGCTCTTTCCACCATGCCCAATAACGCGTTCCATAGAATGTATCTATCTAATATTACAGAGTATTTTTCAATTTCGGAAGAACGCGCTCTCGTCGAGGCCTTGCTCGACAAAGCCTGCTTCGGCGCCGTGGTTGTCCTGCTTTTCATCGCCCTCTCCCCTGGACAACGACGAGATCTGCTCGATCACGATTCATGGTCCGATCGGGGGTGGAATCGCCTCTTTTTCGGTACTCGCCGGTGGTCTGATATGCACAATGATTTCAAGGACTTCGTAGTCAGAGGCTCGGATTTTTTCCCGCGATGGGCCCGCGAGCTTCGACAAAAACAGAGCCGTGAACGGATCGTCACACAAGCAAAAAATCGACTGGTAGATTCGTGGCGACGCTTCTCCACCGCGGATTACGCCGAGGCGGGGCGCTCCTCCCTCTCCTCCGCCCACTTTCTACTCAAGCACGCCCAGGACCGATGGGAGGAAGCCTCCCAACTATCCCATCCCGATTATGTGCTCATCGAAAACGAAGCACGAACAGCCGCTTTCTATTCTGATCTTTTCGCCAACCTCCGCGCTTCCCACGCCCACCGCTCGTTTTATCCCTTTGATTACGCTATCTTACACAAAGTGCGTCGACACGGCGCCACCTACGAGTTGCCGGAATTGACCACGAGCGTTTGACCCATCCTCGAGCCAAGAGAGGATTGACGTCACCCGGATCCGACCACAGGTTCAGCCTCGCTTTCGTGGTACCGTTATCCAACTCATCGAACTGAAGGAGTTTTTCATGTCCAAGGTCACCTTTCACGGCAATCCCGCAACTCTCGAAGGAAAGTTTCCATCCCCAGGAGACAAAGCCCCGCCCTTTACCCTCGTCAACGGCAAGCTCGAAAACATGGATTTGACTTCGTTTTCCGGCAAGAAAAAAGTCCTTACCATCAACCCGAGCTATGACACCCCGGTCTGCGCCAAAGCGGCCCGGGAATTCAACACGCGAGCCGCCACCATCAACGACGCCGTCGTGCTCGCCATCAGCGCCGACTTGCCCTTTGCCCAAGGCCGATTTTGCACAGCCGAAGGAATCGAAGGCGTCGTGCCCCTGTCCGCTTTCCGCAGCCCAACCTTTGCCAAAGACTATGGCGTGCTCATCACCGATGGACCCCTGGCGGGACTGACGGCCCGCGCGGTGGTGGTGATCGACGAAAACGATAAGGTCATCTACTCGGAACTCGTCGGGGAAATCGTCAACGAGCCGAATTATGAAGCGGCGCTGGCATCGCTTCGATAAACACCTTTTCGGCCTTACCTCGCGTTACCCTTCGGGACTACCCTTTGGACCTGCCAGGGTGCCACCGCAAGGTAATTCGCATCCCGCATAGCGATTTCGAAACGTCTCCGCTCGCTTCGCTTGCCATAATTTCCCGTTATCCCATACCACATAGGGGGGAATCGCTTTGATGAAGCGCCAAGCGGACGAAAAAGAATAAGCGCCTTGGCCGACGACAGCGAGCACATCTCCTTCTTCGGGGCTCTGTCCCCATAGGGTATATCCCCATACGTCGTGGGGGTCGCATAAGGGCCCAAAAAGCGTGAAACGTCGTCGTTCCCGTGAGGGGCGTGTCACATTGACGATAGGAGCGAAGCAATACTCGAAAAATCGATCGTCGCCGAGCATTTGGCTTCCCCCGTCGACGATGGCACCACCCGGCTTCACGGCAAGGACGGAAAGAACGATATGGGTCGGATGGGAAGCAATATATCGCCCTGGTTCGAAAAAGATCTGGATATTCGGGATGATAGGTTCTAGCCGGCGCCGTACGCTGTCGCCGATCCGTTGAGCAAAAACATGGAGAGGTTCGACGGCGGTGATTGTACATGCGTAAGGGTCGAACGCGGGCTTCGCTGAGGTCATGGACGAGCCCAAACGAGAAGCCAGCGTTTGAAGCAGAATTCCTTTGTCTTCGGCCTTATGAAGAACCGCTTGCCCTTCCGGGTAAAATCCCCCTCCAAGATCGAGGAAGGACATGCGTTGTCGCACGGACGACGGTTGATCGGCGAGCCAGGCGGCGATGGTTTCGATGTTGTTTATATATTTTTCCGGGGTTTTATTCCAACTCGAGTGAACGTGGAGACCGCACCAAGTCAGATTGGGGCAGGTTTGTGCTTGGTCGATGGCGTAGCGCAGTTGTTCGATCGGAATGCCGAACTTGGACCAGGAAGGATCCTCCGACGGTGCTGCACACAGGCGAAAACCGATCCGCAGGGGCCGTGGGGGGGCCATGGCTCGAGCCAGGTCGATGATACGCTTCAGCTCGGAGAGATTATCGACGATGAGGATGACGCGGTTGGGGTGTTGAAGGGCCAGTTCGAGTTCTTCACGCGTTTTTCCTGGGCTGCTGAACAAAATGGTGCCGAATCCGAGTTCGAGAGCGAGTTGCAATTCGAAAAGGCCCGCGACATCGGCCTGCAAGCCTTGCTGATGAACGATTTGCCCGAGAGCGGGTAAGTCATTGCTTTTCAAGGCATAAAATGCATGGCTGCGGGGAACGGACGTTTGCATGGTCTGCACGAAATGGGCGGCTATCGAGCGAAGCTGGTCTGCCTCCAAAAAATATTGTGGAGTTCCAAAACGTCGGGCGCTTTCCAGCATTGGCTCCATGGGAAGCGAAAGAATTCGTGGGTCGAATGCGGTCGGAGCCGCATCGTTGAGCGGTTCGTCGAGCAAGGCCCGTAGTTCGTCTACCCAAGGATTCATGGCCTTGTCTCGTAGCGAACGATTTGGGGAAGGATGTTCATGAGCTTGTCGATGCCGCTCGAATCGGACGGCTGGACGAGCACGTAACCACGGATGAGAGGCGTCGAATCGACGTCGGAAGCGGTTCCTTCGGTATCGTAGACGTGCGTAGCGATGATTCCCAGGTCGTGGGTGCGCTCATGCAAACCGGAAAGGTCGATGGGAGAGTTTTCATGCCCCGGGGGTGCGATGAGATACAGGACGGCACCTTCGGAGGAGGGGTAACCCAGCGGGATGGGTTCATTCATGGCGGCGGCGATCATGACAGCCAACGAGGTGTATCCCAGTAGTTTTGCCATGAGGTGATTGAAGGCGCTGAATCCAGGGCGAATGGACGATTCGAGGACGTGGATGCTACCCCGATCCACTTTGAAATCCACCATGCACACGCCGTGGTGGATACCGAAAGCGCGAACGATTCGATGGCATACGGAGATCAAGGTTTCCTCATCTATGCCGTGATGCGAGAGGCAAGGGGGTGGGACGAGCAGGTATCCACCAAAAAGTCCGAGCGTGGGACCGGGCAGTTTTCGAGTGATGCGAAGCAAAGCAATATGATCGGCCTGGACAAGGAAGTCACAGCTAAATTCGATTCCTCCGACGAAAGATTCGAGGAGAAACTGATGTTTTGGGTAAAGGAACTGTCCGGAATCGGATAATGGCTGCGGTTCGAAGCGCGGATCCGAAAAGGTGTTGAGGGTTGCTTTTTTCAAACGAGAAATATTTCGGATCAGGTCCTTGGGCGAATCATTTCGAAACAGGAATTGGCTTTGGGTGCCGGACAATACTTTGAGAACGTTCGGATAGCCGATGGTCGCCGCGGCATCGAGATCGGCTTCGGAGAGGAGAGTGAAGGCCGATGTGGGGACCCCGTGTTCGACGAATGCCTGTTTGCACAGCCATTTGTTGGAAGCCAACGCGCACGTTCGAGCGCTGGGAAAGGGCAAACCGAAGTGGGTGGCGAGGGTGCGGGACAACGAAAAATGAAGTTCTTCATCGATGCCCACGACCGCTTCGAATTGAGCCTGATGAGCGTGTGCCCACGCATCGGTTTTCTCCACGACCCGCTTTGCATCAGATAGGTCGTCGGCAATGCCATGAAGCGGCGGAAGAGGCTCGAGCAAGGTGGGGGGAGCCACGACGAGCAGACGGTCGAGTTGATGTCGTTGGTGCAGGGATTCGATGCAGCATCGAAGTTCGATGGCTCCGATTCCGTAGGCAGGAAAAAGGATGAAGGATTCCATGGGAAGAGAGCCACGGTAGCAAGGGGGGCAGGGGGAAGATAGACAGTGAAAAGAAGCTGGATTTGGCGTGTTGGCGGGACGCAAGGGAATCATTCGGCGCGTTCGTGTCCGCCTGCCATCTCGTCGAGTTCGGCTTCGATTTCGTCGATGGGTCGGAGGGATTTTCCTTGCATGGGGATGCCGCGGGCCACGGCCACCCGTTCGAGCGCTCGCTGCAATCCCTGACGATCCAGAACGGCGGGCAGCCAAATGCGCTCGCCTTCCCAGGAGCGAAGGGCAACGTTCGAGGATTCGAATACGATTTCATCGATTTCCGCCCAGCTCAAGTTCTTGATTTTGGGCCAAGACAGACCGAAAACGTCTCGGTATTCGACACCGTCGGGATGGATGACCACGCCTCGCATGCTGGTTCGGAGCATGGCCGCGATGCCCCCGAGCAGAACCAATACGGCTAACGTACGGGCACCGAGGATGCGATGCGAATCGCCTTCCACGATATAGCGAAACAGCCAACTATCCGACGTGTGCAGGCTTGCGGCCATCACGAGACCGACAAAAGCGATGGCGAGCACAAGGTAGAGGGTGGGAAGGATCCAGGTGCGCAACGGGGGGCCAAAGGATTCCCGTCCCTGGGGACGATAGGTCATGTCGAAGCCGGGAGGGCGGGATTCTCGAGCCATGCCTATGGTGTAGGACACGCAGGGGGGGGCAGGCAATAAGCGACGAACGATAGCGGGGCGAAGGGCGGCAAGAGCAGGAACCTCCATGGTTTCATAGAATCGAGATGGGTTTTCGGACCGCGGTTCGCTTGGGGAGGCATTCGGGGGCCCGAGAGAATTGAAAAGGATTTTTCCAAGCGAGATGGCGAGGAGAGTAGCGTGATAATGTGTAAATTCAATAGGTTACTTCTTATGGGGGAGTGGTGTCACGAATGTGTCGCGGGTTTTACGGCTCTTTCGGCGAGCCGGATAGGTTCACCAATACCGGGTTGGCGGTGTATTCGATACCGGGATGATTTCCACATTGGCCATGTTGGTTGTTGCCCCGGCAAAACACGGCACCCTGACTGTCTACGCCACAGAGGTGAGTCGTGCTGTCGTTTCCGGTGCCTTCGGCTTGTACCACACCCTGCAGGGGCGAGCCGGTTCCCCGGTACGACCAGCATTGCACTTGGTTTTCTGCTGTTATGGCGCAATACGAGGGTCCCACCAGCGACCGGATTGCTTGTCCCCATGATGTGGGAGGAGACGATGAGTCGGACCAGGTTCGTACCGTTCCATCGGCCATGAGGGCTTGTCGGGGTCGCACCTGCACGGCGCCTCGCAGGAGGGGCGCTGGGGTGGGGGCGCGCACGATTTGTCCCTTGTTCACCCGAGCCAGATAGACATCTCCCTGCCGATCCAACACCACGAGATCGCCAAATTCGCTCATGGCCATGTCTTTCCCTTGGTTGAATCGAGGCTCGGGGGAAAGGTGCAAGTTTTCGAGAGAGGAGAAGTTCGGGTTATGGCCTATTCGAAGGGAACCATCGTCGAACAGCGCTGCCACGGAGCCGAGAACTCCCATATCCGGCAATCCCACGGCGATAGCGTGGTCCAAAGCCGGGACTCGGATGGGCAATCGCTTTTCGGTCTTGCCAAAAAAGCAATGGGCTTGTCCGGACGAATTCCACGCGCAGGCGTAGGCTGATTGGGCGATTAACCGCACGATTCCAGACAAGGAGGGAACGGGTTGCGGGGTTGGACCCCAGCACCATACCTCGCGATTTTGCGATAAGGCGCAGGTGAAGTCTTTGCCTACCTGCACGTTTTTCATCGCTGGGATGTCGGAGAGCTTCCGGGGACGGGGCAGATATCGTTGGGAGGCCTGTCCCAAACCTCCTTTTTCGTTGTGTCCCCAACAGGCAATGGCTCCGTCCGAGTTCCGAAGGCATGCGGCTTGTGGGGCAATCGCCAATTCCTCTACGCTGCCAAACCCTTCCAGGGAGACATCACCCTTTTCCAAGGCAGGCAAGGAGACACCCGAGCCGAATTCGTCCATGCGGGAGCAAGTCACGTGGTTGCCATTCGTGGCGCAGACGATCGGAACATCCACTTCGAGCCATCCGAGCTGGTTCAACCCGAACGGATTTGCCCCCGGCACCTCTTTGAAGGAGGCTTTGGGAGCGCCGAGATCTTGACAAGCCACCGTTTTCGATTCGAAAGCCACGCATAAGACCGAGAATCCAACCTGCATGGAAACCGCTGTTTTCCCTTCCGGCAGGGGTACGCGGACCACCTTCGACGTGCCCAGATCTCCGTGACGGACACATTGAATCCCTGAGGGCATGCGCGCACAAACATGATTGAGCGAGACGGAAAGCTCGAGAACGTCTGTCCATCCGGGCATGGAAAGGGGTTTGGCTTCTGGCTGCATCGCTCCCCGGGGGAAACAGCTCACGGTCCCATCGCGATGAAGAGCGCATAAGACGCCGCCGAACAGGGTACCGTCGGCTATGCTCCGGTTGCCATGAACTCGTTGGACATTGTTTAAATATTTGAAATTATTGGGTATTTCTTGACCTTCGGCGAGTGATAGGACAGAACCATCCGTACGAGCGATCACGATGAGTTCGTCGTGTGGATTGATGGTGAGTCGAGTCACATCCACGGCGTTATCGATATTCGGAAGAATACGGGGGATGGGCTTTTCCGGACTTCCTCCCCAACAGCTTACTTTGCCATTGTCAAGGACAGCGCAAAAGCCTTCCAAGCCTGTCGTAAGGCGAACGGCTTTGGGCGGTGGGACGAGAGGTGGGGGCGGTGGGGGTGGTTTGGAGGGTGGGCTGGTTTTTTCCTGGACCGGGTTGAGCGTTACGTTTTCGGGGGGAGGGGGTGGGGAATGGCAGGCGATGAGCGTGGACAGGGAAAGCAAAACCCAATGGGTTGGTTTCATGGGATCAATGCTATCACCTTCGGGGGGAGCATGGTTGTTTGCATTGATTGAATCCGCATGTTTTTCTCGTTTGGACGGCCGTGGGAGCGGCTTGGGGGTGTCGTTGGGCAAGCCGATGGGCTCGGGGTCATGGTAGGCGCAGGGCGCGGTTGGTTCGGCGTATGCGGTTTGGAGTTTGCCTTTCGATGACTTGTGCGGGGGCTGCTATCAGGGGCCAAAGTCCTGTCGACGAAGCCCGTCCATGCGGAGGCTTTCGCATTCAGGGGGTCGTTGGGTTGTGGCAGGCATCGTTCATGAAATCGATGGCCCAGGAATATCGGTGAGAATCCACGAAACCGCTGAGGGGCATGAGGGGGTAAGGTTCATCACTGCGATGCAATGTGAAACCGATCGTAAATACCGTAGGATAGGCATGCGCAAGCAAATACTTCAGCCTATCGTGGTCACCCGCCAGGATTGTGAGACGTAGCGTGTTTTCTTCGAAGGCTCCTGCCAACACCTTGTGTATTTGGCATTCGAATACGTGTCCATACCCTACCTGCATCTGAGGGGATGCCGTCAAGCATAAAACCAATCGAGGTTTTTCCGTTTCCCCGGGTTGTGCATGGGTATTTTCAATTTCGCGCATCGGATGACGCATCGTCGTGGCGGATGCCGCGGTCGTGGAAGAATCCGGGAGTCCTTCCGAGTGATGGGGAGTGCGGCAGGCAACGACGATCATCGCGCACCCCCAAAGCACCGGACTATTTTCCAGCAGCTTCGAAAGGATTGAGGATGGGCCCCGGCGCATAGAATAGGGAGTAGCGGTTTTCTCTCGCGCCATCAATACGCAAGCGGCCGCAACCGTATCAACGCGGGTCGGATGGTGTGCGAAAAACCTTGTATCGAATCGATGGTCGTTTCGTCGTGAATTGGCGGACGGTTATCGTGGCTGCGTCATGAACTTCATCGCAGCTCGCGCGCCCGTTTTGTTCTGCCGTGTGTTATACTGTTGTATCTTTGCATCGTTGACTGCCCATGGACAACATTGTCTATTTTCTAACGGATGCTTCAGACGAGCAGGCGCGGGAAGCGGCGGCTGCCATGGAGCAAACGGCACGAGAGTTGGCCCCCATCTTGGCAAGGGAGGTGCGTTTTCACGTGGAAAACGTATTGCCCAGAGCGCTTGCGAAGCTTCGGCTCCACGGAGCTGACGTTCTTGTCGTCGATGCGCGTCATGAAGCGCCGACGGAGCAGAGCAAGGCGGTGCAACTATTGCGTGAGTTGTATCGCGAACATGAAGTGGCGGGGCCTACGAGTCGTTCGAGAACGATTCTGGTCGCGCCGGCAAGCCCATTCGGTGCGCAAATCGCTTTCGAAGCAGGGCGACTGCGGATTGGTTCCACGTTGCCTCTCGAGGCGCAGGACAGCGGATGGGCAAGGATATGGCATCATATCGATCGGGCCATTCACGAACGACGTGGCGGGAAAACGGCGATTTGTCTTGCGGGTGGGGGCATCGAAGGCGGGTTTTACGAAGTCGGTATCCTTCGTGCTTTGCAGTATTTTCTGCCCAACTTTTCCCTGGCTAATGTCGATATCATTTGCGGCATCAGTGTGGGTGCCATCATCGGCGCTTTTCTCGCCAACGGGCTCGGTCCCGATGAAATCATGCGCGGCATGAAATTAGGCGAGGGGCGTCTAGAAAAGTTACGAAAATCCGATGGTTTCGACCCCAACCTCGGGGAAGTGGCGCGCAGGTTTTCTCATGGCCTTCGTCGTACCGCGCGTGGCGATGTGTCCTTGCAAACGCTGCTGCAACTCATCCCTTCTGGCGCGTTCGCCGGCACCGCCCTGTTGCGTTACCTCGAACGAAACCTCACGAAACCTGGCATGATCAATCGATTCACCGACCTGCCCCGTCAGTTTTATGTTGGCTCCACCGACCAAGACACCATGGAACACGTGGTTTTCGGTGAACCGGGTCTGGATCATATCCCCATCCACAAGGCCATTCGCGCCTCGGCCGCTCTGGCACCATTTTATGCGCCGCAACGCATCGAAAACCGATACTTCATCGATGGAGCCTTCACTCGAACCACCAATATCCGCGTCGCCGTCAATCATGGCGCCACGTTCATCATCGTCATCGATCCTCTCGTTCCCATGGTTTCCGAGCGTCCTGGTTATGTGGCTTCCAAAGGCGCGGTCCTGGGCACCATGCAGGCCCTCAAATCCATGATTCACGGACGTTTTGGCGCGGCCGCCGAACATATGCGAGCCCGCTTTCCCCAGGTCTCCCTGCATCTTTTCCAACCCGATGGTGCCGCCATGCGGTTGATGGCCGGGTCGCCGATGAAATTTTTTTATCGCACCGAAATCGAAGACGTTACGTATCAACAAACCATCCGCACCATTCGTCAGCGCCTATTGCCATCGCTGCAAAACGATTTCGCACGTCACGGTATTGCGTTCGTCGACCCGGAAGCGTCCCGCTATCAAACCCAAAGAAGTCTGGTCGACGAATCCGATGATGATCTCGTGGCTTGAACGCTTCCTGTCATCGAACACACCTTTGCCATGCTGCAGCCCCGTCCATGACTACCGATCGTGAACGATGGTCGCTCGTCTGTTTTGTGGCCGGGCATGTTTGGCGGAGTCTCGCCTGGGCAACATCTATGAGCGCGTCTGTTTCGAGGTCCATTGGAATATGATGGGATTCTACAACTCTGGTCGGACGGGGATATCGAACGACCCGATGTAGCCGCTTCGCCATGGTGCAGGGGGTGCCAGCTTCGGTACGGTTCGCGCGCCTGGCTCCACACGATTGGCACACGCCGCGAAGCATGTACGACAAAGTCGGGAACCCCATCGGATGCAGGCCCAGCCATGACCCCGAAGCCATGGTGAAGCGTGTACCAGGTTCGGCACGTCGTGATTTCGGGTGGTTATGTACGCTGCTCGGTGGCGGCGCGCCAAGGTAACCGTGCCCTTGACGGGTCTTTATAGACGTAACCACTTGAAATGTATTATAAATATAGCTAAGCGGCGATGCGCCATCCGAATGGGGCAGTCGCCACGGGTTGGGTGAGGTCCAGACGACCCATGGCCCCGAAAGCGAGACCCTTGGACTATGGGGACGGGCTGCGGATTGGTCTTATAACGGGTGGCATGCGTCGTCTAGCTGCTCTCCGGGGTCTCCGCGAGCCTGCGCCCGTGCCCGGGTAGCCGCCAAAGGTGCGTAGGGTGCGTCCTGAAGGTGGAGGAGAGTGTTGCCTCGACGTGTCATGAAGGCTAACCTTCACCGGTTAATGTGAGGGTATGATCCATTACCCGGTCAGACAGCACCTCGATGGGAAGAGGCTTGGAATGCAGTTACGAGGCAGTCAGCAAGGGCAGGTTGGTTCGGGTATGATCCATTACCCGGTCAGACAGCACCTCAATGGGAAGAGGCTTGGAACGCAGTTACGAGGCAGTCAGCAAGGGCAGGTTGGTTCCAGAATTCGTCCCACCGTCCGACCAGGGCCAGCATGC
>Ga0208459_1003783_pt1 | contig 11689 bp, 9 predicted proteins | sample AD_UKC087_MetaG_FD_184433 | JGI IMG/M metagenome (GOLD analysis project Ga0208459, IMG submission 184433) | Active sludge microbial communities of municipal wastewater-treating anaerobic digesters from USA - AD_UKC087_MetaG (SPAdes) (version 2) | ecosystem: Engineered > Bioreactor > Anaerobic >... | reverse complement strand
ACTGTTCCAATTCACGTTTCTTTTTGAACGTCAGTTTGCGCTTGTCGTTGTCACTTTTTCTTTCCGATTTTAGGGCTTGATTGTTTGTTGGATTTTGTGTTTTTAATTTTTTTTCACTCTCTTCTGAATCTTTTAATTGAGCCCACTGACGGTAATCGGTATAGTTCCCGGGGAAATCCTGAATATCCCCGTTGCCTTTGAATACCAACAAATGGTCAACCACTTTATCCATGAAAAAACGGTCGTGACTGACAACAATAACGCACCCTTTGAACGTAATCAAATAATCTTCCAAAACATTGAGCGACGCAATGTCCAAATCGTTGGTGGGTTCGTCAAGTACTAAAAAATTAGGATTATGCATCAATACTGTGCACAAATAGAGTCGCCTTTTTTCGCCACCGCTCAAATTAGCAATAAAATCGTACTGTTTTTGCGGAGGGAACAGAAAATGCGTCAAAAATTGTGAAGCTGTCATTTTACGACCACCGCCCAAATCAACCTCTTCGGCAATGGCACGCACGGCATCAATCACTTTCATCGAATCGTCGAAATTAAGCCCCGATTGGCTGTAATAGGCAAACACCACCGTTTCGCCAATATCAAACCGCCCACTATCAGGAGGAATTTTGCCAAGCAGCATTTTTAGAAAAACCGATTTGCCGGTGCCGTTTTTGCCCGTAATACCAAGTTTTTCGTAACGCGAAAAATTATAATAAAAATTATTTAAAATAACCTGCCCGTCAAAAGCTTTCGACACATATTGCGCCTCAAAAATTTTAGAACCGAGATAAGATGATTTCACGCCCAACGATAACTGTTTTTCCTCTATGCGCCGTTTGGCACGCTCCTCTATTTCGTAGAATGCGTCAATGCGACTCTGCGCTTTTGTGCCACGCGCTTGCGGCTGTCGGCGCATCCAATCCAACTCCTTGCGGTAGAGATTTTTCGCACGCGCCGTTTCTGCATTAAAATTATCGATGCGCATTTCGCGCTGCTCCAAATAGTAGGTGTAATTGCCTTTGTAGTGGAAAAGTTGCTGTTGGTCTATTTCTAAAATATCGGAACAAACACGATCGAGAAAATAGCGGTCGTGCGTAACCATGAGAAGCGTCATTTTCGACTGGTTGAGAAAATCTTCGAGCCACTCCACCATTTCCAAGTCAAGATGGTTGGTAGGTTCGTCCAACAGAAGCAAATCTGGTTCCGTTATCAGCACATTGGCTAAAGCCAATCGCTTTTGCTGACCGCCACTCAACTGCTCTACCGGCTTGTCGAAATCATGAATTGCCAATTTGCCGAGAATTTGCTTAATGCGCGTTTCGTAATCCCACGCATTGAGTCTGTCCATATCGGTCAAAACAGCTTGAAAATCGTCAGCGTAACGTTCATTATCTTTTTCGTGCAGTGCCAACAACCGTTCATATTCGGCTATGGTTTTCACCACATCGTTGTCCGACAAAAAACAGGCTTCCAAAACCGTTACGCCGATTGGAGATTTAGGCTCTTGCGACAGAAATCCAACGCGCAAATCTTTGCGAAACGTAATTGTTCCATCATCGGGCACCTCGTTGCCCACCAAAATATTGAGCAACGTGGTTTTTCCGGCACCATTTTGAGCCACCAAAGCTATGCGCTGACTTTGGTCGATGCCAAAAGAAATTCCCTGAAAAAGAGCACGTTCGCCAAACGATTTGGTTAAATTTTCTACTTGTAGATAGACCACCCGAAAAGAAATTAACTATAGAAATTGGTTGGGTTTCTTATTTAAACAAACGAAGAATATCGTTACCATTGGCGTAGATAAGTAATGCCAACAACAAGAACATTCCTATATTCAACGCTGTTTCCATAAATTTATCACTCGGTTTGCGCCGTGTAATCATTTCGTACAAAATGAACAAGACATAACCGCCGTCTAAAATTGGGATTGGCAAAATGTTCATAAAGGCAAGAATAATCGACAAAAATGCGGTCATATTCCAGAAAATGCTCCAATCCCACGTGGCAGGAAACAGGTTGCCAATAGCTCCAAAGCCGCCGAGACTTTGTGCACCCGCTTTGGTGAACACAATGCGAAATTGACGGATGTAACTATCCAAAGTTTCCACGCCCATCGACCAGCCGGCGGGGATAGATGCGAAAAATCCATAATTTTGGCGCTCAGTAACAAAATATGCAGACGGATTGCGCACCAGCACGCCTATTATGCCATCGGAATTAACATAAATACTGTCGTCTATTACCTGATGATTACGCACATAACTTATGGCGATTTTTTTATCGGCGCATTGTTTCAATTCTTCTTTAATATCTTGAAGCACAGCCAATTGTTTACCATTTACGCCAATAATACTGTCTCCTTTTTGAAGTTTGGCATCAGCAGCCGGCGTACCGGACGAAACAGTTTCCACCACAAAAGGCACGCGCACCATCAGGAATTGTTTTTCCTGTGCTGCTACTATTTGTTCGCTAAAATCGGCAGGCAGCGTTACGGGAACTTCCACTCCTTGTCGGCGGACTACCACATCGCATTTGCCATCAATAATTATTTTGTCTATAATGTCGCGTTCGGTAACCATTTTTTGACCATTCACCGACACCACCACATCACCATTTTGGAAACCATTAGCCAAAGCCGTTTCGCAATAGTTGTAGCCCAAATAGGCATTTTCGACAGGCAAATATTCTTTTCCCCAAGCAAAAAGCAACATCGCATAAATGATAATCGCCACAAGGAAATTGTTCAAAACGCCTCCCGTAATAATGAACAGACGTTGCCATGCCGGTTTTGAACGGTATTCCCACTCCTGCGGCTGACTGTTCAGCACGGTCGGATCCATCGATTCGTCCACCATACCGGCAATTTTGCAATAACCGCCCAACGGCAACCAACCAATGCCCCATTCGGTCGATTCGGGGTGTTTGCGCCAATCGCTATCGTCCAATTCGTCCAACGGCGCAGGCACCATTATAACTTTGCCCTTTTTGTCCGTTTTCGGATAACCATCTTCATCGAGCAATGGCTGCATATGGTCGGGCAAGTTTTTCGCAAACCAGCGCGCTTGCCACTTTCCGTTGATTTTTTTAAAACGGACAATAGAAAATTTAGGATTGAAAAACAGGTAAAATTTATCGACACGAGTTTTGAAAATACGCGCCCACATAAAGTGACCGAGTTCGTGTACAAAAACTAAAAGTGATAGACTTAGAATAAGTTGTAAAGCCTTGATTAAAAATGTTTCCATATTATTGAGTTACAAAAAAATCGTTTTAAAATAATTCTGCCGTTATTTTACGTGTTTCAGCATCGCACGCCACATAATCCTCGTAAGAAGGTTGCTTTATAAAAGTTGATTTCGCCAACACTGCTTCGATAACATCGCTCATTTGGCAAAATCCTATTTTATCTTTCAAAAACGCCGCCACCACCACTTCGTTTGCAGCATTAAGCACACACGGCATATTGCCGCCTCTGCTCATAGCTTCGAACGCCAACGCTAAGTTTCGGAAACGGTGCAAATCGGGTTGTTCAAATGTGAGCGCACCGCAAGTGGAAAAATTGATTCGTTCAAACGTGGTGTTGCAGCGCGTGGGGAAAGTCAACGCATACTCTATGGGCAAACGCATATCGGGAACGCCCAATTGCGCTTTTACACTGCCATCGCAAAACTGCACCATGGAATGTACAATGCTTTGCGGATGCACCACTACTTCTATCTGCCCATGCTCCAAGCCAAACAGCCATTTTGCCTCTATCACCTCAAACCCTTTGTTCATAAGGCTGGCAGAGTCGATGGTTATTTTCGCACCCATGTTCCATGTCGGATGTTGAAGTGCCTGTGCAGCGGTAACGGTAAGCAGTTCGTCGTATGTTTTTTTGCGAAACGGTCCGCCCGAAGCGGTCAAAATAACCTTTTCCACTTCTGCGGGATTTTCGCCCACCAAGCATTGGAATATGGCGCAATGTTCGGAATCGACAGGCAAAATGGCTGCCCTATTTTCCAACGCAAGCCGTGTTATCAATTCGCCGGCTAGTACCAATGTTTCTTTGTTCGCCAACGCTATTTTTTTACCCGCTTTTATCGCTTCAATGGTCGGCAAAAGCCCCGAATAGCCTACCATAGCAGCCACCACAGTCGTAATCGGTTCCATAGCAGCCACTTCGGCAATAGCACGATTGCCGGCAAAAACTTTTATCGGCAAATCAGCCAGAGCTTTTTTCACTTTGTCGTAATACGTTTCATTGGCAATAACCACCACTTCGGGCAAAAACTGCCGTGCTTGCGCTATAAGTAAATCGGCATTATTATTTGCCGTCAGCGCATAGACTTCAAACAAATCGGGTTTGGCTGCCACCACATCAAGCGTTTGAGTGCCGATGGAACCGGTAGAACCTAAAATGGCTAAACTTTGTTTATGAACCTCCAAAATTGATTGCGTTTTTAAAAAATAATATAGTCGGAAGGATTTACCGTTTTTCCTTTCTGCCACAATTCGAAATACAAATTCGATTTTCCTTCCACACCAACAGCATCTTCGATAACACCAAGCACTTCGCCCGCTTTTACTTCGTCGCCGACACGTTTAAGCATTTGACCGATGTTTTTATACACCGAAATATAACCATCGGGGTGCTGAACTACCATGGAATAACCGTGTTGCAACGTATAGTCAATGGCAACGACTGTGCCGTCCTGTACTGCTTTCACCGCAGCATTTGAAGACGATACGAACGTTATGCCATACGATTTTGTGGGGTTGTAAGGTTCGCTTATAACGCCCGAAACCGGTTTCATAAATACCATTATCTCGCTATTGGCGGCAGGTTTTACGTTTGCCGTGGTGTATTTTTCCTCTTCTTCAAATTTTTTACAAAATTGCTTTTCGGCATCACTTTTTACATCAAGTACTTTTGCCAATTTTTCCAATTTAATGGAATCGATTGGTATCACGGAATCGACCTCAACCGAGCCGCTCAGAACTGATTTTATAACCGTCATTTGAGCTTCCTGAAAATACATTACGCGTTGCAACGAATCCAATTCCAACGATTTTTTTACCAAATCGGAACGGATAGACGCATCAGAATAGCCGGGCAAAAAATATTTGATAGGCGTATAGAAAATTACCAAAGAGATAACCGCAAACGAAATGACTGCAAACAGACAAGCGTACAAAAAGACCGATAAGCGCGACAAATGTACACGAAACGTCTCCTCAAGCGTGTTTTCGTTAAGGATAGAAACCTTGTACTTAAAGCTAATGCGCTGAAGAAAAGTTTTTTTGTTATGTCGGTTAAATTTTTTGCCCACGGTATATAGTTTTAAATTTTTAAGTTAATATGCGGTATGATTAAAGTTGCCAATTTGAAAAAACTTTTTGTTAAAATTATGATTATTTTAAAAACCAATTATACTGCCCTATGAACTTTCACTATTTTTCACTCATCCAACCATTTTAATGCTTTTTGGGTTATTCCATTAAACCAATCCACTTCATTGTCCGCTATGCTTGCTAATTCATTTGAATACTCAAAAAATTGTTGAACGTGTCTTGGTTCTGGAACATAACTTGCGTTATGAGAGTCTTGAACCATTTTAATGAAAACATTCAAAGGCAATGGAACGATTGTTGATGTTCCTCCGTAATACTGAATGTTCATTCTGTGCAGTGCGTAAAAATGGGCTTTGCAAGCGTCATTTATATTTGGTGCAATAAACAAGCAATAAGCAGGTTTTTCTGTCTCACGCTTATATTTGGCAAGATGCCTTGTAACGGGTTCTCCTTCTGTTTCATATTATCTTTGTCCACTTTGCATTGTTACCTCAACTGTTAAACCAAAGTCTCCATAATCACAAACAATGTCTGCCATATTTCCTTGTGCTGTTGACATAGGATTTCCGAAATCATCAAATTTCAAGTTGGCTTTAATATCTCCGCCATCCAACATTGTCATTGCTCGCCAAGTGTTCCACTCTAGCATAAGTGGCGTATCATAAAGTGAATTATCAAGTATTTGGTCAAATGTTGTGGAAATATCTTCAAATAATCGGTAGTCTTTAATTGCAGCAATCTGTTCTGTTAAAATTTGCTCTTTTCGGTTTTCTAATCTGTCAGCAAATAAGTCTTTAAGTTCTTGTAATGTTGCAGTTTCGGAAATTTCAAGCAGAGGAAATTCTGCTCTAATTTTTTGTTCTAATAAATCTCTGTTGTCTGTCAACAATGTCGGAATTTTTGGATTTCCGAGATATGCAACATATTGACGTTCGTTATCAATAAAGCAGGGTTCTCTATCTGTATGTTGTAAGAAATAATCAACTTCTTGAATTTTTTCAGGAACTATTGATATTGACTTTCCTAAATGTGAAATATTTACCAAGCCTGTTGCTCTTAAATATCGGAAACAAGCATCAGCGTAGTCTCTCATATTGCTTGCTTTGGTACTTAAAAATTTAGCTATCGAAGCATCATTTGTTTCTCTGGTTCGTGTATTTCCTGAGCTTATGTCTGCACTATAAATTTCTCTTAACTCTCTATCAAAATATTCTGCTCTAAAACGCTTGTAGTTCCCCTCATTCTGTGCTTTAGCAATCCTAAATTGGTTAATTTTCTCAACAATAATGTCAAACTTACGATAATCAACTAATTGCAAACCGAATATCTTTAATTCATCAAATTTCAATGAGCCAAAATGTCTGATAAGTCTGAAAAGTTCAAGATATGGTTTTACCCAAAATTCAGCTGAATTTTCAGTTGGTTTATGAAATGGGGAAGGAACTTGAAATTTGAGAAGTTGCCTTAAAAATACTTCATCTTTTCTTCTTGAATTAACAAGTTCTTCTCCCGCTGCTGTTAGTTGAATTGTTGGGGAAAGAACTACAAAACCAAGTGCTTTTGGTGCTCTGTTTATTCTGTCTCTTGCACTAAATGCTGGGTCATTTGCACCTTCACCATTAAAAAAGTTTTCCTCTCTCAATAGCCCCATAAAAGCTCTTTGAGTTTCATTATTCCAACTTTGTCCTGCAAAATGAGCGTTTAACAGCCCAATTTCAGGAATCATCTTTGCTGGTGTCCGTGGGGAAGTGGTTACAAAAATTACTTTACTGTCAATTCTAGCCATACAAAACAGATTCTTTTAATATTAATTGGGGTTCTCGTTTTAATTTTTCATTGCCGTAATTAGAAATAAGTATGTGACTTGCTTTTGACTTAAATCTGTTCCTAATGTTAACTGTATAGGACTTACCATATTCATCAACAATGTAGTCTCCATATAATTTTTCTGTTAGGGGAGTCCTTCCAATAACCATAAGTGCCTTGCACTTTAGATTTTTATATTGGTTAGCTAATTCAATATGGTGTTTTTCATTGAATCCGTCTTTGTGTTCAACATTGCCATAATCTGAAAAAACGCAGTCGTAGGGTGGGTCTAAAAACATAAAATCATCTTCGGTAGCCATTTTAAAAATTTCGGAATAATCAAGATTGTAAATTTCAGTGTTAGCAAGTAATTTACTATGTGATTTTGTGACTAATGAAGTGTTTAGATTTACATAGCGACCATAAGGCACATTAAATTCTCCTTTAGCATTATAGCGTATCATTCCTGAATACGCTGTTTTATTTATGAAAAAGTAAAGTAAGGCATCAGAATATTTTTTCTCGGTCAATTCGTTGAACATATCTCTGATCTTATAATATAGAGATTCGTTATCGTCCTCAACTCTTTTATTTGGTGTTTTACTCTTAAGCTTTTCAAAATTTCTACGGTTTATTGTATAAACTTTTTCTATTTCTATTAATTCTTCTTTGAGAGTCTCAAAGTCATTTTTTACACCTAAATAAAATGAAATAAGTTTTGAATTAATATCGTTTATAATTGCTCTTGGGGGTTCTAAATAAAAAAACAATGCACCTCCACCAAAAAATGGTTCAATATACCGTCCTTCATATTTCGGAATATGTTTAATCAAATAGGGTATTTCTTTTGATTTACCTCCTCTATATTTTATAAGTGGTTTCATTCTTTGGCTAATTTACGTTTAGCAATGCTTTTTTATCAATTGATATTGTGTAATTTTTAAATTAAAAAAATCAATAATTTATTTCATTATTTTTATCTACGCACATAAGTAAAAAACGCAAAATCAAGTCCTGTTGCTTCGTCGTGCATTTTTTCCGATTGTGCTTCTATGCGCCAAATAGTTTCGTCAATAGCGGGGAAAAATGTATCTGCTTCAAAATCTTTGTACACCCACGTTATTTCCAATTTATCAACCAACGGCAAAAATTGACGGTAGATGCTGCCGCCGCCAATAATAAAACACTTTTCGTCTTTGCTGCACATTTTCATCGCTTCATCAATGGAATAAGCCATTTCGCAGCCCTCTATTTTTTCGCCGACTATATCGGAAATCACAATATTGCGACGGTTGGGCAACGGTCTTATCGGTAGCGAATAGAACGTCCGTTTGCCCATTATCACAGTGTTTCCGGAAGTCATTTTTTTAAAATGCTTCAAATCGGCAGACAAGTGCCACAACAAATCGTTGTCTTTGCCAATAGCTTGATTTTGCGCAACAGCAACAATAATGGAAATCATATACCAACTATCTTTTTCAACTTTAAACTTTTATTTTTTAACTCCTCCGCCCCATGGCAATCATTATGTAGTAGAGCAGCGTAGCCAAAGAACCGAGAGCTGCCATCACATAGGTATAAGCCGCCGATTTCAAAGCATCTTGAGCCTGTTCATGCGTGTCGCGAGTGGTTATTCCCGCCGCATTGAGCCACACCAACGCACGTTTGCTGGCGTTAATTTCTACGGGCAAAGTGATGAAACTGAACAGCGTAGTTACGGCAAACAGAGCAATGCCCACCCACAACAGTTCGGGAAACACATTTAACATCAGCATTCCCGCCAACAGTATCCACATTACCCATTTGGAAGCAAAACTCACCACCGGCACCAACGCCGAACGCATTTTGAGCGGCGCATAGGCTTGGGCGTGTTGTACGGCGTGTCCGCACTCGTGAGCAGCCACCGCAGCGGCAGCTATACTGCAACTGTTATAAACGCCTTCACTCAAATTGACGGTTTTGTTCAACGGATTAAAATGGTCGGTCAGCATTCCCGGTGTGGAAATAACTTCGACATCGTTGATGCCGTTTTCGCGCAGCATTTTGCGGGCAACATCGACTCCTGTCATGCCACTTGGCAGCGGAATTTGTGAGTAATTTTTAAATTTTCGTTTCAAGTTAGCCTGAACCAGCCAACTTGCAATAGTAATTCCAATAAAAAGAATCCAATACATGTTCATAAATTTTTCTTTGATTAATAATTAAATTTTCACTAATAAACACTCGTTACTGTCAAAAATCTTGCCAAAACGAATGCGCACGCACAGCAATTTACTTTAAACCGTATTTTCGTTTGCATTTTTTGCAAATTCCATACAAATAAACTGTCTGATAATCAACATCAAACGTTGTAAAAGTGCGGTTTTTTATCGCTCGCTTTATTTTCAGGTCGGAAAATTCCACCACTTCGCCACATTTTGTACAAATACGATGATGATGTGTCGCATTGGCAGTTGTTTTTTCATATTCCACCCGATTGTTCAAAAAATGGTGCTGCACAATCAAATTGCACTTTACCAGCACTTCGAACGTGTTGTAAACGGTGCCTCGGCTTACCCTAAACGACTTTTTCATAAGTTCGTAAATGGTATCGGGCGTAAAATGTCCGTTGTAGGTGTAAATGCACTCCACAATTTTGTCACGTTCGGCAGTACACCTCATCTGTTGTAACGACAAAAAGTCCGAAAGTATTTTCTGCGCCGTTTTTATTTCCTCTTCCTGTGTCATACGTTTACGGTTTATAGCCCGATTTTTGGAAAATTTTCCGATAATCGAAATCTTTCATCAATTCGGCAGGCGTTACGTTGCGCTCTCTCTTCATATAGTCTTCCACTATTTGCCAACCGATATAAACACCCAATCTGCCCGGCGATTCTTGCGAAATAGGCGTAGTAAACGGCGCATCGTTCAGGTACTGCACCACCAACATCGGGTCGTGTGAAAAAAGATGCTGTTTGCCGAGCATGGTCAGCCACACCTCTTTTTCGTATTTTTCAGCCCACGCCCACTGCTCCGGCGTGTAACCCATCAACAAACGCTCAGGCTCATTGGGCAACAACAGCGATTGCACATACATAATTTTTCCGCGGTAAATCATTTCGTCAAGCAGTTGCCTTTGTTGCGAAACAAAAGGAAATTCGCTTACTAAAAACGCCGTAACGTAGTCGGAAACAATTTTTTCGCGACACATATTCGGACGTAAATAGTTGTAAATCATCACTCTTTTGTACAACGAATAGTCGCTGCCCAAATAGTTGTCCGCACTCAGCGAAATGAAATTTTCGCCCACTACCAAACTTTGGTTCAATCCCGAAACGTGCAAACAAAATTGTGGCGTTGCTTTGTCGGGGAAAAAATAACGGGCACGCTTAAAAGCATCGGTCAGTTTCGCTTCAATGTCCGACACATCGGCGAAAGCCGCCAATTCGTCAGTATAAAGATTGATAACCGCCGTATCTTTGTAAAAACTCAAAATAGTGCTTGCCGTAATTGTGTCGGTAACTTTGCCAAACTCCACTATTCGCTCCAAATAGATGGGCAACAATTCGGGGTATTTCTTTTCCAAACGCAACAGTTCCGATGGAATATCCAGAGTGTCCAAATTCCAAAAATCGATGTCAAAACGCCCGATTTTTACCTCCAATTCGATGCCGGAAATGTCTGCCTCACGTTTTTCATTGGAGCAGGCAAACAGCATTAAAACAATTATTAATAGTCCTGTAAATTTCTTCATTTTTAGAACTTGTATAAATAATGAATTGCAAAGATACAATAAATATTTGAAGGTGTAATAGTTCAGAAGTTTGAAAATTTGATAGTTGTGCGTTTCTTATGCAATTTTTTATTTTATCTCTGTTGGTTTGTCTAATAGCCCGTTTTTTGGATTAATTATTCACCACTTATTTGTTATTCTTAATTTATTTCGTACCTTTGCCGTCGATTTGGAACAATTATCGTTCCGCTACACGCTTAGGGGTGCCTTTACAGGCTGAGATTATACCCTTTGAACCTGCCCGGGTAATTCCGAGAAGGGAAAAAGTAAAACAATTCTCCACCTTAAGTAGTATTCATTTTTAGAAACGCATTTTTTAGATGCGTGGCAACTCTATGAATCTACTTTATTTATCCCAACGCTTGTAGTTTTGTTTAACCCGAAAAATCTTCGGATTTTTCATAACACAAAGCTATATGCAAAAAAAATTAGTATTAGCAGCAACCTTAATGGTTTTCGGCTGGGTCAATGCACAAACCGCAGCCAACGATTCTATCGAATTAAGCAGAGATTTAGAAGAAATAGTCGTATCATCGACTCGCATGGGCGGCAAAACATCTCAAACTGCCGAAACTTTTACCGCCGACAAACTTGAAGAGCGTAATATCGGTGTCAATTTGCCGTACTTACTGAGTGGCACGCCGTCGCTCATTGTTACATCGGACGACGGTTTGGGTGTCGGTTACACCTACTTCCGCATTCGCGGCACCGACCAAAATCGCATCAACATGACCATAAACGGCGTGCCACTCAACAACAGCGAATCGCAAACCG
>Ga0208459_1003772_pt1 | contig 11707 bp, 8 predicted proteins | sample AD_UKC087_MetaG_FD_184433 | JGI IMG/M metagenome (GOLD analysis project Ga0208459, IMG submission 184433) | Active sludge microbial communities of municipal wastewater-treating anaerobic digesters from USA - AD_UKC087_MetaG (SPAdes) (version 2) | ecosystem: Engineered > Bioreactor > Anaerobic >... | reverse complement strand
CGGCTGACCAGGTTTTCAACCTGCTGGCCGCCAAACAGGCGCATGAGGTCGTCTTCCAGCGAGAGGTAGAAGCGGGAGGAACCCGGGTCACCCTGGCGGGCAGCGCGACCGCGGAGCTGATTATCAATGCGGCGGGCTTCATGGCGCTCCGAGCCAATGACATGCAGGCCGCCCAGGGCACGCACTCGAGCCATTTCTTCCATAAACTGCTGGAAGGTTTGCACCGATTCGGCGTAAATGCCGTATTGATCCGGGGGAACCTCCTGCAGGGAGCGATAAAGTTCTTCATCGGTCAGGTTGTAGAGATCAGACTCGGCCCGGCGCAGCACCCGGAGCACGTCCGGGCGAATGCCATCGGCAAGCTCACCGCCCAGGCGAATATCCACACCACGGCCGGCCATGTTGGTGGCAATGGTCACAGCGCCAAACCCGCCGGCACGGGCAATGATTTTTGATTCTTCGTCATGCTTGCGGGCATTCAAGACCTGGTGGGTGATACCAGCCTGCAAGACTTTGAGCAGGCGGGGCTGGTCATTGGGGGTCAGTTCAAGGAGCTGCAGCAAGCGCGTTGCATTGTCGGCATCTTCGGGATTGAGCGAAGACATGCCCAGGCTGCGGGCCGACTGGCGCATCTCGCCGGGGTTGAGTTCCATCAGCGGTTTGTTCAAGAATGCCAGTTCCGGGATGGACTGCTCATTGGGCTGGCGATTATTTTTGGTGAGCCAGAAATCGCGCAATAACATCACCTGCGCCAGGCGGCGGATGGCCTCGGCAGAGAAGCGATCTGAAAGACGCTCAGAATGTTCAACCGAGGTGGTACCAATTAACTGCGGGCGGCCTTGAATGTGATAGCGCAGCGCCTCGGTAGTGATAGCGCGCAGCTTGGCTTCTTCAGAGCGATAAATCACATCTGGATAGTCTTTCCGGCGGAAGAAGATGGGCGCCTGCTTGGGATCATCCCGGCGGGCATAATACTGGTGTTTGTAACCCTGTTCGTCTTTAGCGGTCACCTCGATGAAGCGAGCTGCAGGGCCGCCCATGGCCTGATATTCCAGGTTGGTGGGAATTTGGAAGACATCCAGTTTGTAAATTTTGGCAAATTCTTCAGCTTCGGTTTTGGCTGTACCGGTCATACCGCAGAGCTTTTCATACATGCGGAAGTAGTTCTGGATGGTAATGGTGGCGTAGGTCACGTTCTCAGGTTCCACGCGGACGCCTTCTTTAGCCTCTACCGCCTGATGCAAGCCCTCGGACCAGCGGCGGCCCGGCATGAGCCGACCGGTGAACTCATCAACAATGACGACCTTACCGGATTGAACAATGTAATCTTTGTTGCGGCGGAAGAGGTACTGGGCTTTGAGAGACTGCTCCAGATAACCCCACAGGCGCGCCTGTTCGGGGTTAATATCTTCAGGGCGGTCGGGGTCACGCAGGGGGATGCCCAGGATTTCTTCGACATGCGCTTCGCCGACTTCAGTCAAAATGGCGTTGCGGTCACGTTCGTTGACCTCGATATCTTCGGGGCGCAGGGACCGCACCACCTGAGCCATCTTGACATACCATTCTGTGTCATCCGAGGCGGGGCCGGAAATAATCAAGGGGGTTCGGGCTTCATCTATGAGGATATTATCCACTTCGTCCACGATGGCAAAGTAGTGATCGCGCTGCACGCGCTCAGACAGGCGCATGGTCAGGTTGTCACGCAGGAAATCAAAGCCAAATTCGCTGTTCGTACCGTAGACGATATCTGCCTTGTAGGCTTCGCCGCGGTCCACCAGGCGGATTTTGTCTTGATCTTCGAAGGGAGAGGTTTTGGTCAGGTCAACGACGAAGGCCTTGCGACCGTTCTCGGTGCGGCTGGCCATTTGCAAAACGCCAATCGTCAGGCCCAGCAGGTTATAGATGGGCGCCATCCAACGGGCATCACGGCGAGCCAGATAATCGTTCACCGTGACGAGGTGAACGCCGCGCCCGGTCAGCGCGTTGAGATAGACTGGCAGGGTGGCGACAAGGGTTTTACCTTCGCCGGTGCGCATTTCAGAAATGCGACCGTTGTGCAGAGCCATGCCACCGATCAACTGGACATCGTAATGGCGCAGACCGATGGTGCGCTTGCTGGCCTCGCGCACGGCGGCAAAGGCCTCGGGCAGCAGGTCATCCAGGGTCTCCCCCGCGGCCACGCGGCTGCGGAATTCAGCGGTTTTAGCGGTCAGGGCTTCATCACTTAAAGCCTCATACGGTTTTTCCAGCGCGTTGATCTGACCAACAATTTCGATATATTTTTTCAGTTCCCGCCCCTGGGGGTCGCCCCCGAGGATGCGCACAATTTTTTGCAGCATGGTAGTACCCTTTCTGGGCAAGGATTATAGCATGAGGCCGAAGGCATGGCAAACCGGGCTGGAGGAAATGATCAATGGTTTTATAAGCTCTGTTTCAAGGCATGAACCTGCACAGGCATGCGGGCTGAAGCCTGCACTCCAAAAGAAAACTGGAAGCTTGTATCTGGCGGGGTCAGTCCAGGGGGATGCTGTGCTTCCAAAGCAAGTAACCCTGCTGCAAAAAGCGCCGGCGCGGGTCAATGGACCAGCCCATTTCAGTCAGGGCCCGGGCAGAAGCCACAAACCACTGCCGCAGCCCCAGCGGACGAATGCCAATCGTCAGGCGGGCAGCCTGTTTCCAGGCCTCCATAAAATCGTAGATCATTTCGCCGGGGATCATGCGGTGAATCAGATTTTTGGGCAGCACAGGCTGAAAAACGCCCGGCTCAAAACCCCAGCGGAAGTTGGTGCTGAAGAGCAGACCTTCCATCATCAAACTACCCTCCAGGGTGCGGCGGACCAGGTTGATGACCATGATGCGGCCAAACGGATCAGAGGTGCCTTCCAGCAGCAGCCCGCCGGGGATCAGGCTGTGCCCCATTTGATCGACAGCGGAGAGAAATTCGGCTTCTTCATACTGGCGCAAGACATTCATCGCCCGGATGAGGCGAACCGTCTCGCCGGGCTGCAGCGGGACATTGAAGCCGCCCAACCGGAAGAGAGTCTGCTCATCGGCGAAGGGCAGGGCACGAGACACGCGTTCGGGGTCAATTTCTATGCCGAGGACAGGCAGGTGCGGATTAAATCGGCGCAGGCGGGCAGCGGATTCGAGGGTGGTGAAGGGCTCAGCCCCATACCCCAGATCAACATAGAAGCAGTTTTCGAGGGCGCGCAGGCGGAGCAGCCCCGGGTCATACTGGCAGATAAAGTTATCTACCCGGCGCAGGCGGTTGGGGGCGGTTTTACCGCGGGTAATTTGCCCCAGGGGGCGTTTAGAAGAACGAGAATAGGCAGGCACAGTGGAAAAAAATTAAAAGGCGAGGTTACAGCCAACCCCACCTGCGCATGTGAACGGCGTCGTCCCTCTTCACAGGTCAAGAGGGACGACGCGGTTGGGTTGGATTAGATGTGGATGGGCTGTCCGTCCACACCGTGGGCGGCTTCCATCAGAACTTCACTGAGGGTGGGATGGGCATGGACGTTGCGGGCAATTTCCTCGGCAGTCAGTTCCATGCGTTGGGCCAGGGTCAATTCAGGGAGCAGTTCAGAGACCTCGGGGCCAATGAGGTGGGCACCCAGGATTTCGCCATACTTGGCATCGCTGATGATTTTGGCGAACCCGGCATAATCACCCAGGCCCAGGGCTTTACCGTTGGGTTGGAAGGGGAAGCGCCCGACCTTGATCTCATGGCCCTGTTCGCGAGCCTGGGCTTCGGTGAGGCCAAAGGAGGCCACCTGGGGTTGAGAGTAGGTGGCGCGGGGCATCATGCGGTAATCGAGCGGGGTGGTCTGATGCCCGGCGATATGCTCGGCGCAGAGAATGCCCTGGGCAGAGGCGACATGCGCCAGCAGGAGCTGCCCTGTCACATCACCAATGGCAAAAATGCCCGGCACATTGGTCGCCATGTGTTCGTCAATCTGGATGAACTTGCGTTCGGTCAGTTTGACGCCCAGTTCTTCCAGACCCAGATCGGCGGTATTGGGTTTGAAGCCAATGGCCACCAGCGCCTGTTCGGCCTCGAGCACCTGGGTTTGCTCACCCGCGCTGACGGTCACACGAACGCCGGTCTCAGTGGTTTCGATAGACTGGACGCGTGTGCCGGTGTGAATCTTGATGCCGCGTTTCTGGAAGGCCTTGGCCAGTTCCACACTGACCTCTTCATCTTCCAGCGGCAGGATGCGGGGCAGCATTTCCACCATCGTCACGGCAGAGCCATAGGAGCTCCAGATGGTGGCAAACTCGGCACCGATGGCGCCCGCGCCAATGATGATAGCTGAAGCCGGCAAGCGTTCCTGCAGAATGGCTTCGAGATAGGTGAGAATCTTTTGACCATCTGCCTGAACCCCGGGGATCATGGCGGTATGCGCGCCGGTGGCAATAATGATATTGCGCGCTTTGAGTTCCTGGGTTTTGCCCTCGGCATCCTGCACGGTCACGGTATCGCGCGCGGTCAGGCGGGCTGTGCCCATCACAACATCAATGTTATTCTTGCGCATCAACAGGCCCACACCTTTGGTCAGGCGGCCCGAAACCTGGCGACTGCGTTTGACTGCGGCGGAATAGTCCAACTGCAGGTTATCCATGCTAAAGCCAAAATCTTTGCCGCGCTCGCGCAGAATGTGGGCAATTTCAGCATTGCGCAGCAGCGCCTTGGAAGGCACGCAGCCCACATTCAGACAAACGCCACCCAGCCACTGCTTATCGACAATGGCGGCTTTGAGACCCAACTGAGCGGCGCGGATGGCGGCAACATAACCGCCCGGACCAGCGCCGATGACAACGACATCATATTCTGCCATGTTTATGTTATCCTCCGCAACAATTTTACTCTAAACTCTTGAGAAATGCCCGCATCCAGTCCAAACGGCGGGGCGGAACCCTGTACGAACTGAACAGAGTCCAGACAAAGGTCTCGGCAAAGTCTTCGGCCACGCAGGTGTTGCCGTAGGATTTGATCGGCTCCCAGTGTTCCATGAGGTTGCAGCGCTCGATATAATCGGCACGGGGGACAAAGCGCAGTCCGCAGCAGTGGGGGCGCCCTCCGGTATCCCGGATCATGCGATCGGCCAGGCCGCCGCCCAAAAACGTTGCTGGAAAGAAGCGCCGGACAGCATTATCCAGCACATGCCCCAGTTCGTGAACCACGTGCCAGTCGGGGTGTTGGTAGATCTCAAAGTTGGGGGCCAGCCGGACCACCCGGCGCGGGAAGACAAAACTTTTGCCTTTGAGGAACCAGAGGCTGCCCAGCCAATCCGAATGGATGAATTGGGCGGGAAAATGCCGCCGGACGATGGCGTCGCCATCCCGCTGGTTGAGTGAATGGACGTAGCTGGCGATTTGATCGCCAGCCTGCAGGATTGCTGCCAGGGCAGCGTTGTTCCACTGACCGCTGATTTTCCAACCAAAGCGGGACTGGATTTGTGAGACAAGCGGGTCAATTCGGATTACGTCCATTGTTCCAACACTTCGACAATTTTCGCCAGGAAGCCGTCGCCAGATGAGCCATCCAGAATACGGTGGTCAAATGTCAGGGAGAGATAAACCATCGAGCGCACGGCGATGGCATCCCCTTCAACGACCACGGGGCGTTTCTTGATGGCGCCAACGCCGAGGATGGCGCACTGGGGCTGGCTAATCACCGGCATGGCAAACAATGAGCCGCCAATGCCGTGATTGGTAATTGTAAAGGTGCCGTCTTTGACTTCATCGGGCCGCAGTTGATGGGCACGAGCCCGCGCTGCCAGATCGTTGATTGAACGCGCAAGCCCGAGCAGAGAGAGGTTATCGGCCTGCTTGATGACCGGTACAATCAACCCTTCTTCGCCCAGGGCGGTGGCCATGCCAATATTGATTGCGCCATGGATTAAGACGCCCTGATCGGTCCAGGAGGAGTTGACGAGGGGGTAAGCCCGCAGTGCGGCAGCCGCTGCCGCCACAAAGTAGGCGGTGAAGGTCAAATTGACGCCGCTGCGCTCAAACTCGGCTTTGTTGGTCTGGCGGTGTGCAATCACGCGGCTGAGGTCGGCCTCCATGATGGTGCTGACATGGGGCGAGGTGCGTTTGCTCATGACCATGTGGTCTGCAATGGCTTTGCGCATGGTGCTGAGCGGCACAAGACGGTCGCCGGGAGCAGGGCTGAGGTCTGGGCGCGGGAGCGGCTGGGCAGGGCTGGCTGCCGGTTTGGGCGCCGGGGTCGTGCCGGGGGCGCCTCCGGCAAATTGCAATTCGGTGGGGCGGAAAAGGTCACCTTCGCCGGGGGTTTCCCAGGCGGCGGGTTCGGGTGCAGTTTTGGGTGCAGCCCCTCCGGATGCCAGGTACGCCAGGACATCTTTCTTGGTGATGCGGCCTCCCTCGCCGGTACCCTTCACCTGGTACAGGTCCACATTCTGCTCACGCGCCAGGCGGGCCACAACCGGGGAAATAAAGCCCAGATCACGGTCTCGCCCGGTGGCGACAGACGCAGTGGGTTTAGTTTCAGCGGCTGCCTGGGCGGCGGGTGCGGCGTGAAGATCCACCGGGGCAGGAGAATCAGGCAGCACCTCGCCGGGCTGACCAATCCAGGCAATGACCGTGCCGGCGCGGACGGTGGTGCCTTCGGGAACCAGAATCTTCAGCAGGGTGCCACCTGCCGGGCTGGGGATTTCTGAATCGACTTTATCGGTGTTAACTTCCAGCAGGGATTCAAATTCCTGGATGGGTTCACCTTCTTTTTTGAGCCATTTGGTGACAGTGCCTTCGACCACACTCTCACCCAACTGGGGCATGATTACCTGTGTAGCCATATCATCATCCTTTTTACCACTTGCTCAACTGCCGAATGGATTCGGCGATTTTTTCCACATTGGGCATGAACCATTCCTGCAGCGGGTGGCTGAAGGGGACACCCGGGACATCGGGGCCGGCCAGGCGGCGGACAGGGGCATCCAGATCTGAGAAGGCGCCCTCCACAATTGTGGCGGCAATTTCGGCGCCGTAGCCGCCGGTCAGGTTGGCCTCGTGGACGATCAGGGCTTTGCCGGTGCGGCGCACAGAGGCCAGGATGGTTTCACGATCCACGGGGTAGAGGGTGCGCAAATCCACCACTTCGGCATCAATGCCTTCAGCCGCAACCTTTTCGGCGGCTTGGAGGGCGTAGTGGTGCATCATGCCGTAGGCAAAGACCGAAACATCGGACCCAGAGCGGGAAATCTTGGCCGGGCCAATCGGGGTGATGTAATCATCATCCGGCACCTCGCCTTTAATGAGGCGGTAGCCCTTCTTGGGTTCAAAGAAGATCACGGGGTTGGGGTCTCGCACGGCGGCTTTGAGCAGGCCTTTGGCATCGTGAGGGTTGGAGGGGATCACGACCTTGAGGCCTGGAATCTGGGCAAACATGGCTTCGGGGCTCTGTGAATGATAGAGGCCGCCGCCAATGCCGCCGCCGTAAGGGGCACGGATGACCATGGGGACGGTCCATTCGCCATTGGAGCGGTAGCACATTTTGGCGGCTTCGCTGACGATCTGATTGTAGGCCGGGAAAATAAAATCGGAGAACTGAATCTCGCAGATGGGGCGCTGGCCATACAGAGCAGCGCCAATGCCCACACCCACAATGGAAAGCTCTGCCAGAGGCGAGTCAATCACCCGGGCAGCGCCATATTTATCAAAGAGGCCAACAGTGGCGCGGAACACGCCGCCGCGCACACCGACATCTTCACCCACGATAAAGACACGCTCATCGCGAGCCATTTCTTCGTCCATGGCCTGCCGGATGGCTTCAACCAGGGTAATCTCAGCCATGACGCACCTCCTCGGCATAAACAGGGTAGCTGCCGGCTTCAACCGCCGGGTAAGGGGCTTTGGTGGCGTAATCCACGGCATCATCTACAATGGCTTTGGCTTTGGCTTCCATTTCGTCCACCATGGCGGGGGTCAGAATGCCCACTGCTTCCAGGTGAGCACGGTTGACAATGATGGGGTCGCGCTTTTTATTTTCCTCCACTTCTTCACGGCTGCGGTAGGTGCGGTCATCATCATCAGAGGAGTGCGGGGTAATGCGGTACATGCGGGCTTCGATGACGGTGGGGCCTTCACCGGCGCGGGCCTTTTGGGCGGCGCGATCGACCGCCTCATACACCGCCAGCATATCGGTACCATCAACGGTGATGCCTTCGAGGCCGAGGCCGCAGGCTTTATCCGCAGAGCTGCGAACAGCCATTTGTAAATGCTGGGGAACTGAAATGGCGTACTGGTTGTTTTCGACCATAAAAATCACCGGGAGCTGGTGCACAGCCGCCCAGTTGACGGCCTCATACCATTCGCCCTGAGAGGTGGAACCTTCGCCAATGGTGGTGAGAACAACTTTTTGTTCGCCGCGCATTTTCATTGCCAGGCCAATTCCGGCGGCATGGCAGGCCTGGGTGGCAACCGGAGCCGAATGGCTGACCGCGTTAGCGCGGCGCAGGCTCCAGTGGCTGGGCATCTGGCGCCCGCCGGAACTGGGTTCTTCAGCTTTACCCATCAGGCTGAGGACAAATTCACGCGGGGTGTAGCCCAGGCTGAGCATCAGCGCCAGGTCGCGATAGTAGGGGGTGACCCAATCTTCGCCCCGGTGCAGCGCAAAGGCTGCGCCCACCTGGGCAGCCTCCTGACCGATGCCGGAAATATGGAAGGCGATCTTGCCCTGGCGGTGCAAGACCCAGGCGCGCTCATCCAACCGGCGAGACAGCAGCAGCATCCAGTACATTTCCAGTCTGGTTTCTTTCGTCAGATCCATACCCTGTTCTCCTTTTCATCGTTTTCCAGTTAGCACTCGGGCAACGGCAGAATTTATGTCTCATACAGCAGGCGGGTTCTTGCCTGCACAATCTGGCGGGCTGAAGTCCACACGCCAAAGCGTAACCCTCGCTCTGCTCCTTGCCAGGCAGCTACATGTTCCAATATCATTTAGATCGTTTCCCAGCGTAAAAGTTGTATTTGGGGGTTCAGGTTTGGTTGATGACCTCCAGCATGGCTTCATTTGTATCGAATTTGAAATCGGGCAGACCCAGCCGGGCAGCCTCAGCCTGTTCAGCGGATTCCAGGCGGGCCAGATCTGCCTGGGTAACCAGACACTTGCCCGAGACGGACAACCCCGCTGCCAAGGGGGATAAATCCGCCAGCGGTGGAAGGGTGTGCAAATACTGCATGACCGCCCGGGCGCCGTTGACGCCATCCCGGCGGGCGATGCCGACCAGCCCCTGACTGGCATGGCGTGCCCACCCCGCTACAAAGACATCGGCGATGGGCTGCTGTGCGACTGGATCAAACGCCTCGTAAGATTGCTCTTCCACCGGAAAGCGCGGCGCCGGGTTTTTGACAAACTCAGCACCCTGGATTGGCAAACCCAGGCGGGCATCCACGCGGTCGCCAATGGCAAAGATAATAGTATCAGCCTCAAGCTGGCGGCGGGTGCCCAGAGACTGGGCTTTGGTCTGTGACCCCGACATCACCAGGGTATTATCTTCCACTTCCAGGCTGCCCACCCGCCGGTCCGGGCCAGCGTAGATGGCTACGGGGCTGACCAGAAAATGGAGCCGAAAGCGCGCACACCCGGACGAGGGTGCGGCAGAGGCGACAGCCGTATGCACAAAGTCGCGGGCGGCATCGGGGTCTTGCCCCAGCGAGCGCATCAAAGGCGCGCAGCGAGCAATTTCGGCATCGTAGGCGGGCAGGTCCAGGTTGGCGCCGATCAGTTCAAGTTCTTTTTTATCAAACTTGACCTCTGCCGGGCCGCGGCGCGCCAGGGCAGTCACTTCAGTTACGCTGCAATGGCTGATGAGATAGTGGGCAATGTCAGTCATCACGTTGCCAACACCCACAATGATCACTCGCTGCCCCAGGTTAAAGCGAGCCCGGCTGAACGGCGGCAGACGGTTGTAATGATAGACCAGGTCTTTGGCGTGATAGACACCGGGCAAGTCTTCACCGGGCAGACCCAGCCACTTGGTGCCCTGAGCGCCAACGGTAACCAGCAAGGCCTGAAAACCCAGCCGGCGCAGTTGATTGAGGGTGAGATCGCCGGGATCGCCGACCGTCAGATTGCCGTAATATGCGAGGCCATCCAGCGCGAGGATCTGGTGAAACTGCGCTCGCAGGCCATTTTTGATTTTATATTTATCGGGATAGATGCCGTACTCTGCCAAACCACCGGGCTTGATATCGCGATTGATCAGTGCAACCTGAACCCCCTGCTGTACCAGCTCGCGCGCAGCAAACAACCCGGCTGGCCCGGCGCCAATTACTGCGACCCGATATTGCCAGGGTTGTTCTGCCATGCGCGCGCCTCCTTTGATCTGTCAGATGGAGCCTGCTGACAAACAACCGCAGGCCCATCACCGAGTAAAAAGTAGAGTAATTAGATTGTTATTGCACAATACAATAATTATACCCTGTTTCGTTTTTCAAAATCACAAGTCTATGCTATATTCATGTATATACTTGTATTTTACTCCGTGAAGACACGGATTCAATACTCTGGAGGTAGTTTCAATGAGTGTACAAATCCCAAGCCAAGAAGACGAACCCCGCATAGAGGCAGCAGCCGAAGCACCGGCGACGCGTCGCTGGCGCCCTCGCGGGATTGGACCGGCTTTCTGGACGCTGGCGTCCATCTTTTCTCTGATTGTTAATGTTATTTTGATTGTGGTGGTGCTGGTGCTGGCGCGCAACCTGTTTGCGTTGAAAGCCCTGGTAGGCGATGGACTGATTACACCGCTGTACCAGAATTTTGTGATGATGGACGAAGCCAGCATCAAGCGAACCATTGTTGTGGACAGCAGCGTACCGGCGCAGTTTGACCTGGAGCTGGATACCGATACAATGGTCACACTGACAGAAGATACCTATATCGAGGATGCCACGGTAACGGTTTATACCGGCGGGTTGTATATTGATGCCGCCAGCGCAGATATCATCCTGCCAGCCGGAGCAGAGCTGCCCATCCACCTGGCGATGACGGTGCCGGTGGATCAAACCATCCCGGTGAATCTGGATGTGGAAGTGGACATTCCACTGAATGAGACCGAGCTGCATACCCCATTTGTGGGGCTGCAGAATGTTGTGGCACCGTATCATGAAATTTTGAGCGAGATGCCCAGCACCTGGGAACAGGCAATCTGCGGGCCTACACCGAGTAAATTCTGCCAGGCGATCATTCCCTAGATGCCCATGCCAGACGCCCATCACCAAGTTCGCCTATCCAACGGGCTGCTGATCCAGCTCAAAGAGATACACACGGCACCGATCATCAGTCACTGGGTGTGGTACCGGGTTGGCTCACGCTATGAACAGCCCGGCAAAACCGGCATTTCGCACTGGGTGGAGCATATGCAGTTTAAGGGAACGCCCCGGTTCCCCTCCGGCGTGCTGGATAAGGCTATCTCACGGGAAGGCGGCTACTGGAACGCCTTCACCTACCTGGACTGGACGACCTATTTTGAGACCATGCCAGCCCATGCAATTGACCTGGCGCTGGAATCGGAAGCAGACCGGATGTTCAACAGCATCTACACAGCAGACGAGGTTGAATCAGAGCGCACGGTGGTGATTTCGGAGCGTGAGGGGAATGAAAACGAGCCCCTCTTCCGGCTGGGCGAGGCCATGCAGGGAGCGGCGTTTGAGGCTCACCCCTATCGCAATGAAATCATTG
>Ga0208459_1003768_pt1 | contig 11716 bp, 8 predicted proteins | sample AD_UKC087_MetaG_FD_184433 | JGI IMG/M metagenome (GOLD analysis project Ga0208459, IMG submission 184433) | Active sludge microbial communities of municipal wastewater-treating anaerobic digesters from USA - AD_UKC087_MetaG (SPAdes) (version 2) | ecosystem: Engineered > Bioreactor > Anaerobic >... | reverse complement strand
AAGGACCGAATGTTGGTTTGATTAACTATATGTCTATGTATGCGAGGGTAAATGAGTACGGATTTTTAGAAACACCTTATATTAAACTTGAAAAAGATACAAAAGGAAATGTAAAAATCACCGACGAGGTTGTTTATTTGGCAGCTTACGACGAAGAACATACAAACATTACGGATCAATCGGTCGAAATAGATGAAAAAGGTTATATTTTAGATGATCAGGTGCCTATAAGAAAAGGCGGAGAATTTTTCTTAGGAAAAAAGTCTATGGCCGAATACATTGAAGTTGTGCCGGCACAGGTCTTAGGTGTGGTCGCAGGTCTTGTTCCTTTTGTACAAAATGATGAGGTTACACGTATAACTATGGCAACTCAGCAAATGTCTCAGGCTGTACCCTTAGTCAAACCCGAGAGGCCGATAATCGGTACGGGTATAGAAGCAGAAGTTGCCAGAAACACCGATGCTTTAATTATTGCTGAAGGCAACGGTATTGTTGATTATGCAGACGCCGAAAAGGTAGTAGTCAAATACTCCGATAAAAACAGAAAAACTGAATATAAGACAAAGAAATTTATACAAACTAATAGCGGAACAAGCTACAACCAAATTGTTAAAGTATTAACAGGCCAGAAAATCAAAAAAGGAGATATTCTTATTGAAGGTCCTGCTGTGGATGAGGGTGAGATTGCCATCGGAACCAATATGAAGGTCGCTTACATGATTTACGAAGGTTTAGAGTATGAGGATGGGATTGTCATTTCAGATCGTATTGTGAAGGAAGATATTTTAACTTCAATTCATATTCAGGACTACGTAGTTTCGGTTCAGGAGACAAAGTTAGGGCCTGAAGAGATTACCAGAGATATTCCTAACGTTTCCGAAGATACTCTAAGAAATTTAGATGAAGAGGGTATTGTAACCGTTGGTTCAAAAGTAAAATCGGGAGATGTTTTAGTAGGTAAAGTTGCTCCTAAAGGCGAGGTTGATTTAACTTCAGAAGAGAGATTATTAAGAGCAATTTTTGGTGAAAAAGCTAAAGATGTCAGAGACACTTCTTTAAGAATGCCTCACGGAGAACACGGTGTTGTGATAGGTGTGAAGATTGTAACAAAGGAAGATAATGAATCTCTTCCCGCGGGAACAATTAGAAAAATTACTGTTTATGTGGCTCAGCAAAAAAAGATTGAAATAGGTGACAAGCTCGCAGGAAGGCACGGTAATAAAGGAGTTATTTCGGCTATTGTACCGGCAATAGATATGCCTTTGCTTCCGGATGGTTCTTCGGTGGATATTATTTTCTCATCAGAAGCTGTTTTAAAAAGAATGAATGTAGGGCAAATTTTGGAAGCTTCTTTGGGTGCTGTAGGAAAGAAATTAGGAAAATATTATGAAATTCCTTCTTTACAGAGAATTCCTGAAGAGAGATTAATTGAAGAATTTGAAAAATCAGGTTATCCCGCAAGCGGAAAAATGAAACTTATAGATGGCAGAACAGGTGAGTATTATCACAACGACATTGTTGTCGGCAACGCTTATATTCTTAAACTGGTTCATATGTCCGAAGAAAAAATGCACGCAAGATCTACCGGTCCTTATTCATTAATAAACCAGCAACCTTTGGGTGGAAAAGCGCAGTTCGGAGGTCAGAGATTCGGAGAGATGGAAGTTTGGGCTTTGGAAGCATACGGAGCCGCCCATACATTACAGGAAATGCTGACAATCAAATCCGACGATATGATGGGAAGAGTTCAAGCCTTCAGCGCGTTGATACAAGGAAACGAGATTCCCGGACCCACCGTACCTGAGACTTTTAAACTTTTAGTTAGAAAATTAAACGGTTTGGGATTAGGTTTAGAGGCCTATTCAGCCGAAGGTACTCCTGAAGAAGAAACTGAAACGCCTGTTGTTGCTTCTGAAGAGGAGAAATTAGTAGAGAAAAACGGCTCAGAAATTCTCGATCAGGTAGAAGGTGTCGTAGACGAAGAAAGTCTTGAAAGTGAAGGCTTAAAAGAAGTTAATGAGGAATCGAAAGATTTATAAAAGGATAAAAATATGAGAGATATAAATAAATTAAAAGATTTTGATGCACTTAGAATTTACCTCGCATCAACTGAAAATATTTTAGAATGGTCTTATGGGGAAGTTACCAAACCCGAGACTATTAATTATAGAACTTTCAAGTCCGAAAGAGACGGTCTCTTTGATGAAAGAATATTCGGACCTTCAAAAAACTATGAGTGCTATTGCGGAAAATACAAAGGGATAAGGTATAAAGGTGTAATTTGCGATAAATGCGGAGTTGAGGTCACCCATAATAGAGTCAGAAGAGAGAGAATGGGTCATATTAAATTAGCATCTCCGGTAGCACATGTTTGGTTTTTCAAAGGTATTCCTTCCAACATGGCGCTCTTACTTGATTTAACTCCGAGAAATGTTGAGTCTGTAGTATATTTTGCCTCTTTTATCGTAACGGAAATTGATGAGAAAAATAAAGCAAAGGCAGTTTCTCAAATTGGAAAAGATTTAGAAATGACCAAAGCATCCCTTCAAAAGGAGATGGAGGATCAGATTAAAGTACTAAATAACGATATTGATAAATTGAAGAAGGTGGGCGACGAAATGAAAGCTAAGGAAGAGGAATTAAAGATTAGACAACAAATGCAAAAAATAACTTCTGCTTATGAGAAAAAAGTAGAGGAACAGGAAAAGAAATTTAAACTGATTCAGAAAAAGATTGAAAGTGTCGGAATAAACTCAGTAATTTCCGAAAACGAATATGTAACACTTATTTCCTACTTAGATAAATTTTGTAAGCTTGAAATTGGAGCCGACGCCTTGAAGGTAATTTTGGACAGACTTGATCTAAATGCTTTATCCGAGCAATTAAGAGAGCAACTTACTAAGGCAAAAGGTCAAAGGGCCCAAAAAATCGCTAAAAGATTAGTTGTGGTCGAAAGATTCAGAAGATCAGGTGTCGCTCCCGGACGAATGATTATGGAAGTAATTCCTGTTATACCGCCGGATTTAAGACCTATGGTTCAATTGGACGGCGGAAGATTTGCTACTTCTGATCTCAACGACCTTTATAGAAGACTTATAAATAGAAATAACAGATTGAAGAGGCTTTTAGACCTTGGTGCTCCTGAGATTATTGTAAGAAATGAAAAAAGAATGTTGCAGGAATCCGTGGATGCGCTTTTTGATTCTTCAAAGAGGAAGAAAAAGGCCAGAACTAACACCAGAGGTAAAGAGTTAAGATCTCTTGCGGATATGATAAAAGGTAAGCAGGGTATTTTCAGATTGAACTTACTTGGAAAAAGAGTCGATTATTCCGGTAGAGGGGTTATTATCAACGGGCCGGATTTGAAATTAAATGAATGCGGAATTCCTAAAGAAATGGCTCTGGAGTTGTTTAAACCGATGGTATTGAGAGAAATCCTTGCCAGAGGTTACGCTCCTAACGTTAAAAGTGCAAAGTTTTACCTGGATACCAGAGTGCCCGAAGTATGGGATATCCTGGAGGAGGTTGTTGAAGGTCACCCCGTGCTTTTAAATAGAGCTCCCACACTCTGGAGATTAGGTATTCAGGCATTTTATCCGAAGTTGGTTGAAGGTAACGCAATAAAATTACACCTTTGTGTTTGTAAGGGTTTCAATGCAGACTTTGACGGAGACCAGATGGCAGTACACGTTCCGCTAACCGATGAAGCTATTGATGAAGCTAAGAATGTTTTAATTTCAACTAACAATCTATTAAATCCTTCCAGCGGATCGCCTATATCCATTCCTTCCAACATTATGTTATTTGGAGTTTATTACATAACTTCTATTGATGAAAAGTTACCTGTTTTAAATAGAGTTTACTCAGGCGAGACAGAGCTAACATACGCCATGGAAGTGAAAAATGAAATTGATTTGAGACAGTTAGCAAAAGTTAGAGTAGGAAATGAAATCATAGAAACAACTATCGGTAGAATCATTTTTAATAAAGTTTTACCCGAGGGTTACGATTATATAAATGAAGCTATGGATAGGAAAAGAGTCACCAGTCTTTTAACAAAAGTTTTGAAAGAAGAACCTAACGAAGTTGCAGTTAAATTGATAGATGATATTAAAGATATCGGATTGAAATACGGTACTATTTGCGGTCAATCAGTTTCCTTGTCTGATATTGAAATACCGGCTGAAAGAGATCAAATGATTGACGAAGGTAAGAAATTGGTTATGGAAGTGGATGGCTATTTTGCAAGAGGGCTTATAACTAAATCCGAAGTAAGAAAGCAAAAAGAAGATATATGGAACAAAATAATTGCCGATCTTGATGATGTTGTTTGGAATAACTTGAAGGAGGACAATCCTGTTAAGATTTTGGTTAAATCAGGTTCTACTAAAGCATCCAGAGATCAGATTAAGCAGTTAGCAGGTATGAAGGGATTAATTAACGATCCTACAGGCAAAATTGTTGAAATTCCTATTTTTGGAAACTTTAAACTTGGTTTGTCGGCACTGGAATACTTTGTCGGATCAAGAGGAGCCAGAAAAGGTCTAGTGGACAAGGGTTTAAAAACAGCTGACGCCGGTTATTTAACAAGAAGATTAGTAGATGTCAGCCAGGACGTAATAGTCAGAGAAGAGGATTGCGGCACAACCGAAGGTAGGGAAATGGTTGTCGGAAGAGGCACACTCCTTCAGACATTCGGAGATAGAGTTGTAGGCAGAGTATTGGCTAAAGACGTTAAGGTAGGAAATAAAATAATAGTTAAAGCCGGTGTTTTCTTGACCGACGAAGATGTTGTGAAAATAGAAAAATCCGGGGTTGAAAAAATAGTAATTAGATCGCCAATGCACTGTGAAACCAGAAGAGGTATTTGTTCTACTTGCTACGGTTCCGATCTTATGACAGGAAAAATGGTTAAGGTAGGAACTGCCGTCGGAGTTGCTGCAGCTCAGTCAATAGGAGAGCCCGGAACACAGCTTACTATGAAGACATTCCATTCCGGCGGTATTGTAGGAAAAGATATAACCCAAGGTTTGCCTAGAGTTGAGGAGTTAGTCGAGGCCAGAGCCCCCAAATTTTTATCGGTAATGAGTGAGATTTCAGGGACGGCAAGAATTGAAAAAAACGGCGATGAAAGAAAAATAGTTGTAATACCTTCGGATCCAGGAGACCAGGTTGTTGAATACAATATTGATCCTGTTGAGGAGATTTTGATAAAAGACGGGGACACAGTCGGAAGAGGGCAAAAACTAACAAGCGGCAACTTGAACTTAAGTGATCTTTTCAGAACCGTTGGGGTTGACGAAACAAAAAGATACATTATTGAAGAAGTTCAGGGAGTTTATGCTTCTCAGGGAGTTACCATTAACGATAAACATTTGGAAGTTATTGTTAAACAAATGTTCAACCATGTAAAAATTGAGGATGCGGGTGATACGGAATTTATGGTCGGTGAAATCGCTACCAGAGCGAGATTTGATGAAGAGACGGAAAGAGTTGTTGCCAGCGGAGGCACCCCGGCTACCGGTAAACTAATCATGTTAGGTATAACTAAAGCTGCATTACACACTGACAGCTGGATGTCAGCAGCATCTTTCATACACACAAGCACGGTATTGACCGAAGCTGCTTGCGCTGGTAAGGTTGACTACTTGATGGGCTTGAAAGAAAATGTAATTATTGGAAGGTTAATTCCTACCGGAGAAAGAGCAAGGATAGATTAAAATGCCTACTATTAACCAATTATTAAGAAAAGGAAGAAAGAAAAAAGTAAAAAAGGCAAGTACCCCGGCTTTGAAAGAGGTTTTTAACACTAAAAGAAAAACTATTTCAAAGAGGAACAGCCCTTTAAAAAGAGGAGTTGTTTTATTGGTTAGAACACAGACACCAAAGAAACCTAACTCGGCTTTAAGAAAAGTAGCAAGAGTAAGACTTTCAAACAAGAGAGAAGTAACAGCTTACATACCGGGAGAAGGTCATAATCTTCAGGAACACTCTGTTGTGTTGGTTAAGGGAGGGAAAGTTCAGGATCTTCCGGGTATAAAATATGAGATTGTAAGAGGAACTGCTGACCTTGCAGGAGTTGAAAAAAGAAAGACATCGAGATCAATTTATGGAACAAGGAAAGTTAAGGAGAAAAAATAATGAGAGGTAAAAGAGCCAAAAAAAGGGCAATAATGCCTGATTCAGTTTATAAATCTAAAGTTGTTGCCAGAACAATAAATGCTGTTATGGAAAGAGGTAAAAAGAGTTTGGCAAAAGATATTGTTTACGGATCTATTCAAAAATTAAATCAGGATGAAAAAGAAGGTCTAAGAATATTCGAGCAGGCAATTAAAAATGTTATGCCCCAACAAGAAGTCAGATCCAAAAGAGTTGGTGGAGCGACTTATCAGGTTCCGATGCCTTTAAAACACGATAGAGCTGAGGCTTTAGCAATAAGGTGGATAGTCGATGCTGCAAAATCAAAAAAAGGAAAACCAATGGTAGAAAAATTATATGAAGTTTTGAATGACTCCTATCAAAACACCGGCGATGCTATTAAAAAGAGGGATGATGTTCATAGAATGGCGGATGCAAACAGAGCCTTCGCCCATTTTGCAAGGTTTTAAAAATGTCTGAAACGATTGATAAAAAATACCCCTTAGAGAAAATCAGAAACATCGGAATCATTGCCCATATTGATGCCGGTAAGACCACTACTACTGAAAGAATTCTTTACTACACAGGAAAGTCTCATAAAATTAGCGACATCGATGAAGGTAATACTCAAATGGATTGGATGGCTCAGGAAAAAGAAAGAGGAATTACCATTCAATCCGCTGCTACTACTTGTTTTTGGAAAGATCACAGGATAAACATTATTGATACTCCCGGACACGTCGACTTCACCGCGGAAGTTGAAAGATCACTTAGAGTTTTAGATGGCGGTGTTATAGTTTTAGATGGTTCTCAGGGAGTTGAACCTCAATCCGAAACTGTTTTTAGGCAAGCGCAAAAATATGATGTTCCCTTGTTATTTTTTGTAAACAAATTGGACAAAGTCGGCGGTGACTTTTTTATGTCCGTAAATTCCGTGGCGGAAAAACTGACTAAAAAGGGAGTTGCCGTTCAGATACCAATCGGAATTGAGGGCGATTTTAATGCTGTAATAGATTTAGTAGAAATGAAAGCGTACAAATTCGAAGGCTCGAATGGTGAGAAAGTTGAAGAGTTTGATATTCCGCAGGATTACCTAGAAGACGCTAAGAAATATAGATCAATTCTTGTTGAAAGAGTTGCCGAGTCAGATGATGCCCTAATTGAAAAGTATTTAAACGGAGAAAATCTCACTGTTGAAGAAATCAAACAGGGTATAAGAAAAATGACTGTGAAAGCAGAGTTGTATCCGATATTTTGCGGAGCTTCCCTATCAAACAAAGGAGTGCAGAAAGTTTTAGACGGTGTTATCGATTATCTCCCCTCACCCAAAGATGTTCCTAATATAAAGGGAATTGATTTAGATACAGGCGAGGAAATTTCATTCAGCCCTGATGTTAACGGATCCTTGGCGGCGCTGGCCTTTAAAATTCAAACAGATCCTTACGTCGGCAGATTAACTTATATTAGAGTTTATTCAGGAAGAATAGCCGCCGGTTCATATGTTTACAATTCAACAACGGGTAAAAAAGAAAGACTCGGAAGAATTTTGTTAATGCATGCAAATCACAGGGAAGAAATTAAGGAAGTTTTGGCAGGGGAAATTGCAGCCGGAGTAGGTCTTGAAGCTACCACCGGCGACACTCTTTGCAACGAAGAACATAAAGTATTGCTGGACAAGATTAGTTTTTCAGAGCCTGTTATCGGAATAGTTATTGAGCCCAAGACTAAAGCCGATAGAGATAAAATGTCTCAAATAATTAAAAAATTCCTTGAAGAAGATCCTACTTTGCAGATAAAAACGAACACTGAAACCGGGCAAACTCTGTTATACGGAATGGGGGAGCTTCACTTAGAAATTGTTGTTGACAGGATGAAGAGAGAATTTAATCTTGAAATTAATACAGGAAAACCACAGGTTGCATACAGAGAAACTATAAGAAAAGCTGTTGAGCAGGAGGGTAAATACATCAGACAGTCAGGTGGTAGAGGCCAATACGGTCACGTATATCTTAAAGTTGAACCATTAGGAAGAGGCGAGGGCTTTAAATTTGTAGATAAAATTGTCGGCGGTGCTATACCTAAGGAGTATATTCCTGCTGTTGAAAAAGGTGTAAAAGAAGCCGCCGAAAGCGGGGTTATCGCAGGATATCCTTTAGTAGATTTTCAGGCTACACTTTTCGATGGATCTTTTCATGAAGTCGACTCCTCGGAAATGGCGTTTAAGATGGCTGCTATAGAGGCTATGAGAGCAGCCCAAACAGCTGCGGACACATTTTTATTGGAACCTATTATGAAGGTTGAAGTTATAACCCCGGAGGAATTTATGGGAGATGTCATCGGCAACTTATCTTCTAAGAGGGGTAAGATTGAAAGCACTGAACAAAAAGGCAACGCCAGAATAATCATAGGAAAAGTACCTTTAGCGGAGATGTTTGGATATGCAACGGAGTTGAGAGGTATGACTCAGGGTAGAGCGTCTTTTGTTATGGAGCCCAGCCACTACGAAGAGGTTCCGGCCAACATAGCACAGACCTTGGCAAAGGATAGTATTAGGCACTGATTTTTTGTAACAGCGCTAAAAGTATTGATTTTTTTAATTTAATTTGATTAACTATCACTTGCTTATGTAATTGTTTTGAGCTTTAGATGATGTTGTTCCGGACGAAAGCGAGGGTTCTTCTAAATTAAGAACATTCGCAAGCGTACAGAATAACGTAATCTGAAAATAGAAAGTAATTTATTTATCGAAAGGAAATTTAAAATGACTGATTTCGTAAGAAATAAAGAACATTTAAATATCGGTACCATAGGTCACGTTGATCATGGTAAAACAACCTTGACATCGGCTATTACAAAAGTACTTGCCGATAAAGGTTTGGCTTCTTACAGGGAATTTAACACAATTGACAGTGCCCCTGAAGAAAAAGAAAGAGGTGTAACAATTAACATTACTCATGTAGAGTATGAGACCGAAAAGAGACACTACGCCCATATAGATGCCCCGGGTCATAAAGACTACATCAAGAACATGATTACTGGAGCTGCGCAAATGGATGGTGCAATTCTTGTAGTTTCAGCTCCTGATGGTCCTATGCCTCAAACAAGAGAGCATATTTTATTGGCCAGACAAGTTAACGTTCCCGCAATGGTCGTTTTCATGAACAAGTGTGATATGGTTCAGGATAAAGAAATTTTGGATTTAGTTGAACTTGAAATTAGGGAATTATTAAATAAATACGGATTCCCCGGAGATACAACTCCTATCATAAAAGGTTCCGCATTAAAGGCTTTGGAAGGCGACCCGGAAGAAGTAAAACATATTGAAGAATTAATGGCAGCTGTTGATGAATTTATCCCCACACCTAAAAGAGAGTTAGATAAACCTTTCTTAATGCCTATTGAGGACGTTTTCACAATTTCCGGAAGAGGAACTGTTGTTACAGGTAGAATTGAAAGAGGAAAAGTTCAGCTTAATGATGAAGTTGAAATAGTTGGTATAAGAGATACCAGAAAAACTATCGTAACCGGAATTGAAATGTTCAAGAAATCAATGAAAGAAGCACAAGCAGGAGATAACGTAGGAGTTTTGGTTAGAGGTATTGAAAGAACTGATGTCGAAAGAGGTCAGGTTCTTGCACAACCCGGATCGGTTAAACCCCATACTGAATTTGAAGCTGAAGTATACGTGTTATCAAAAGAAGAAGGCGGAAGACACAAACCTTTCTTCTCAGGTTACAGACCACAGTTCTACATTAGAACTACAGACGTCACAGGAGAAACTAAACTTCCTGAAGGTGTTGAAATGGTTCTGCCGGGGGATAATGTTAGAATGACCGTAAAGTTGATTACACCGGTGGCTTTGGAAGAGGGAATGAGATTCGCTATCAGAGAAGGCGGAAGCACGGTAGGTCATGGAGTTATAAGTAAAATTATCGCATAAGAATAATTTCTTTTAGAGGGCCCTGCCGAAGGCAGGGCCCCCTTTATCTAAGATGGCAAAAGGCAAAACACAAAAAGACCAAAAAATAAGAATAAAGCTAAAATCTTATGACAGCAGAATAATAGATTTGAGCTGTTCTAAGATTGTTGATACAGCAATAAGAACAGGTGCTCAGATAGTCGGGCCTGTGCCTTTGCCGACAAAGATAGAAAGATTCACTGTAATCAGAGGTCCTCACATTGATAAGAGATCCAGAGAGCAATTTGAGCTTAGAACTCATAAAAGGGTTATTGATGTTCTTAACCCGACTCCTTCCACTGTGGAGACTTTGTCAAAGCTAAGTTTACCTGCGGGGGTTGGCATTTCGATTAAGATGTAGTATCCTACCTTGTTTTTGATATATTAGTCAGTTAGTTTAAAATTAATGATACAAAAAAGAACATAAAAAATAGTTTTTTTAAAAAAGGGTAACTGTGAATAGCGCCCTTCGGGCGCTAAATTTTTTTTGAATTTTGATGCAAAAATGGAAAAAATTATTGGAAAAAAATTAAATATGACTCAGATATTCGGAGATAACGGTATAGTTACACCTGTAACTATCATTTCTTGTGAGTCAGAGGTTAGCACAGATTTGGAAAACAAGGATGTTGTTGTTGTCGGCAAATCTAAAGGTAAGGGTTTTACCGGAGTTATGAAAAAATGGGGTTTTCACGGCGGTCCTGCAACAAGAGGTCAGGGAATAAAGGCTAGAACTTCCGGCTCAATTGGGTCTCAAACACCCGGAAGAGTTCTAAAAGGTAAAAAAATGGCCGGAAGAGCAGGCAACCAGAGGATTACAATAAAAGGTCTAAAATTGGTAAAAGTAATGCCTGAATTAAAACAGGTAATGGTTTCAGGTCCTGTGCCAGGGCCCAGAAATTCTAAAATTGAAATTAAATTTGTAGAAGGTAATAAATAATTTTTTTAACTATGAAAGTAGACGTTGTTAATTTAAAGGGTGAAAAGTTAGAACAAATAGATCTCAAAGATGAGATCTTTGGGTCTGATTATAATCCGACGGTTTTAGCTCAATATATAAGGGTATATAAAAATAACCAAAGACAAGGCACTTCTTCGACCAAAACCAGATCTGAGGTTTCCGGAGGCGGTGTAAAACCCAGACCTCAAAAAGGTTCCGGAAGATCGAGGCAAGGTTCCATCAGAAGTCCTATTTTTGTCGGCGGTGGTGTTGCTCACGGTCCTAAACCTAAATCATATAAACTCCAATTAAGCAAAAAATTGAAAAGACTCGCTTTAAGTTCAGCTCTTTCTACAAGAATGAAGGAAGGAAAGGTAATTATTATAGACGGAGTGGACATTAAAGAACCAAGTACCAAAGAATTTTTCCAATCTTTAAAAAAGATAAAAGTTTCGGGAAGTCTTTCTTTAGTTTGGGCAGGTGAAAATGAAAATTTGGTAAAAAGTGCAAGAAATATTCCCGAAGTAAAATTGGTAAATGTTAAAAGTTTAGGTGCTTACGATGTAATTAAGACTAACAATATCGTATTTTTGAAAAATGCAGTTTTAGATTTTCAGGAGAGGTTTTCTAAATGAGATTAAGCAAATCAATCATAAAACCAATAATTACGGAAAAATCAT
>Ga0208459_1003757_pt1 | contig 11745 bp, 10 predicted proteins | sample AD_UKC087_MetaG_FD_184433 | JGI IMG/M metagenome (GOLD analysis project Ga0208459, IMG submission 184433) | Active sludge microbial communities of municipal wastewater-treating anaerobic digesters from USA - AD_UKC087_MetaG (SPAdes) (version 2) | ecosystem: Engineered > Bioreactor > Anaerobic >... | reverse complement strand
GATCAACACGACTATGAGAAAGAACTGAAATCACCAGCGTCGCTTCGCTCCGAGGGGGTGGCGGCTTCACCCGGAACAGGGTGGCGGCTTCCCTCGGAATCGCATGGCGGAATCAGCGGAATAGGCACCTATCTTGGTCTGACCGTCTGGGCCATGCGGGAGAGGATTTGGGCGGGACAGATACCGGTAGTGCGCTTCCAAAGGGGACGGAAGATGTATGTGGATAGGATGGATATAGAAAAGTTCATTCAAGAGAATAAGGGAACCTTTGTCTGAGCAACAGGACGGTGTCTACTTCGGGCGATTCTTCCAAATGTAAGCAGCGACAGGGGCGGACCTGTCGATACCGGCGCTGCACATCAAGAGCACGGGGTGCCGGAGTCGATCATAGGCTATCAGCGCATCTTTGCACATCTGCTCCCGTTTTCCTCGCTTCTCCGCTTCGGGCGTTTTGCTGTGGGCAGGATCCTCCCAGGGCAGGGCACAGACTTCGAGCTCTTTTGACTCGAGAAATTTGGTCAGGTTCACGCCACCCAGGTCGATCCGCTCATAGCATCGAAGATCTCGGTCGTGCATGAAGCTGATGATGCTATTGATTCCCTCCATCCGAATCTGCTCGACCCAGTCCAGTATGAGTTGACGAGCCTCCCCTGGAATTTGCACTCCACTACCTGCGTAGCGAGGATGATGCCGAAGAGGGCGCGGAGCGCACGCCAATGCTCCCGGGATGACCCAGACGAAGAGTTCAGAGTCGTCTCCGGCTTCCAACTTCTTCCGCAGCGCCTTCATTTTGGTCACTATCTTGACTCGTTGGGTCTCGATTCGTTCTTGTAGCATAGTGATCGAAATAGTTCATTGGGACAGGCGTAGGTGACGTCCGTCAGGTCAAAGGTCCTATCTTCCTGAGAATGAAGTGGATACCTCTTTGTTCCAGTCTCTCGTTAAACTGCTTCTCTTCGACGCCCGCAGTTTCCTCCAGATTGTATTTGGCAGAGCGCACACCCCCGTCGATACCGATGAATACAATAGTCCTTGGATAGCGCATACCATAGATCATCGCCTGGCCGATTGCAGTAGCGACCCCTTGAGCTGCGCCTGACTTTTTGATGAATTTGACTTCAACGGGCAATGTATCCTCTACATTATTAAGTTGCCGGCGGATCAGTATGTCCGGAACGAAACGAACGCCGTGAAAGCGGATCCACTTGTCTGACTGACTGCGGTTCCACGCTTCTTTGTCCTGTGGAGTGTCTCCCTGCCGATACACCACATGGTGACTGATCATTGATGGATCGAACTGATTCCGGAAGGTATCCGTGAAAAGATCGCGGATTCCGAGCGAGATTGCCCTTGTCAAAGAGTGCTCATCTTCGAAGGCTACGCCGAAATCAGCGAGCTTGTCTCCGTGCTGAAGCTCCGAGCAAATCAGCTCTATAAATTGGTTCCATTTCATATGACTCCCTCTTTAAAGTCATTCTCTGAGGCAGAGTCGTTAAGTATACTCGATTATTCCATTATGCCGAGGAAGCCATTTATCGTCGTGTAGTGATAAAGGGGTTCAGGAACCTCTTTCTTTGACATGGTGATTTTCACTAAAGAGCTGCCGCATACACGCTCCGGCCTTCCCCATAATAATTCTCAAAGACGTGCTGATAGACCGCATCGCATTTGGCAGCATAAATGTCTTTTGTATATACTTCGGGTAGCTCGTCGAGCTTTACTTCCACGGCTACACGAACTGCCGCTCGTGTCGCTTGTGTTTTCCTCCAGTCCAAAACCAACTTCTCACGCTTCAGTGTCTCTAACAGGTCTCGAGCGACTTTTTTGACTTGTCGCTCGTCCTTTTTAGCGAGTTTCATGTCGGGTTTGGTTATGAGATCGAATACCGCCAGTTCTTCTTCGGACAATCCTTCTGAAAAACTCCGCTTCTCCTCCTCCTGTAAATCTTTCACAAACTTCATGAGTTGCTCGAAAAACTCGTCCAAGTTTGCTGCGCCTTGGTTATATTCGTCGATCATCCTTTGGAATTTTTCCAGATAGTCAACGCGAGTCTTATTCAGCCTGACCATTTGCTCCAACGCGGAGTTGATTGAACCCCGTAGTTTCTCGATTTCTACCCGCTTGCGGTCTTTAACAAACTCCTTTTTGATGGCCTTGAAATCTATTTTGCTTAGATCTACGACCTTCTTCTTTCCGTAAGGAGTAACCGGCTCCCTGATCACATATCCCCTTGCTGTGATACTGTCATCCAGGAGTTCCTCCACTTTCTCCAGAACCTGAGACACATCCACCTCGGGCTGAAGGGCATCTATTTTTAATTGCAGGACTCGAATCAATGCGCATACGGGAACGAACTCATTGGCCTCAGGATCGGGGAGCACGGCCTTGAAGATGCGATTGACCGTATAGGCAAAATTCGCATATCTTTTTTTTGTACTGTCATTGATCAGGAGTGCGTCAACAGCCTTATTCAGCAGTTGCACCCTCTCAAACCCCTTCGCCGCTATAATCGGCTCCACCTCTACGCCCGTTTCCTTCAGAAAAAGAACTGTCTGCGCGATCGTAGTTCTAAGCATGGTGACCAGTTCGGCTTTCGATTTTACGGGTTCCTCGCCAGGCTTAACCCCTCCGCCTGAATCTGTCCCGTAAATGGCCAAGGCTTTCTGAAGGCTCCTGAATACTCCTACGTAGTCCACGATGAGTCCGTTGACTTTATCCTTGAACACTCGGTTGGCCCTGGCGATCGTCTGCATCAACGTGTGGTTTCGCATCGGCTTGTCAAGGTAGATGGTTGAGCAAGAGGGCACATCGAAGCCGGTCATCCACATTGCACAGACGAACACCAGTCTGAAAGCGTCATCGGGATCTTTGAACTTGGCATCCAGATCCTCCTTCACCATTCGTTTGCGGTGCGGGACGATGTCCGCACCCTTTTTCTTCATCTCGGGCACTTCGTTCTGAGAGGAGGACACCGCGACCGCCATGTCCGTATCCTTCATGTAAGCGATCTTTTCCTCGACTTCTTTCCAAGCAGGCCCCGTCAATTTGGCCGACTGTCGTTTGAGGCGCTCAATCTTCTGTTTCCAGTATTTCTGAACTTTGTCGAACATCTTCACGGCGGTGGCCTTGTCGATACTGATGACCATCCCCTTGCCCCTCTGGCCCCGCTCCGTGAAATGCTCAACGATGTCCTCTGCAATCTTTTCCAGACGGTCGTCCCGAGTGATAAGTTGATATTCCCTTGAGAACTCACGCTCCAATTTCTTTTCTTGTGATTCATCCAGTTCCGCTTCTTCCAAAATTCTGTCGATTCCCTTCTTAAATGCTTCTTCGTCCTTTAGTTGCAATTCGGGGATTCGGTTCTCGTAATAGAGGGGCACCGTGGCTCCGTCGTCGATAGACTGCTTAAAATTGTAGACAGAGACATAGTCGCCAAACACCTCCCTGGTCTTTTCCTCTCCAACTATGAGAGGTGTCCCGGTGAAGGCCAGGAATGAGGCATTGGGCAGGGCGTTTCTCATATTCAGGGCGAGGGTGTCGTATTGGCTTCGATGGGCCTCGTCGGTGATGACGATAATGTCATCCCTCTCAGATAGGACTGGATGAGGGCTTCCATCATCGGTGCGGAATTTGTGGATCAGGGTAAAAACGAACCGATGATCTTCGGTCAGAAGGCGGCGGAGGTCTTTGCTGCTTTCTGCCTGACAATGGCCCTCCGTAATCGCTCCGCAGCTTGCAAAGTTCTTGTATATCTGGTCGTCCAGTTCCTGCCGGTCAGTTACCAGGACAAATGTCCAGTTACCGGGCACTTTCCGTAAAACCTTTTGGGAGAAGTAGATCATGGAGATGGACTTGCCACTCCCCTGCGTGTGCCAGAAAACCCCGAGGCGACCCTTGCGAGTCTTGATCTCCTGCAAGGCCTTCATGGCATTACCCACACCGAGATACTGATGGTTCTTGGGCAAAACTTTGACTATCCCACCCCGGACATCCATGAACAGGATAAAATTCTCCACGAAGTCCAGAAAACGAATCGGCTCGCAGGTTCCCTTGAGTAAGGTTTCAAGGGATATAATCCCTTCCTCGCCTTCGCTGTTGATCTTCTTCCAATCGTTGAAGTGGCCCCACTCGGAGGTGACTCCTCCCACCTTGGCCTCACTCCCATTCGACAGGATGACCAAGGCGTTATACCAGAACAGGTGCGGGATCGTATCTTTATAGTCGGTGAGATTCCCGGTAAAGGCCGTTTGGATATTTTTGTGTACGGCCTTGAGTTCAATGAAAAGGAGCGGGATGCCGTTCACAAACCCCACGAGATCGGCCCGTCGCCTATACATTTCACCCACGACCCAGAACTGGGAGACGAGTAGAAAATCGTTGTTACTGTGATTATCCCAATCAATCAGGCGGACGATTTCCACATGATCCCCGTCTCCCTTCGGATCAGGAATGCGGGCTTTGAACCCGTTTTTCAGGAGTTGATAGACCTCCCTGTTGGCGGCGGCAAGGCTCATGCGGGAACGGTCACGGGTCAGTTCCTCGATTGTCTGGGTAAAGGCTTCTGCGGGTAAGTCAGGGTTCAGTTTACGTAAGGCGGGGAACAGACGGGATTGAAGGATAACCTCTGATTGATTGTCCCGCCCGAGAGTTCCGGAGGGACCGAGGGTCTCATAGAAAGCATCGATAGGCTCCCATCCGAGTTTGCTAAACAATTCAATAGCGGGTTTTTCAATAAGTCGTTCTTCGGAATATGCGGAGCCACCTTTGGGTGTCATGCCTTGGCCTCAGGGATGGTAATGTCCAGTTCCGACACATCCAGATCGCCAGAGATGAGTTTAGGGAGAAGCAGGTCACGGGTTTGGCGGAGGTAAACGTTCCTTCTTTCCAACAAGTCACTTAGTTGAAATGTTTTTGATAATATATCGGCGCACTTCTCTCTTAAATGTTTTGGGGCTAAGGGGAATTTGAAATCCATAATTCGGTCTGGACTAAGGTGTAGAACATTTACTCCATTGGCGTGTAATTTCACTTCGTCAGAAAAATGGGAGTATCTCAACATTGCGTATATGTATTCGTGCGGATACATATCTTTTGGTTCAAGTTTTACCAAGTCCATTGAGAAAACTGCTTTCCCTTTGCCTAAATCGGGGATTCTCGCCGCATGAGCGACGATTCTCCTCTCTTGTGTCATGTCGGTAATTGCTATTACAATATCATCGTGTTTGACGATGTGACTCTCTTTGTAATCACCTCTGAAATTCTTTAGCCCATCAATGCGGAATCCTCCTCCCCTGTCAACGCACTTTAAATTTACGAACGGCAACCCGCCTTCATCCTGCAAGTCTTGGCTTCTGTATGACTTGCCTCTATATATATTGGCAACCTGTCTTACTTTTAGAACTTCCCATCCCCCCGGTATCTTTCCCAAGGGTGAATCTACCATCTTGACCTTCTGGTGGCCGGGGAAGCGGAACTTGACGAACCACTCGCGGTATAGGTTCTGCGCCATCTCCTCCAGTATCTTGATGCGGCGGAGGTTGTTTTCAATCAGGTCATCGTAGGCAGAGAGGATGGCGGATATTTTGTTTTGGTCTTGGCTATCGTGAATTTTGACTGGTAAACTATCCAAATGGTTTCTGTTTAAAGTGGGAACACCAGCACCAGAGTTGTAACGTTTAAGGTCAAGGGTTTTGAGATAATAGTAAACATACCGAGGTATATTTCCCTTAAAGTCTTTAACCCATAGCGTAGTATTCAAGGGCCAATAGGGCCTCTCAACTAATACCACCTCTCCGAGCGAACCACTTCTTCCAGTTACAACACCCGGTGGATGAACTTTAAATTCTGAGTGCGACCCGTGTATGCCAGTGGCGGCTATGACAGGATAATTGCCTTCATCTCGGTTATGTTTTGGTAAATCAAACCCTCTTTGGAGGGTGATAAAATCTTTGAATTTGATATTTCTCATTTGCTTATTGTGTTTTTATTAAGATAGTAGCAACATTCTCGGAAATTTTATCTTCTAACTCCCTCGCTTTGATATTTAAGACCTCCAATTCCTCGTTCAATTCCTCCAGTCGTTCCTTGAAGTCAAAGTCATCTATCACTCCCTCGGCCACTCCCACATAACGTCCCGGGTTCAGGCTCCAACCCTGAGCTTCTATTTCCTTGATAGTAGCCACCTTGCATAGGCCGGGGATATCCACATACGTCCCCTTCGGGAACTTCTCGGCCATCATCTTATTGCTTCCATGTTGGTTTTCGGGCTTCGCCCCTCGATAGAGCCGGACGATATTTGCAAGGAACTCAATCTGCTCCGGTGTAAAATCCCGATGCGCACGGTCGATTTGCCGGTAGATATGCCGGGCATCGAGAAACAGCACCTTGTCCTGCCTGTCTGTTCCCTTCTTCCCCTTGTCGAGGAACCAGAGCATACATGGCAGGGTGACTGTGTAGAACATATTCGGTCCCACGGCTACCATCACATCCACCGCCCGGTCTTGGATGAGTTTCTTACGGATTTCAAGTTCTGAGGCCCGGGCGTCGGCCGCCGAGTTTGCCATGACGAAACCGGCTCGCCCCTTCTTGCTCAGGGAACTGTAGAAAACTTGAATCCAGAGGTAATTGGCATTGTCCGTCTTGGGTAGGCCTAATGGAAAACGTGGATCATCTTTGAGGCGGTCTTTATCCACCTTGTTTACGTTGAACGGAGGATTGGCGAGGACAAAGTCGAACTTGCCCGAACTTGTGTGGAGGTCTTCGTAATAGGTGTTTCCCTGGCGGATGTCTCCCGCCAGTCCATGAACAGCCAAGTTCATCTTGTTGAGACGGACAGTTTCCGCCACGCGCTCTTGTCCGTATATGCTGATTTCCGAAGTAGGGTTTCTCTTATGCTCTTCCACAAACCGTGCGCTTTGGACGAACATACCGCCTGACCCACACGCAGGGTCGAAGATACGACCGTGGAATGGCTCTAGGATCTCGACGATTAGTTTGACAATAGCCGTGGGAGTGAAGAACTCCCCGCCCTTCGACCCCTCCGACATGGCGAACTTGCCGAGGAAGTATTCATAGATTTTCCCGAAGGCATCCCCCTCAATATCCATCGGGATGGAGGACATGATTCTCAGAAGTTCAAGCAAGGTGGGGTTATCAAGGCGATTGTAAGTTTTCGGGAGTATATCCTTGAGGTCGGGGTTATCCGCCTCAATCGCTCGCATGGCGTCATTGATGGCCTGACCGATATTGCTTCCCTCCGGCTTCTTGAGCAGAGTCTGGAACCGGGCGGCCTGAGGGAGATAGAGGACGCCCGTGGCCTGGTAGTCTGCCTTGCCGATCTCTCGACGTCCCGTGCCTTTTCCCTCCAGTTTTTCCTTAGCGGCGGTGAACTTCTGGTCTGCGTAACGCAGGAAGATAAGCCCCAGAACGGGAATGGAATACTCCGAGGATTTAAGCTTGGAGTTCGCCCTCAGTTCGTCAGCAGCGTCCCAGAGGCGCTTTTCAATTTGGTTATTGTTTCCTATGGCCATGAACCCTCCATAAGTTATTTTGGTTTCGGGATATCCAGTTTCTCCATAAGTTCATAAAGAGTCGGACGGCTTATGCCAAGATCTTCGGCGGTTCTCGTAATGTTATTATGATGTCTCGAAAGTGTATGTAGGATCATGTCCTTTTCCATCTTCTCCCGAGCGTCTCTAAGGGACATTCCTGCATATTTATTTTGATGTTTCGGGATGTCGAAGCCAAGGTCTGTAGGGATGACCTTTCGACCCATAGCCAGAACCACAGCCCTCTTTATCCGATTCTCCAACTCGATTACATTACCAGGCCAATTGTGCTGCCAGAGGGCTCTCATTGCTTCAGAAGAGAATACCATAGTCCTTTTGTTATTCTGTTTTGCATATTCCTGGAGAAACAATTTTGCAAGGGCAGGAATATCCTCGAGTCTTGCACGAAGTGGCGGTATGGACAGGGTTATAGAGCTGATATGAAAATAAAGATCATCCCTGAAACATCCTTCCTTGACAGCTGCTTTGAGATCACGGTGGCTCGTGACGATCACGCGAGCATCAATGGATTTCGGTTGATTACTACCCAAACGCACGATGCTTTTTGTCTCAAGAAACCGTAGCATCAAGGTCTGTGTTCTCAACGTCAGGGCATCTACGTCCTGGAACACGATGGTCCCCTTTTGTGCCATTTCGATGAGGCCTTCTTTTTCTGCCACAGCCCCCGTAAAGGCCCCTCGGTCATGCCCCGATAACTGTGTCTCGGCCAGAGCTTCGGACAGGGAGCCGCAGTCTACAATGATAAAGGGGCCACCTGCCCGGGGACCCATTTCATGGATCGTTCGTGCCGCGAGCCTTTTCCCCGTTCCCTTTTCTCCTTCAATGAGAACAGGAATGTCTGAATGTGCGATTTTGCGAATCTGATCGAATAATCCCGTCTTCTTCAAATCTGAGCCGATCAACCCCATCAGGTTCTCAGAACTCAACGGTTGCTGACTGTCCGGTTCTTCATCAGCCTCACCGTAATCATCCTCAAAAACTATTCTGTCTTTGTATACTCTTGGTAAAGGACTTCCCTCACGAAGAAGATCTACAAGAATCTCAATCTCGATTTCGGTAAACTTCATCAGAAAGACGCCCTGTTCGTGATGCGCTCGAATAAATACAAATAAACCCTGTCACTTTTGATAGTGAATAACGAAAAGCCCGCAATAAGAGCTACAAGCTCCCATAACGGGCTTCGTCTATTCCTTCCCCGAACTCGCCAAGGCACCCCCTGACTTCAGTCTTCGTGGATTGTTCTTACGCCTATGATTTTGTCTTCCTGCTCCGTGTATTCGTTTTTCTTTTCCTCTGCTTTGTATTTATCCAGAAGATCTTTTATGGCCTCTTCAAGAAGGACATTGGCTGTGCGCTTCTTTCGGATCGCCAGGATCTTCAGATCCTCGAGTAGTTTGCCGTCCACGTTGGTGGTGTATCGCTCTTTTTCAGGCATGGCAAAACATAGCGTCCATCAATGGACAAGGCAAGGGAAAATGTGCTTGACACCGTATCACATACAATCATATTATCGTACAAACATATATATGGTGCATTTCTCCAAAGCATAGATCCCAACTTGATCGTTTTTTTGCCTGAAGATCCCCCTTATCGCGAGGTCAGGGGCGGGTAGTCTATGCCCGGGAGAGGTCTTCAGGCTTTTTTATGGAAAAGGAGGGGGGCATGAAGAAAAGAACGTCGAAGCCAAAAAGAGAACCATTTATCCCGCCACGTAAGCTGACTCCCGAGGAGATCGAAGCCTTGAGGGCAGAAATGAGGGAATCCTTGAAGATAATGCAGGAACTCAATCCAGAGGATCAAGCATCACCAAAGGAGGGAGGGAAAGATGCAGGATAACATCGCTCCGAAGGGCTCTGTTTTTCCCCTGGTAGCCGAGCAGCCCGTGTTCTGTGGCCCCAAAGACAAACCCTGGCCGGCAGGCAAGCACAAGGCCATCGTGGATCTGGCAACGGGAAAAGTGTTTTCCATCGTCTCCCGGGACTATCGGCTCATACGCCACGAAGACGCAATCGGGTTCCTTGAGAAGGCAATTCGAAAGAATCCCGATCTCGGGGCTTATGTCACGACCACTTCGTTCTACAACGACGGGGGTCGTATGTTTCACGTATTCCGGTTCCCGGGGATTTCGGTCCGGATAGACCGGGGAGATGTTGTCAACCTAGAGCTCCACCTCTTCAACTCGTACGATCTGACTTGGCCATTCATCGTCCTTGTCGGGGGCTTTCGGCTCGTCTGCTCCAATGGGCTCGTCGTCGGGAAGAAGTTCTACCAGTTCCGAAGGCGGCACGTTTTCAGCCTTGAGGATGTTGGCCTGGAGGCGGACCTTGGCCGCTCAATAGATCAGTTCACCCTGCAAGCGGGGGAATGGAGAGAATGGACTGAGGTCCCCATGACCATGACTGTCTATGACAGGGTGATGGGAGCCATGCAGCTCGGCGCGCGGGCAACGGAGGAGATAGAGGAGAGGATCTGGAATGAGAATGGTCCCCAGGGAGACGCCCCTTTTCTGACCCTGTGGGCGTTCTACAACGTACTGACTTGGTACATCTCGCACCGAGTAGCTTCGCTGAATCGGCGAGTGGAATTGGAAAACCGTCTGAGGATGGCAACTAGAAATATGTGAGAAGGAGGGAACGCATGGGTGTCACGGTTCGAGAAAAAGTCAAGGGCTCCGGTGTGTATTGGGCATTCATCAATCACCACGGAAAGCGGAAGGCAAAAAAGATCGGTCGGGATAAGAAAATGGCGAATGAAGTAGCGCGGCTGATCGAAGCGAAATTGGCTTTGGGGGATCTGAATTTGGATTCGGGCAAAGACAAGAAGAAACTGACATTCAAGAGCTGCGCTGAGGCGTGGCTCAATGACTTCATCAAGGCCACCAGGAGGCCTTCTACCCATGAGCGCTACGGTGATGCCTTGAAAAGGCATATCTATCCCGCCTTGGGGAATAAGCGAATCGACGAGATCACGCGTGCCGATGCCCGAAACCTACTGCTGAAACTCTACAATGGGGGGCTTTCAAAAAGCATGCTCCGCATCTTTCATGCCTGTATCAGCGGCACGATGTTCTATGCCGTAGATGAGGAAGCAATCCCGGCCAATCCGGTGACGGGGCTGACGAAACGGTTTCAATTGAAAGGTGACAAGAGACCTGTGGAGCCAATGACGAGGGAAGAGGCTCAGCGGTTTTTGGAGATGTGCAGGACTTCCAAGCCGGAGCACTATCCCTTTTTCATGTGTGCATTTCGGACGGGCATGAGGCTTGGTGAGCTGCTTGGGCTGAAATGGGGTGACATCGACTGGCACGGCCGCTTTATCGAAGTCAAAAGGGCATACAAGAGGGGCTACATGGGGCCAACGAAAACTGGCAAGATCAGGCGTGTTGATATGTCCGATCAGCTTGCAGAGACTCTGAGGGGCCTTTATGCGCTGCGCCTGAAAGAAGCCCTGCAGGCGGGGCGCGGTGACGAAGTCGTCGAGGCTGTTTTTCATTGGAAGGGAAAGCCGATGGAACAGAACTTCGCCCGGCGGATTTTCAAGAAGGTGCTACGGAGTGCCGGCATAAGGGATATGAAGTTCCACGCCATCCGGCACACGTTCGCGAGTCATCTTTTGAGTGACGGAGTCAGCCCCGTATACGTGAAAGAGCAACTCGGCCACACGAGCATACAAATGACTGTTGACAATTATGGTCGGTGGCTTCCAAATCAGAACCGTGAGGCCGTGAATCGGCTCGACAAAAACTACGAAAATACGCGACTTTCCGCAACCCCCGCGCAACCTGCCAAAATAGAAAAGGCGTAACCTCTGAAGATCACGCCTTGTTCTATTCAAATGGTGCCGAAGCCGGGATTTGAACCCGGACAGGCGTACGCCCACTAGACCCTGAACCTAGCGCGTCTACCAATTCCGCCACTTCGGCCCAATTTCAAAGAGTGCTAAATCTATAATGATCCCCGAAACCTTGTCAAGCAAAAACAGGCTTGATATAAAAGGGCTACGTGATATGGTACGCCACTGACGCGCCCTTCGGGACCGCGTGCGGGACGTCGGATCGGTGAGGCGAGAGTTCCCATGGATGTCATCAGGGGCCTGGACAAGATCCCCCCGAAATATGAATGTTCCGTCGCGACGATCGGGAACTTCGACGGGATTCACCTTGCGCACCAGGGGCTCC
>Ga0208459_1003755_pt1 | contig 11749 bp, 20 predicted proteins | sample AD_UKC087_MetaG_FD_184433 | JGI IMG/M metagenome (GOLD analysis project Ga0208459, IMG submission 184433) | Active sludge microbial communities of municipal wastewater-treating anaerobic digesters from USA - AD_UKC087_MetaG (SPAdes) (version 2) | ecosystem: Engineered > Bioreactor > Anaerobic >... | reverse complement strand
GCTATGGCTGGTGCTGATTATGTAAGAATATCTATAGGATCTGGCGCGGGATGCACGACGGCCGCGAACGTAGCTATTAATTATCCTCTTGGATCTTTGATTAGTGAATGTCATAAAATAAAGAAAGAAAGTTATTTGGAGACAAAAATTGTAGCCGACGGGGGAATGCAAGGATATGATGATATAATTAAAGCCCTTGGATTAGGAGCAGATTTTGTTATGATTGGTTCTTTATTTAATAAAGCCATGCAAAGTGCAGGATTTAATTATCTATGGGGTAAGAGAATAAAATCCTATGAATTAGCTAAGACCTTATGGAAGTGGGGTTTCCCCGTGAAGAAAAAATATAGGGGGATGAGTACAAAAGCTGTTCAAAGAAGTTGGGGAAAATCTAAACTTGTAACAGCTGAAGGAATAACGAAATATCAAAAAATTGAATATAATCTTTCTCAATGGGTGGAAAATTTCGAGGACTATTTAAGATCCAATATGAGTTATTGCGGATCCAGAACTCTTTCGGAATTTATAGGAGAAGCTGAATATGTTTTCATTACGGAAAATGCTTTAAGAAGATTTACAAAGTGATTTTTTATATTTTCCCCTCTTTACTCCAGTTCTGGAGGCAGACATCTTTTTTCTAGTTTCTTCTGACATTTTTTTATTGAGCCAGGGTTTATTTCTTGCATTATTTTTACTTATTTTTTGTCTAGATTCTTCAGAATGATGCCACCCCTTATTTTTTGAAATATAGTTTGCATAGGTTTTTTCATTCATGGGAATTCCCTTATTCCATGCTGTTTTTCCTTTTTTTGAAATACTAATTTTTTGTTTTGTCTCATCTGACATTTTTCTATTTTTGTTTCGAGAAATTCCTTTGGATGATTGAGAGATTCTCGCTTTGGATAACTCCGAGTGACTAAAGCACCCTCTAACCCCCAACCCTCCGGTCGGGCTTAAATTATATCCGTTGGGAAATAAAGTATTATATTTTTGAATATATTTTTCCTGTGCATTAAAAGCCTCCTTCTTTGATGGAAAAACTTCCAGGATTTCTTTTTTGAAATTTTGTTTTCCGTATTGTCTTAAAGCTCTTTGTAAATAAGGCCTTCCACTTCCGAGATAACCATCATTTAAATCATTTGTAGAATGATCCCCTACATATTGTTTTCCATTAATTAAATTAGTAGTTATATAAACAAAGTGAATCATAAACTTTTTTGGTTTCTTTTCATATAAGATATATAAAATATATATTCAAAACAGATCTAGCAATAATGGCGATAATACTATATAGCAACGGTCTTACTGAGGAAATATTACCGCAAGGATTAACTTTTTCAGATGAAGAAATTTTAGGTTTCTTTAAGGCATTTAATAATATCCAAACAAAAAGATTGGACGAAGTTCCTAATACATGGTGCGTATGGGGTGAATTAAAAAATCCAGCTGAAGATGATTATAATAAATTAGCTTCAGAAGTTATTCAGGAACATTGTTATTCTCAGATATTTTTTCTTCATGATACAGAAGTGGACCCATCTTGGAATTTAACGGATGCTGTAATCTATGATAATTATTTAATATTTAAGAAAAAAATTCTTAAATTTCTAGATGAAATAGCTATTGAAACTATTCGGGAGATCGAGCAAATAAGAGAAGAAACAGGAAAAACTAATATGTCTCTTGAACAAGTTGCTGTTTCAACGGACAAACGAGTTATATTTAAATTGGATCCTAATAAACAAGATTCCCATTTCTTTAAACCCGATAATTTCCAGGAATTTGCTATTAAATGCTATAATTTTATTGATACCTCTTATAAGGACGGAATAATCTTTCCTATATATGCAGATAAAAAGATGATCATAGTTTTGGATCAAAATCAGGTAAAACCATATTTGGATCTTCTAATCGACTTCTTTCAGAAAAAAGAGGAATTTGAAAAATGCGCAAGACTTAGAGATATTTATAAAAGCTGGGTAGCCTTTAATGAAAAGCAAAAAAATAAGCCAAAAAGAGGAAGACCTAAAAAGAAAAAACAGGATGATACCCCAACTTCCTAATATAATATTAAATCAGATTGATGGATCTTCATTTCGAGAAATCTCCCCTATTTTACCTGAATTCATAGAATTCCCGTTAATCCTTTGTCTGGATTCTAATGGAAAATTATATTGGAATAATCGGGTAAAAGAAAACTCTGTTGAAATTTATTCTAGCCATTTTAATCCTGAATTTTTTTATAAAGAAGGCCGAATAGGTTTAGGAAGGGAGCCCCTTTTCAATTACAAATTTGATTTAGCGGTTTCAGAAAATACTTTATCTACGGCATTTCATATTGGGGATGGCCGATATGGATTTTCTATGGGCAACGGAACAGAAATTGGATTTCTTCCAGAGATAATTGGTATGGGAAGTTCAGAAGAGGATGCAGGGCTTTATTTTATAGGTCGTGCTGGAAATTCTATTCCCTCAGACATTCCCCTTATAATAATAGATGGGAGAAATTCCGCTGACGAAGAACTTATAAATCGTCCTATATTAGGTATTACTAGTGCTAATTACAAAAAATATAAAGTCCTTATTGACCAAAAAGGCAATGTAGGAATAGGGAAAAAACCAGAAATATATAAGATGGAAGTGGATGGTGAAATTAGTGCTACAGACTTTATAATAAGAGGTATCAGTATTATTGATATTATCCAGGAGTACCAAGATGAAATAAAGGAATTAAAAAATAAGATAGAAGCGCTTAGGCAACAGAAGTAAAATAAAAAGAATGGATGATCCAAACGTTTATATTGGGGCTCTTAGTAATACTTTGCATTCTCTTAGTAGTATCTATATTTAAAAAACCCTTTGATTATACTCCGAGAAACCCATGCCGCTTTAAGATATTGGAGCCGCAATTTACTGTGGAAAATGGCAAAAAGAAGGCTTCTTTCATGATTTTAGTGGAGAAAAAGCATAGATATTTTATTAATTTTCCTTTGTCCTTTAAATTTTATTCTGAACAGGAATTTAAATCCCTTGTTAGAATTTATTATACAATCCCTAATTATCCAAAGCAAAAGCTTTTAGAAAAATTTATTGAATATACTTCTAAAAAAACTAAAGAGCATATTGTTTATCTTACGGATGTTGTAGTTGGCAAAGTTATTATTGATATAGAGCTTGAAATAGAAAATGGAAATCCTACAATATTATTTCAAATCCTCGAAAATAGTACCTGTGATTTAACCAAGGATCAAATATTGGAAATAAAGTTCCCGTAAATTTTTAACAATTTTTTAACAGAAAAGATCCCCGGAATTTTTTTTCTTCGGGGATTTTTTGTATATTTGTCCCGTAAAAAGTTATCTATGGAAAATATTCAGATACTCGAGGAAAAATATCTCAAAGCGAAAATAGCTTATTATGAAGGCTTCCCTTTTATGACTGATGCAGAATTTGATGCATTGGAATCCTTATTGAAAGAAAGGGGGTCGAAAGCTATTGAACAAGTTGGTTCAAAGAGAAAAGATTTCGACTTTACCCATCCAACCAAGATGCTTTCCCTTTCAAAGATCCAGACGGAGGATACAGAGTCTGGAACAAATTATATGGAAGAATCCTTTCAAAAATGGTATCAGAAAAGATCACAGCAGATCGGAAAAGTTTCCCCTTTATTTTCATCTCCTAAATTTGATGGAAATGCTATAAATATAATATATCGCGGGGATACGCTCGCAAATGTTCTTACCAGAGGGGACGGATTTACCGGCAAAGATATTACCAGGAGATTTTCTCTTAAACTCCCGCAGAAACTTATTATTTTTGGTCTTGATCCCATTACAGACGAAGACGTTATTGAAATTCGTTGTGAAGTAGTTATCAAAACTAAACTTTTTCAGGAAAAATATTCTGCTGAATTTGCTAACCCCAGAAATTATGTTGCAGGTGTTATTGGTAAGGATGACGAGGATCTTGAAAAAATGTCAGAACTGGATATTATTCCTCTGAATTTTTTAATTAATGGAAAATTTGCCTCCCCATCCGTATTTTCTAAAAATGAGATTTTTTCCAAAAATTTCAATACAATTGTTCCAGCAGATGATTATATTACGACTCTGAAAGCTTATGAGATGCTCAGAGAAGAATATCCATATCAATTGGATGGCGTTGTATTTGCATTCCCTGTTGAATATAGGGAATTATTGGGGGAGAATGATCATGACCCTGAATGGGCAGTAGCTATAAAATTTGTTCCGGCTGAAGTTGTAACAACAGTAGAAGGTATTGAATGGAACCTATCAAAAAGGGGAGAAATTATACCAACCTTACTTCTTAAACCTGTTTTCTTAGATGGTTCTACGGTTTCGAGAGCTTCTGGATATAATGCAAAATATGTTATCGAAAAAGGAATTGGAAAGGGAGCTTTAGTTTCTATAGCAAAAGCCGGAGATATTATTCCTGAAATACAAAAGGTTATTGCTCCTTCCTCGGAAAATGCTCCTCTTCCAGAAACCTGCCCTGCATGTGGAAAATTAGCTGTTTGGAATGATTCAGAAGTTCATATTATTTGTTCCGATCCAAATTGTCACGGAAGAATTGCTAAGCAGCTTTCTTATGCTGTAAAAATTCTTGAAATCCAGAGAGTTGGAGAAAAAACTATCGAACCCTTTGCAAAGGATTTCAAAAATATGTTTGAACTCATGGTTTGGGTTCTTGGTGCAGGAGCTGCTACAAAAGATATTGAAAAATATGGTATCAAATGGAATTCTCGCTCCCATGAAATATTCGTCCAGGCATTTATGAATATCAAATCTTTAACCTATACCCAGGTTATTCAGATGCTCGGATATGATAACGTTGGGGAGAAAATTTCAACTCAGCTTGCTCGAGAACATGCAGGACTTGATTATGATTATGCAAATCTTGAAAGAGCCTTGGTAGCCAAATTAAGAAGTCCGGAGGTTAGCAATTATATTAAAAAGGTGGTTTTAACTTTGGAAAGCTTGGGAATTACTATTGATAAGCCAAAAGCAAGCCCAACAACAGGAACTATTTATGTTTGCATGACTGGAAGCCCAAAACCTTTTGGATTTGCAACAAAAGCAGATTTTATCTCTAAGTTCCCGATGCTTGAAGAGGTTTCAATTTCTGATAAAAAATGTCAATTCCTTATCACGGATGATTATAATTCTACCAGCAACAAAATGGGGGTAGCAACTAAAAAAGGAATTCAGATACGTACATACGGAGATTTTAAAATTTAATCTTCCACCCCTTAATAATTAAAAATATGAAAAAATATTCCGTAACAGTCATGCATCCAGGGGGGACTACTTATAACTATACCGTAGTCGCTAACAGATTTTATTTTGATCACGATTCTATCATTTTTGTTAAGGATGGAGGTGAAGTTGAAGTTTATCCCCAGAATTTAACAATTGTAAAAGGAGAAGGATGATTAATCCAAACTATACCACAGATTATTTCGAAGCAAGAGATGTAGTTCTTTATGTCCCCCAGCATGCTTTGAATGACTATAGAACATGGGTCGGCGGAGGAGATATTGATGAAGGAGGAATATTCGATCCAAAAATGAGTTTTTACAAATTCGAACAAGGAATAGTTTCTTCGAAAAACGATACTTATGTTTTTGTTAAGTATTGGCATAAGGGGGAACTTTCAACAACGTCAGAAGCTACAAACCCCAAAGATTTAGTTCTTTGGAAAAAATCAGAAAAATGAAAGAACAAAAATTTCCTATTTATTTTTTTAGTGCTCGTTGGTCGGAAGACGGAGTACAGGATCCGAAATATCCCAAATGGTATGAAGGATTGCCTGAAGGAAGAGTGTGGAATAGCACAGGATTCCATAAGATGTTCCGTGAAGAACAAACTCAGGAACAGCTTGATGCTTTTGTTCAAGATTGGTGGAAAAGATTTCTTGTTTCCAAAAATGAAGAAGATTCAAGATTCAAAATTATAAACCCGGAATTACAGTATCTTAAAGCCGAATATAAGAAGCACGATACCTGGGTTTTGACCTGGTTTCAACATGAAACTTTTGATATTGGCCAAACTGATGAAGAAGCTCTTCAGAGTTTTGAAGATTATGTTTCCCGAATTGAGGATGAGAATAGGGGTAAGCCCGAAATGGAAGGTATTCCTCTTATGGGTGCGGAAGATCGTTGGAGATGGAGAGGTGCTGATGAAAACGGAAATTACAGCGAGGATGCTCCCGCTCCTTGCCGATGTAAGTATTGCAAAGAACAAGGTGTATTAAGAATAGCACATTAATATGGGATTACTTTCATTTGATAAACCAAAAAAAATCCGCTCTACGGAAGAACATAATAAAATGTTTTCCTCTGATAGTGGTATTTCTGGAACTTATGTCCCAAATATGAGTAAAGAAGATCAGCTCAAATGGAAAGCAAAACATATTAAAGGGGATGACGAAAGAATTGAGATAAGAAAGGAATTTGGGGGAGCTAATTTAGTGGTGATAGTTTATAAAAATCCTTATGATCCGCCTTACCCTGAATATCCGTCCCGTAAATATGGAACTCCTCAATATGAAGAAGAATATAAAAAATATAAGGAGGCCGAAAAAGAATATTATAAGAAACACGATCAAATAAAAATATCTTCCAATGGAACCATGAATATATCTTGGGAAGATTGGTGGGAGCTTCAGGATGCTATAAAAGAAGCTTTTGAAATACTTCTTTAGCTATGTGGCAGTATGTGGCAGTTTTTAACAAACTTTAACGATTGATTATCAATACTTTAGCATTTTTATGTGGTAATATATGGCAATTATGGCAGAAAATTTAACTATAGAGCTTTTAGAAAATGTTATTTTTTGGGAGAAGCATCCCGAGATTTATCAGTCATTGGAATCTTTCATCAGGGAAAGATATAAGGTGATTCCAAAAAATCCGGAAAAAAAAGAAGTAAGAGATGGAGTAAGATTCCTTCTCGAAACTATATGTGAAGCACGGATAGAATCATCTGATAAATTAAGGTATCTCGAACCAGAACTTACTGAAAAATTCGTAATTGAAAAAATATGAAAAGGAAACTCGTCATTTATTTAATTGGAAGCCTCCGAAATGAAAAAATCCCTCATGTTGCTAAGGAAATCCGGGAATTGGGATTTGAAGTTTTTGATGACTGGTTTTCCCCTGGCCCCGAAGCAGATGATTTTTGGAGAAAATTTGAAAAGGTAAGAGGTAGCTCTTATAAAGAAGCTCTTAGCAATTATGCAGCAAAACATATTTACAATTTTGATAAGAGCCATATTGATCGAGCAGATATTGGAGTATTATTTATGCCTGGGGGAAAAAGTGCTCATCTTGAATTAGGTTATATGATCGGCAGGGGAAAAAGATGTTTTGTTTTGTTTGATAAAGAACCCGAAAGATGGGATTTAATGTATCAATTTGCTATGGAAAATGAAGGGGATATTTGTTTTTCTATGGATGATTTGAAAAAATCTTTGAAGGATGCAAAGGATCTTTTTGATTTGAAAGAAACTTTAAAATGAAAAAAGAAAATATATTATTCTTGGATTTTGATGATGTCTTAAATTCAGTAAGATCTGTTTATAAGAAATTTTCTGAAGCCGTTGGGGTTGAATGGAAAGAGGAGGATTTTGATCCTAAATATTGGGGCCAAGGTAACCCGGACGAAATTAATCCGGATTTGCAGGAAAGGGTTCAAAAGGCTTATGAAGAATTAAGAAAGGATCCAAAATGGGAAATGCCTAATCTTTCTGGAGAATATTATCCTCATGATGAATTTGCTATTCAGAATCTTAATAAGATTGTCGAGGAGAATGAAGCAAAAGTAGTTATTTGTTCTTCCTGGAGATTGGGAAGGTCCATAAAAGAGCTTCAGGACATCCTTAATTCATGGGGAGCTAAATGCGAAGTAATAGGGGTAACTCCTAAAAAAATGAGTTCAACGAGGGGGGAAGAAATTTGGATGTGGATAAGAGATAATCATTCAAAAGTAAAAGCTATTTGTATTTTGGATGATTCCCTTTTTGATATTAGCCCTCTACTTGACGAATATTGTGTTCATGGAATAAAGGGACATCACCATGGATTAAGAGATATTCATATTCCATTGGCTAAAAAATGTTTTGAAACCCCGTTTAATTATAAGAAATATTCAAAATAATTATTTTTTATTATTGGAAATTTTTCGTATATTTGACCTTTAATAATGGAAAAAATTATGAAAGACAAGATTAAAAAAACATGGGATAATTCTAAGGGGCCACTTTTTTTGATTTTTCTTGTTGGATTGGTTTTATTTGCAATGATTTATCCTATAGTATAATGTCAATGATAATTTACAAAACCCGAAATAAAATAAATGGAAAAATTTACATTGGACAGGATAGTTATGACAATCCATTGTATCTTGGCTCTGGTGTTTTGTTAAATAGGGCTATTTTAAAATATGGAATTGAAAATTTTGAAAAAGAGATCCTTGAAAAATGCGACACCCAGGAAAAATTAAATGAAAGAGAAATTTTTTGGATAAAAACATTAAATTCTCAAAATCCCCAAATTGGATATAATATTTCTCGAGGCGGCTCTGGAGGAGATACGATTTCTAATAATCCAAAAAGAGAAGAAATTTGTAAAAATCTATCGAAAAGGAATATAGAATTTTATAAAAATAAATCAAATCATCCATCCTTTGGAAAAATACAATCCTTAGAATCTAATCAAAAAAGAAGAAATGCGATTTTGGGGACAAAAAGAAGCAAAGAAACAAAGGAAAAACAATCAAAATCTTCTTCGGGAAAAAACAATTCAGCCTATGGAAAAATCTGGATCCATAACGGAACTGAAAATAAATTGATTAAAAAACCCGATATCGAAAGCTATCTAGATAAAGGATGGAAAAAAGGAATGATATTTAAAAATAATCCCTTATGATGATTGATTATATTCAAAAAATGTTTAAACGTTCTTTTGAAAAGGAATATTACGAAACCTATTGGGCAATAGATCTCCATGGAACTATCATCAAACCTAATTATAAGGACGTAACGTATCCTGCCGAATACTATCCTTTTGCAAAGAAAGTTCTCCAACTCTTAACAAAGAGGCCAGATATAAAATTAATTCTTTGGACTTCATCTTTTCCCCATGAAATAGAGGAATATCTAAAGAAATTTGAAATAGATGAAATTCATTTTGATGCAGTAAATGAAAATCCCGGGATAAGTTCCAAAAATGGTAACTTTGGATTTTATGAACAAAAATTCTATTTCAATGTTCTTTTTGAAGATAAAGCCGGATTTGACCCCGAGAAAGAATGGGAATTAATCTATGAATTCCTTATTGATTGCGAAAATGCTGGATGGCTTCCGAACCCTAAATGGACTACTAAATATTAAGATATGATTAAAGGAAAAATATGGTTTTCCCCTGCTGGAAGTATGCCTCTTATTGGAATAGTAAAAGTAGAAAATAAGATGGGCGAAATAAAATACTATATTGGTACGGGCCTTGGGGTGAATGAAGAAGAGGATGCCCGGTATATTTCTATGTATGGAGCCCATTTTCCTTTCGAATCAGGAGAGAAATTATTTAACCTATGAAAATTAATAAGAGACAACAGAAAATTCAGCCTCACATGCCTGATCTAACTCGGGTGGAAGGAGGAAAAAGCGTAAGCCTTCGTTTAGAAGATCTTATTCGAAATGCGAATAAATTTGATTGCGAAGGACTTAAAAGAGAGTTTTTCAAAATTCTGGACGATCCTACAACAACCGTAAGCAAAGAAAAAATTGCTGAATACAAGGAGCATTCAAAAACAAAATACACCACAAAAGCCATGCTGATATTTATTACAAATATCTATTGTGCTGGTGCAAATATGAGCTTAAAACTATAATCATGACACAAGATTTCATTCACGAATTTTTAGGTTTCCATCGGATTCCCTCTTCGTGCCGAGTACTAATGTTCTCAGATGATGGAGATCATTTTATTCTTTTCGAAGATATAGATGATGGTACTTCAGTCACGAATGCTTCGGAACAACTTGCAACAGAAATTGTTGAAAAGTTCAAATTAAATCCTGGCGATTGTCGTTTCTTCGAAACTTATTCCCAATATCATCATGATACTGTTGATGAGATTGAGTATACATGGAATGGAAATGAAGCTAAGCATCCAAGATGGAAACCAGCACCAAAAGAAATAAGAGGACTTTTTGATCTTTAATAGATATAAAAATGTTCTAAATATTTTTCTGTTTGGGAAATTTTTAGTACATTTGGAGAACTAAATTTTAAATTGGCCAAATCCTAAAAATCTATAAATGAATGTATCGTCTTTTGAAATATAAACCTGGCACAAAAAGATTGCTTCGCCCCATCATAAAATTTAATGGTGGAAGAGGAGCAATCATATGTCATAAATGTCGGAAAATAATTAAAGAAAATATAAGATTTAAAGAATGGTTTGGAAATGCTGAAGAACTTTTTTGTGCTGAATGCGCTAAAGAAATGATAATGGAATTGTTTCACATAAAAAAATAAAATTATGAAAGTAAAAATCTTTTTTGCAGCAGTATTAATGATTCTGACAACGGCCATGAGCTCTCAGGCCAATCTCTACAAAGGCATAACTTCTGGGATGTCTCAAATTGAATTTAACCAGCATATTAACTCAGTACCCGAATTATCATGGGCTGAAGATAATGAATATGTGAACGTTCAGATTAAAGGCCGACCTTATGTATTCATACCTGATTTCAACAATGCAGGCCAGCTCTCCGCGTTGTATTTTTATTGCGGTGATAGATACAAATGGTACGAATATGATCCAACAATTAAAGCCATTGCTGTTGACGTATATTCATTGTTTGAAATTGCTTATGGTGAGCCAATATATGATCGTTGGCCTAATTGGACAGACATCCCTAAAGGAGGGTCAGAAATAGCTTGCGCATTTAAAAAAGACTCTGTGCTTGCTACAATTATTATTGGTGAAAGAGATGAGGTCTATTTATTAGGCATGATAGTTGTAGATATAAAATTTAGAGACCCCTCCGTTCCTTCATCTGACGGATTTTAAAATATTTGGTATGACAATTTACAAAATAATTGATGAGTTTTCCCGAGATACAGGGAAAAAGATAGGACAAAGAAAAGAAATAGATTATCGTATCTGCGATTTTTCGGGAAGAAGATTGGATGAATTTCACGGCTATCCGATAACTTATACAGTTTACTACAATGATATAGACCCTTGTTTTGGAGATCAAGAAGCTGAAAGATGGCTGTATGATTGGAACGAAAATTCTGATGTTTACTTAGATCCTTATGAGCTTTTTGGCCAGCAAGATTATAACTTCGGGACTAATGACGATGGAAGTGAACTTTATGCAGAGCTGTTAAAAGAAGCTGCAAAAGAAAATTTTGAAATAGTTTCTTTAGATCATTTATTAAGATGGTCGAGAGGCAGGATGCTGGAACGATTAGTTAAAGAAAAGAAAATCGAGATTGAGAAACTATTCTATTAAGGGCTTGAAATAAAAAATATAAAAAAGTGTGGTAAAAATTTCCTAATATCAGGATCTTTTATTATATTTGTAAAATAGAATGTTACCAGTACGACTCCAAAATATTATTTCAGATCTTCAAGATCAGCCTTGGGTAATTTCCCTTTTACATAAGGGAAAATTATTCATTGTTGGGGGGTCCGTACGTGATGCCTACAGGGGAG
>Ga0208459_1003746_pt1 | contig 11766 bp, 10 predicted proteins | sample AD_UKC087_MetaG_FD_184433 | JGI IMG/M metagenome (GOLD analysis project Ga0208459, IMG submission 184433) | Active sludge microbial communities of municipal wastewater-treating anaerobic digesters from USA - AD_UKC087_MetaG (SPAdes) (version 2) | ecosystem: Engineered > Bioreactor > Anaerobic >... | reverse complement strand
CGTTACTTTTGTATCGCAGAGCTTTGCTCGTGACATAGTTAGCCAAATTCCTGGAATTCAATTTTATGAAGCCGACACCAAGAATCGCCATAAGGGTTTTTGGGGGATTTTTAAACTTTTCAGGGAGCTTAAAAATCTTGATAGGTTTGATGCTGTAGCCGATTTGCACAATGTAATTAGAAGCCGGGTTATTGGCGTTTTGTTTAGGATTGGTGGAATACGCTATGAGGTAATAGACAAGGGAAGAAAGGAGAAAAAACAACTATGTAGCGTAAAGAATAAAAAATTGGTAGAGTTGAAGCCTACTACCGAACGCTATGCAGATGTTTTTCGTCACTTGAACCTGGTCGTTAGTAGCGATTTCGATTACTTATTTGACGAGGCCCGGTTGCCTGATGATATTAGTGCATACCTGGGGTATAAAAGTGGCACCTGGATAGGTGTAGCTCCTTTTGCAAAGCATAAAGGGAAGATATATCCGCTCAACCTGATGGAAGCCGTTGTGTCGAGATTGGCAGCAAATAAGAGTTATAAGATAGTGCTTATTGGTGGTAGAAATTTTGAAAAGGAGTTGCTGGAGGAGTGGGCAAAAAAATACACAAATACATTTTCAGTTGCCGGTAAATACAGTATTTTAAACGAGCTTAAAATTATTTCTAATTTGGACGTGCTTATATCCATGGACTCTGCCAATATGCACCTTGCTTCGCTTGTTAACACTCCGGTTGTGAGCATTTGGGGCGCCACCCATCGTTTTGCGGGATTTTACGGGTGGAAGCAGAACGCCGATAACACCGTAGAAGTTGAGTTGTCCTGTCGCCCTTGCTCGGTGTATGGGAACAAGCCTTGTTTCCGTAAGGACTACGCATGTTTAAACCGAATCACCCCCGAAATGATTATTAGTAAGGTAAATTCAGTGGTTGATAGATATGGAAGAATTTGAAAAATCCATGATTTAGCCTAAAGTTGACAGCTGAATGGGTTTATCGTTAAATTTAATTTTATACTGTTGAATGATAAAGAGATATATAACTTTAATTAATATAAATGAGAAGAAAAATATTGATTATCTGAACCCAAACATCATATAAAAATGTTAATATTACAGGTTATGAGCATATTATAATGTAATTATGATTTATAGCACTCCGTTGTCTTTCTGATTAGTTTACCCATCACCACCATGGTTGGTATTGTTTAAAAGTGCTAATATTTTGTGAAAACAATTTCAGACGGGATGCTCATATAATCGAACTAACGGAGGGATTACGGTTCGAGGGTTACCACAAAAAAATAAAATTTCTGAATGGATGGATAGCGCACTAAGTGGCTCAACCAGCGATTAACCCAACACCTTTATTACCCGTTCTTTAAATGTAAATATTGGAGATAAGCTTTTCAAACACTGTAGTAAATATTTAATCATAAATCACAACAACCAGAAAATAACCCGAATAAAAATATTTTAATTTTTACTTAAGCGGGCAAGTTTTAATGCCACAGCCACTTGCATGGTGTTTTTTACTTACCTTTGCAGCAAAATAAATATTGTATGTCGTACGTTACGAAAGAAAAGTTGTTTAGTAAGGCTTGGTTTAAAGCCTACACCCTAATAACAATTGGTGCATTTGTGTTAGCTGCTGGGTTCGTGCTATTTATCGATCCCCATAGAATTGCACCTGGAGGTGTTTACGGAATCGGAATAATTGTACACTACCTTACCCAGGGCGTGTTTTCCTGGGCGCCCGAAGGATTTCCGATTGGGACGGTAGGCCTGCTACTCAACATTCCGCTTACCATTTTAGGAATTAAAATTCTTGGGCCACGTTTTGGTGTTAAAACGGTGGTGGGCTTTATTTTGTCGTCGGTTTTTATAGATACCCTTCACATGATTTACGGCTACCATCCTCTTGTGGACGATATGCTACTTTCGTCAATTTTTGGAGGGGTTCTAATTGGCTTCGGGCTTGGGCTGATTTTTAAATCAAAGGCAACCAGTGGCGGTTCCGACATTATTGCTATGATAATTGCAAAGTACACCAGGTTACCATTAGGACAGCTGATGATTTATGTTGACTCTACCATCGTTCTAATAGCACTTGTAGCATTTAAGGATTGGAAAATCCCTCTCTACTCATGGGTGGTGATCTACATAACGGGGAAGGTGATAGATATGACCATAGAGGGAGCCAGCTACGATAAAGCCCTGTTTATCATTAGCGACCGTTACGAGGAGGTGAGGTCAAAAATCATCAACGATCTCGAAAGAGGCGGAACGCTTATTAGCGTTAAGGGAATGTATAGCGGTGAGGAAAAAAAGTTGATTTTCACGAACGTTTCCCGCAGAGAGGTTTTTATGCTTAAGGATTACATTCGTGAAATAGATCCTAAGGCTTTTATTACAGTTATTGATGCCAACGAGATTCTTGGCGAGGGGTTTAAACCAATCAGCGAAGCTCTTTAGTTCTGCAGGCAAATGTTAAACAATTCAACCAGTTGGTTTATAATCCATCACATAATTTAAAGGTCAGCAACAGTGAATCAATTACTTTAAATTAAGAATGGCTACAGAATAAGCCCTGTTATTGTGCTGTGAAATAAACTTTATATCTTTGAAGCCTCAAATTCTTTGAAACGGTATTGCCCGGGTGGCGGAATTGGTAGACGCGCTGGTCTCAAACACCAGTGGTAGCAATACCATGCCGGTTCGATCCCGGCCCCGGGTACTTATCCAACCACCAGTTTTACTTAAAAGTTGCTTCATTTTCTCCATTTACTGTACAGCTATAATTCAAATCTATAGTAGCAAAACGCTGCAAACGTTAGCCCTACATGAATAAGACGACCAGTTTTAATGACCCCAAACAGCTTCAGTTTGACAGACGTTATCTGGAAATGGCTAAAATTTGGGCAAAAAACTCTTACTGTAAGCGTAGGCAGGTGGGAGCGCTTATTGTCAAAAATAGAATGATAATATCTGATGGGTACAATGGAACACCCTCAGGTTTTGAAAACATCTGTGAGGATGAGAATGGTATTACTAAGCCTTATGTTCTTCATGCCGAGGCAAATGCAATTACCAAGGTGGCTAAATCAGGAAATAGCTCAGAAGGAGCAACCCTTTACGTAACCTCGTCGCCGTGCATGGAATGCGCCAAGCTAATCATTCAGGCGGGCATAAAACGGGTAGTTTTCTGCGACGAATACCACAATCCCGATGGCCTTTCGCTTTTGAGTAGAGCAGGAATTGATGTGGTAAAACTCGACATAGAGGAACTTTAGGCTTTTTAAAGTTATATTTCTAAAAGAGTACAACCTGATGGTTTTAATACCAATAACTTCAGAATAAATTACTTGAATAGAATGGCATACCAAAATAGCAAAAAGGATATTTACTATCCTATAGTCATAGCCCTAGTGCTGGCGGCAGGAATACTTATTGGTCAACGATTTAATGGGAAAAGCCAAAAGCCCGGAACGCTGGTTTATAACCGAACTGATAAGCTGAGCAGCGTGATAAGCTACATAGAAGAGGAGTATGTAGATTCAATTTCTGTATCTACCCTGGTCGAAAACACTATACCTGCTATACTTAAAAACCTAGACCCACACTCCATTTACATACCAGCTTCGGAGCTGCAATCTGTAAGCGAACCTCTCGAAGGGGGCTTTGACGGAATTGGAATTCAATTCAACATGTCGAATGACACAGCAGTAGTTGTTAATACCATAAAGGGAGGCCCCTCGGAAAGGCTCGGAATTTTGGCCGGTGACAGGATTGTAAAGGTCAACGGAAAGCTGATTGCGGGAGTAAAATTTCCGATGGACAGCATCCCCATTCTCTTGAAAGGCCCTACCGGGACAAAGGTTAAGGTTGAAATCAAAAGAAAAGACGTTGACGAGCTTATTGATTTCGAGATAACAAGGGATAAAATTCCAATAAGTAGCGTGGACATTGCCTATATGGTAACACCCGAGATAGGGTATATTAAAATTACAACCTTTGCCAAAACAACCTATAAGGAATTTCTAGATGCAATGGCTAAGCTCGAAAGCCAGGGAATGAAAAAACTTATACTTGATTTGCGAAGCAATGGTGGAGGGTACATGGATGCTGCCACCAAAATTGCCAACGAGTTCCTAAAGCCAAATCAGCTGATTGTTTACACACAGGGTAAAAGCCGAACCCGTCAGGATGTTTACTCTACTGGAACAGGAAAGTACCAGGATATTCCTTTACAGGTTTTAATTGACGAATTTTCCGCTTCGGCAAGTGAAATTTTTGCCGGAGCGATACAGGATAACGACAGGGGACAGATAGTTGGAAGGCGTTCATTTGGGAAAGGCCTCGTTCAGGAGCAGATATTTTTTTCCGATGGATCTGCCCTAAGGCTCACCATTGCCCGCTACTACACCCCATCGGGTAGATGCATTCAAAAACCCTACACACCTGGCGACGATAACTACTTCAACGATATCACAAGCCGATACCTGCATGGAGAATTTGAGGTTGCAGATAGCATACAGTTCGCCGACTCGCTAAAATACTACACAGTAGGCGGAAGGACTGTTTATGGAGGAGGAGGCATTATGCCCGATATTTTTGTCCCACTCGATACCAACGGAATTACCCCCTACCTGCAGCAAGTATCCCGAAGAAATCTCATTTACCGGTTTGCCTTCAACTTCACCGATCAGCATCGGAAAGAAACTCGAGGTTTAAAGGACTTTACCTCGGTTGATAGGTTCCTGAATAAATTTGACCTGCTCTCCGACTTTATAAAGTTTGCCGAGCAAAACGGTGTGCCCAGAAACGAAAAGGAAATATCAGTTTCAAAAAAGATTCTGGATGCACAAGTAAAAGCAACTATCGCCCGAAATATTATTGATAATGAAGGATTTTATCCATACATTAGGAATATAGACGAAACATTGCTAAAAGCAATTGGGCTAATGGAGCAAAGCGTTAGTCAACCTACAACCTCAGCTCTTCATAGGAGTGATAATTCACGTGTGCTTAATCAGGCTCAGCTATAAACCTGGGTAAGAAACGATGTAATGGCAGCGGTTGTTTGATCCTTCTCCTCAACAAAACCCATATGGCCCGAGTTGTTTAGAATAACGGTTCGGGCTTTCTTGTGCCTTTCCATTAAGGCCTCTGCAACCTCCATAGAAATCAGGTTGTCGTGTTTTCCAAAGATGAAGAAAACAGGAATGTTTGCATTCTCAATAACATAATTCCTATCGGGGCGTTTTGCCATTCCGTTCAGCGCCCCGATTATTCCCTGGTCAGGTGTACTTAGTCCTATTTTGATGAATTTATCAACAATGTCGTCCATTTTCTCTAAATTCTGCTTGGCGAAAAGGCGAGGAATACTTAGGTAAACAAGGTCGCGCTTTCCACCATTTTTAACGGTTTCAATGTCATTCATCCTGCTCTGACGCTTTTCCGACGAGTCTGCGTTAGCCGATGAGTGAAGCAAGCAAAAGCCGTTTAACCAGTTAGGGTATCGTTCTGCAAAGGCAAGCGTGGTATAACCACCCATTGAGTGTCCAACCATAAAGGCTTTTTTAATGTCGAGGGTGGTCATAACAGCGCTAATACTATCGGCCATAAGATCCATACTAATGGTTTGATGATTACAAGCCGACTTTCCGTGACCGGGCAAATCGACCCGTAGAACGGTATAGTTTTTCTCCAAATCGGGAACAATATCTTCCCAAATCTCAAGGTTTTCCAGATAGCCGTGGACAAGAATAACCGCCGGGCCTTGTCCGCTTAACCTGTAGCGAATGGTGCAAATTGGTAACTCAACGTAGTCTTCCATAATTCAGAAAATGATTTTATACAAAGTCTAAACTTATTTATCCTAACGCTGCCAGGGTTCTAAACCCTGACAGCGTTCAATATAGCAAATTGATTCCAGATAAAACTAATACAAACCAATTAAAAAACAAATTGCAACAAGATCTAATGGGTTTAATTTTTGAACTCAATGTCAAAAAAACGCCACTAATCTAAATATTAGCGGCGTTTTAAAATATAACGAACTATTTGTTAAATATAAACAGAAATACCAATTTGCCATTGCGATTTCAAATCCTCTTTAAATTCATAAGGCCAATTCTTTGGAATCGATTTCTCTATTGCATTTATTGGACTTTGATTGTGTAAAGAACCCCAAATTGACATTGCCCTAAAATAGCCCTCCTCCTTCTTCCAGGCAAGTCTAAAACCTGCCTTAAGCGCAAAATAACCATTAAAGTGGACCCAATTTGAAGTGCTAGTTTTGGTGGGTTCATAAAATTTCATATCAACATTATGGCTAGCCAATCCTAATTCCAATTCAATAAATAACCTATCGAAATTGCTATCGTATTGCTCAAAAATTATCATAGGCGATACACCAACAAACAAACTATTTCCAGTGTAGCTATATAGCGATTCGCCTCCATCATAAACAACACCAGTTTCATCTGTAAGACTTCTATGGCCTCTTGTTGAAGCATATCCTCCACGAATTGCAAGTCCCAAAATTCCAGACTCAGTAAACTGTATTTCATATCCACCCGATATTCTTGCTTGTATAGGCATAGTTCCACCTTTCTCAAGCAACGGGGTTCCTGCACTAACATCTACCAACCAAGATTTTTGGTACAGCCCTTGGCCTGTTGCATTACTTACTAACAAAGGCAGACTAAACAAACACAGAAGTATTTTCGATAAATTCATTTAATTGAAATATTAATTTCCTAAGATACTACACAAACAAGCTTACACTTAAAAGTGATACCCTAACCTCAGGTTTAACATTAGACCAAAATCATTATCGCCATGTGTGTTAAAAAAGTAACTAAACCCAGCACCAGCCTCTAGCAGGAAATGATTCCAGTAAACCCTTCGAATACCCCACTGTGGATTTACAACAAAAAAATCGCTACTTGTAGTTTTATGCTCAATTACTGGATCAAGAACATACATCGTATTAATAGAAAGGAAATTAGCAGAGTTGCCTAAGATATTCTTACCTATGCTCTTCCTTTTGCTGATATTATAATAAAAACGGGGCTCCAAACTAACAGCAGGACTAATGGCATAATATGAGCCAAACGAACTACTATATCCAACGCCAGCCTGCAGGCCTAAACGTCCAATTAATGTAATTTTATTGGCAACAGGAGTTTCGTAGTTATAGGTTAAACCTGCTACTTCCATGCTTATTGAGTGGTTTTTCTGTACCATTAACGAATCTTGGGCAAATAGATCATAGGTGGCAAAAATTAATGCCCCCAATAAAGAAAGTTTTAATTTCATAATAAAAAAATTATTAATCCTAAATTCAAGTAATTAATGCAACTTTTTAAGGGAGTCAGGGAAGTAAAAAAACAAGCTTTTTCAAGAAACAAAGGAGAAAAAAGCATTTTTTCCCCCCTTGTCCTGACGGAGTAAATGCCTTACTTTGCTCCCTTCCCTCAAAAAGTTACAAAGATGAAGCACTTAACCGTAGCGCAAAGGTACACCATTTAGGCCGTGATGCAACAGGGAAGCAGTCAAAAAGCTATAGCGCTGGCCATTGGGAAGGATAAATCGGTGGTATCTGAAATTTCAAATTTATAAGCTTTTGCGTACGGCCATGTATTTTATTATTTAAGAACTTTTTCTAACTTGTTCACCAAAATTAAACTTTAATGCCATGATGGGAATTTTCAGCTCGTCCATTGGGAAAAAGTTGATAATGAGTATTACAGGGATTTTCCTGATGATATTCCTGCTTGTTCACCTCTCCGTAAACCTGACGCTACTTGTAGGAGACGGAGAAACATTTAACCATGCTGCCCACTTTATGGGCACCAACCCTTTAGTCAAAATTATCGAGCCAATTCTGGCCGCAGGTTTTATTCTCCACATCTTCTTTGCTACTTACATCACATTAAAGAACAGGAGCACCCGTCCGGTTGGTTATACCCAAACTTCAAGGAATGGAGTTTCCACATGGCCATCAAAAAATATGTACATTTTGGGTGGGTTGATTTTAGTATTCCTGGTTATTCACCTTTCCAACTTTTTCTGGAAGATGCGATATGGCGAAATGCCCACAATTACCTATAACGGTCTGGTAATGGATGATGCTTACTCCCTTGTGGCCGATCTTTTTATAAAATACTGGTGGTACGACTTGCTTTACTTAGCGGCAGCAGTACTCCTAGGGTTGCACCTTAGCCACGGTTTTTGGGCTGCTTTCCAAACCGTAGGCTGGAATGGAACTAAATGGCTTAAGCGGTTAGAGGTGATTGCCTATATCTATGCGGTTATAATCGGTATAGGTTTTAGCGTAATTCCTCTCTACTTCTTAATTTTCAAGTAATCACAGCTAACATATACTATATATGACTAAGCTCGATGCAAAAATACCTGAAGGTCCACTGGCCGATAAATGGACAAGTCATAAGGCGAAGTTACGCCTTGTGAACCCCGCAAACCGTAAGAAGATTGATATTATCGTTGTTGGAACTGGGTTGGCTGGCTCGTCGGCAGCCTCAACTCTGGGCGAGTTGGGCTACAACGTTAAAGTTTTCTGCTATCAGGATAGCCCACGTAGAGCACACTCCGTGGCTGCTCAGGGTGGTATAAATGCTGCAAAGAATTACAAGAACGATAACGATAGCGTTTATCGTCTTTTCTACGATATGATTAAGGGAGGCGATTTCCGTGCCCGCGAGGCCAATGTTTACCGTGCCGCAGAGGTTAGTAACCTGGTAATTGACCATTATACTGCGCTGGGAGTTCCGTTTGCAAGGGACTATGGTGGACATATAGATAATCGTTCATTTGGGGGCGTCCAGGTGTCCAGAACATTCTACGCCAAAGGGCAAAGTGGTCAACAATGTTTGATTGGCGCTTACTCTGACCTATCGCGGCAGATTAGCATGGGCACAGTTACAATGTATCCTCGCCGCGAGATGATGGATTTGGTTTTAGTTGATGGCAAGGCGCGAGGTATTGTTGTTCGCAATCTTATCACCGGCGAAATTGAGCGCCATTCCGCTCATGCCGTTGTTTTGGCCACCGGTGGATATGGCACAATCTACTACCTATCAACATTAGCGCTAAATTCAAATGGTTCTGCCGCTTGGAAAGCTTACAAAAAGGGTGCGTATTTTGCTAACCCCAGTTTTGTTCAAATTCATCCAACCAGCATTCCTGTGCTGAACGACTACCAGTGCAAGCTAACGTTAATGTCGGAATCGCTCCGCAACGATGGTAGAGTTTGGGTTCCGAAGCAAAAAGGCGACACCCGCAAACCTAACGATATTCCTGAGGAAGATAGGGATTACTACCTGGAACGTCGGTATCCGGCTTTTGGCAATCTGGTTCCTAGGGATGTAGCTTCGCGTGCCGCAAAGGAGCGCTGCGATGCGGGGTATGGTGTTGGTCCTACCGGTTTGTCTGTTTACCTTGATTTTCGTGATGCCATTAGCAGGAAAGGGAAGAAGTACATCGAGGATAACTATGGTAACCTCTTCGAAATGTATGAAAAAATTTCAGGAGAGTCGCCATACTCTGTTCCCATGCGAATTTACCCGGCAGGCCACTACACCATGGGGGGGCTTTGGGTTGATTATAACCTGATGACAACCGTGCCCGGCTTGTTCGCCATTGGCGAATCCAACTTTTCCGATCACGGAGCAAACCGCCTCGGTGCAAGTTCCTTGATGCAGACCTCTGGCGACGGGTACTTTATTCTTCCTTATACCATTTCCGACTACCTTGCCGATGAAATTCGTACTCCCAAAATTTCAATTAACATTCCTGAGTTCGACGAGGCGGAAAATACTGTTCGTGAACGCATTAACAAGCTGCTTGGTATAAATGGAACCGAAACATCCACTTCGTTCCATAAGCGCCTGGGTAAGATTATGTGGGACTACTGTGGAATGGTTCGTAATGAGGAGGGTTTAAAAAAAGCCTTAGCATTAATTGATGAGCTAAAAGATGAATTTTGGCATAACCTTAAACTACCTGATTCTTCCAATGAGGTCAACCACGAACTTGAAAAGGCATGTAGGGTGGCCGATTTTCTGGAGTTGTCAAAACTGCTAGTTTACGATGCGCTTAACCGTAGGGAAAGTTGTGGTGCACACTTCAGGGAGGAAAGTCAAACCGAAACGGGCGAGGCCTTGCGCGATGATGAGCATTTTTCGTATGTCGCTGCTTGGGAGTTCGCGGGCGACAGTAAAGAGCCAATTCTCCACAAGGAGGAGTTGAAATTCGAGTACGTTAAACTTCAGGAACGAAGCTATAAGTAGTAAATATTTACGTTGTTTTAACTATTAAGACAAATGAATATCAAGCTTAAAATATGGAGGCAAAAAAATGCCCAAAGCAAGGGAGGTTTTGAAACGTACCTGCTTGACGGTGTTTCTCCTGAAATGTCATTTTTGGAGATGTTAGACTACTTGAATAGCCGCTTAATTATAGAGGGTAAAAGCCCTGTTGCATTCGATTTTGACTGTAGGGAGGGCATTTGTGGTTCTTGCGGAATATATATTAACGGAAGGCCCCACGGGAGCGACAGAAAAACCACAACTTGCGAGTTGCGTATGCGAAAATTCAAGGATGGTGAAACAATAACCCTTGAACCTTGGCGTGCAGGACCTTTTCCGGTTATCAAAGACCTGATGGTTGACAGGTCAGCATTCGACAAAATTATTCAGGCCGGCGGGTATATAACCGTTAACGCTGGTGCTGCGCCAGAGGCAAACAGCATACTAGTTCCCAAAAAGAACGCAGATACTGCTTTTGATACCGCCTCATGTATTGGATGCGGGGCTTGTGTTGCAGCCTGTAAGAATGCTTCAGCCATGCTGTTTGTTGCTGCTAAGATTACTCATTTAGCCCAGTTTCCTCAGGGTAGGATTGAGGCTCCTGAAAGGGTAAAGCGAATGGTTGCAAAAATGGAAGAGCTGGGCTTTGGCGGCTGCACAAATACTCGTGCATGTGAAGCAGAATGCCCCAAAGGAATCTCTATTACTGCCATTGCCAAGCTAAACAGGGATTACATTTCAGCCAAAATGAAAGATTGATTTTATTGGTATTTTGGGCTTATGGTAAACTATTAAGAAAAAATAGGTTGATGAAATGCGATAAAAAATTACCTTTGCGCAGAATTTCAGTAATTATTAAGACAAATTATCAGGCTTTAAACTTTCATATTTGCGGGATTAGCTCAACTGGTAGTCCGCCAGCCGGCGAATCCCAAGCAGAGGAGTGCAGTTCGTTGCGGGAGTAGCTCAGACGGTAGTCCGCCAGCCGGCGGATCGCAAGCTGAGGAGTGCAGTTCGTTGCGGGAGTAGCTCAGTTGGTAGAGCATCAGCTTCCCAAGCTGAGGGTCGCGGGTTCGAGTCCCGTTTCCCGCTCAGGAGTTCAGGCCACAGGATGTTTTTCCTGTGGCTTTTTTATTGCTATAGAAATGCCGAAAAGTTGAAGGAGTTTCCATAAGTTTTGATGAAGGAACGCTCTACCTTCAGGCCACTTGCTACCAACGAGGCGACCGTTTAAAACTTGCGGGAGTAGCTCAGTAGGTAGTCCGCCAGCCGGCGGATCCCAAGCTGAGGAGCGCAGTCCGCCCACCGGCGGATCGCGGGTTCGAGTCCCGTTTCCCGCTCAGGAGTTCAGGCCACAGGATGTTTTTCCTGTGGCTTTTTTATTGCTATAGAAATGCCGAAAAGTTGAAGGAGTTTCCATAAGTTTTGATGAAGGAACGC
>Ga0208459_1003739_pt1 | contig 11780 bp, 12 predicted proteins | sample AD_UKC087_MetaG_FD_184433 | JGI IMG/M metagenome (GOLD analysis project Ga0208459, IMG submission 184433) | Active sludge microbial communities of municipal wastewater-treating anaerobic digesters from USA - AD_UKC087_MetaG (SPAdes) (version 2) | ecosystem: Engineered > Bioreactor > Anaerobic >... | reverse complement strand
TTCCCGCCTTCAAACACGGAACGCAGTTTGCATGTCTGTATAATTGATATGTTCTCGGTCTTGCGATGCCTATATCCTCTGTTTTTTGTATAGTGCGTTCCCAGAATGCTAACGGAAAATCTGTTTTATATCCTTTGCTTAACATAACCCCTCTTCTACGCTGTATACGGTCAACTTCTTCCTTGTCAAAACCGTAAAGGAAGCAAATATCTTCCCTTGGTTCAAAAGGCTTTGATGGATAATTTACCCGTAACCAGTTATTAAACGGTTCAGTCTTTAAACGATTAGTACAAAAGACAGTCCCGTTACCTCCCTTAAATGCTTTTTTCTCCATGCATATATCCAGCGGGTCTTTATCCTCCCAGCCGTCCATATTGACATAAGTAATCTCAATCCCGAGATAATCAGCAATCTCTTTTTTAAACCTTTTTATGTCCTCATCCTCTGCTCTGGGACATATGTCGTGATTAACTAATATTACATTTTCCTTCCCGTATTTTCTGGCTGCTTCTATTGCGACTAAAGCAGATGAATGACCGCCTGAAAAACAAACTATATATTTCATATGCCACTCCTTTCTCTATGAGGGTAAATAGAAATACGGGAAAATTTAGTCAGGGACGAATCAATTATAATCAGTATCGGTAAGTGAAGTAGCCCTGACAATCACCACGTATTATCATGTGATTGCGCGCCGGGGAATAGCTCGGAAACAGCCGTTTTTCCGGCAATCCTGAAGGTTTGTGAAGTATCTGCTTCCTTCGCCACCGGCTTCACACTTTTTATTGGGGGAAGAAATCGCCAATGGAAAAATTCTCATGGACGTGAAGTATCCATTCGCATCGCCACCAAAAAGTTATCAACGTTCTGATTTATTTATGCCTATATTATACTCATGTATTTCCATTTGTCAAGTACCAATTTTCCGTTTTCGCGATAATCGCGAAAACGATATCGCGATAATCGCGAAAACGATATCGCGATAATCGCGATATCTTTAACAGATATTACTACACAGATTACAACAAACATACCGATTGGCGAAAACGAAAAATAAACCGACAAAAGAAACCGTTTTCCTTGTCGGTGTTTCTCTTCTAAAATCGCAAATTCACCATGGAAATCCCGGTCTTTGTCTATCCAGCTTCACCCAAAACAAAAATAAGACTATGCGCAAATAATTTGGTTTGGGTTGGTGGTTGCTTATATAGGAAATTCGCCAGAAAACCACCCCGCTTCAGCGGGTGGATGAATGGCGGGCTTATGCAAAAAGACCTTGTATCTCACAAAAAAACATGATATAGTTGTAAGTATGGAAGTGATGAAGACGTACAAATTCCGCACGTACTGGTGGAACGCCAGGAACGCATACGCCTGGGGAGAGTGGGATTACTCGCTCATCGAACCAGGAAGCCACCCGCTTCAGCGGGTGGTAGTTCACTTGTCAACTTTGGCGTATAATGTTCAGTGGTTGAATATTTCCGGGAATTGCCATTAGGAGTTAATTTGCAACAGAGGAAAAATACCCGAAAAACGATTGTAAGTGAGGAAATCAGGAATACTGTGATTGAACTGCGCAAGCAGGGCATGAACTATGCTGATATTGCCAATGAAGTTGGAATCCACATGGATACCGCGCGTAGCGCAGTCAATACCTATATGATTCGATTGCAGGCGAGAACACTTGAATCGGCAGATGAATTGCGGAGGGATGATTACAGCAAATTGAGCATGATGCTGGACGCAATTTGGGACAGGGTTTTGGAGGGCGAGTTGGGGGCAATTGACCGGGCAATCAAAATTCTGGAACGACGTGCCAAACTGATGGGGTTGGATATGCAACAACAAAATGCAATCTTGATGGCACTTAACTTGGAGCGCTTGACCGATGAGCAACTCGAACAGATTGCCGCTGGCGCAAATCCACTTCAAGTCCTGGCAAACTCTGGCGTGGAGCCGGAAATCAATATGTCGGCATATAAAAGGTCATTAAAAAGCGACGATGAGGTTCTTGATGCCTCATTTGTTCCGCTTGATGAGGGGGGCGGAGAATGACAACTCCTGTCCAGGTGCGCGCAAAGGCACTCCTCTTGCAACGCCAACGCAACCGTGTCGGCGGGAAGGTTCTTTCCCGTTATTCAAAATTCAAGCATACCTATTGGAACGATCCCGTTGGGTTTGTGAATGATTGCATTATTTGGGATAACGAGGGCGATGGAGCTACCGAATACCAAAAGCTTATCCTATCACAATTGATGAAAGAGCGCAGAATCGCGGTACGCGGACCCCGTGGACTTGGTAAAACGGCTTTCGTTTCGTGGATTATTCTTTGGTTCGCATTGACAAGGGACGGAAAAGACTGGAAGGCAATTGCAACCGCTGGAAGCTGGCGACAGTTGACAAAATTTCTTTTTCCGGAAATCCATAAGTGGGCAAGGCGCTTGCGATGGGGAAAGATTGGGCGCGCCCCATTCCGCCCAAAAGTCGAGTTGATGGATTTGTCACTTCGGTTATATACCGGAGAAGCCATGGCAATTGCATCAAACAATCCAGACCTGGTGGAAGGCGCTCATGCCGACCATCTTTTATATGTGTTTGATGAAGCAAAGTCAATTTCCGATTCTGTGTTCGTTGCGTCCGAAGGAACTTTTGCAAACGCGAACATTGGGGATCGAGAGGCGTTTATCGTTGCCGCATCTACCCCCGGAGAGCCGTTTGGGTGGTTTTATGACATCCACTCGAAAAAGCCAGGATTTGACGATTGGAAGCCAATTCACGTTACGCTGGAACAAACAATTCAGGCGAATAGAATTTCCCCAGCGTGGGCAGAGGCGAGAAAATCACAATGGGGAACTGATTCCCCCATGTATCGCAATTATGTCTTGGGAGAATTTTCGACCACTACCGCAGATGGGATTATTCCCGTGTCTTGGATTGAAATGGCGCGGGAACGGTGGGAGGAGTGGCGCGATAATGGATTCGGTGGAACAGTTACAAGCATTGGGGTTGATGTCGGTTCCGGCAAGGATTCCAGCGATAAAACCATTGCGGCGGTTGTCTCCGATTATGTCAAGGTGCGTGAACTGGTTGAATTCCGCTCCAATGACCCGCGAACTTCGTTGATGGAAATTACCGGAAAAATCGTCAACTTATCCAGGCTGTATCAGCCCGGATATATTATTGTGGACACCATCGGAATTGGCGCCGGTGTCGTTCATCGTTTACGGGAGTTGGGATTTCCGGTGGACGGATTTATCGCAAATTCTGGCACCGAACTAACAGACAAGAGCGGACTCGTGCGGTTCGCAAACTGGAGAGCGGCGGCATGGTGGTTGTTCCGGGAAATGCTGGAACCGGATGGAAAATTTGGCGTTTGCCTTCCACCAGATACAGACGAAACCGATTTGATAGGCGACCTGACTGCGCCAACCTATAAGGTGATGAGTAATGGGAAAATTCTTGTAGAAAGCAAGGAATCTGTTAGAAAACGACTTGGCAGATCAACCGATTATGCCGATGCCGTGATTATGGCAATCGTTGGGATTGCGCTTTTGCAGGAAGCGCAAGAATCGGAAACGGAATATTCTATGGACGTTAACAAAAAACCGCTTGGTGGTTATTAGAAAAGGAGGTACGAAATGGACTGGAAGGAAAGACTCGCCAGGTTTCTCTTGAAACCACAACTCGAAAAAATCAACTCCGTTTTAGAGGATTTAATTGACCGTTATAGATATATGCCAATTGTTCGGGAAAATGATCCAGAACAGGTTATCGCGGCTTTGCAGGAAGTTGACCCACAACTGTATGATTATTACTTGCGCCAACTGCGATACAATGAACTTGGCGTTGAGTTGACAGAAGGTAACCGCTTGCAGGCGGTGAATGAGTCTCGGATTCTATATGTCCGGGATGTTGTAACGCAAACGATTATCAACCTTTGGACGGATTATGCGTTTGGTTCAGCCCCACAGGTTGTCCCAATAGATACCAATGCGCGGGCGGACTGGAATGAGTTTTGGAATGCCCGCGAAAATGACGCCGTCCTTGGCGTCAGGAACATCAAAAGCCTTTCTTCTACTGTTTTAACAGATGGTGAGATTTTCTTTGTGTTCTTTACGTCAAGGCAGGATGGGAGGATTACCAGAATCCGCACCATCCCAACGGAAGAAATACGGGAAATGATTACCATGCCGGGGGACTCTTCAACCGTTTTATATTACCGCCGGGAATATCGTGATGAACAGGGTCAGGTTTATACGATGTATTATAAAGACTGGCGCGCCACGGATGACGAATTAGACCAGGCGAATTTGCCGGACGATGCCATTCTTGCGCATCGTGTTCGGGGAGATATGCAGATTGGAACGGACGTTTGTATATTACACGCCGCCCACAACCGGCTTGGAAAATCAAGTCGCGGTTATCCTCTAATGACCGCAGGAGCCGCGTGGAGTCGCGCTTATCGGGATTTTGTTCAGGATAGAGCAAGCGTAGCGCGTGCAGCCGCTTCTGTGGTCGAAAAAATCAGAGCAAAGAGCGGTAGTCGTGGAATTGACCTGATTCGCGCCCGGATGGAAAGTTCTTTGGTGACTTCTTCTGGAAGCGCGTTTGATAAAAACCCGCCATCTACGGCAGGTGGAATGTGGATTGAAAATGATGCTGTATCGAGAGACTGGATGAGTCGCCCAACAAACGCCGGAGATGCCGCCGTTGATGGAAACGCTCTTCTGGCGCAGGCTGGATTGGCAGGTAGGGTATTTCCACACTACCTTGGGCGCGGCGAATCATTCCGGCTGGCAACCACAACCGCCATGGAACGCCCAACACTGGAAGCGTTCAATGGATACCAGGTGTGGTGGATTTCTGTGTTCAAGGATATTGCAAAGATTGTACTTGGGTTTAGGGAGAAATATGGCGCGGTTGAATATTCAACCGCCGAAGTTGATGTTCAGGTCGAGGCGATTGTACTGACTGACATTTCACAGTTGGGGTTCTTTATGCAGTCAATTAACCAATCTTTGATTGCTGGTTCCTTATGCGTGGAAAGCGCCGAAGCCGCAACGATTGAATTGATGAGGGTCGCCATGCAAACCTTGAATATCCAAAACGTTGAGCCTGTGGTTAATCCGGAGACAAAAACCTATATTTCCAGACCTGGCGATGAAATGAACGGGGATGAGCCGTTGACATCCGGCGGAACTCCGGAAACCCCTCCACAAAGTAGCGGGATGGAGGATGGCGGTTTTTCCGCTTCTCCCTTTTGAGGAAAAATTCAAAAGTCAGGAAGATTACCAGGCGCGCATTAATGCAATTGCGCAAAACCTCTGGAACGGGAAAATAGGCGCATACGACTTTGATAACTTGATGCGGGTTGCCATTGAGTATGGAATCCGTGGGGCATGGGAAGCTGGATTGAAGGAATTTAATTTGAGCCTTGCCGATATGACCATAGAAGAACGAGCCGCGATGCTGGATGCAATTTACAGGGAGTCCAGCTACATTGCCGGATTGCGTAATTATATTCTGGCGCACAATAAAGCGAGCGGATTCAAGTTGAGCAGTTTGCAAATACGGTTGGGAATGTGGGGGAATCGCTGGAAAGACATTGTCAACCAGGCGAGGCTTTCTGCGTCCAATAACGCTCCTTTAACTTGGGTTTATGGTGATACAATAAGTCATTGTGGAGATTGTTCCCGCGTTGCTGGCAGGACGTATCGTGCTAAAACATGGGAAAGGTGGGGATGGCGACCCCAATCCCCACGGCTGGAGTGCAAGGGGATTCAGTGCAAATGTGAGTTGCAGGCATTGGGAAACAAGCCAAATAAGGGGCGTCCACCATCGTTATCGGGAGGCTAAATGTCAAATATGCCCGGATTGTGGGTTGACGAGCAAGGATTCGTTTGGTACAATGATTACAGATTACCAATGAAATTCAAGATAAAGGAGAAGGCATTGGAGTTTTGCCCGAAGTTTGACAGAAGGCGAGGTGAATCCAGAAGCGAAAGGACAGTCCAAATTCCATTGGCGGACTTCGCCAATCTGGATACGTCCATCAGTTTGCAACAAACAACAGCAGAGGTGATTATCATATTTCACGAAGAATGAAAGGAGGAAAGGAGGAATGGTGTTCAGAATTGTGAAAGGAAGAAAATCATGGAGAAAGGGAAGGAGTTGGCGAAAACCGTATTATCGTAGCCGAAGATTTGACGCTACGTGCCGTTCACACGGCAGTTGTCCATGGTGCTTTGGAAACCGAATGGCGGCAAACTTGCGCAAATTGGATGAATGGAAGGCGCAGTTGTCGGACTGGAAGCGTGGCGCGCTATGATACGACTGATACATGGGGATTGCAGAGAGGAGAATCGAGGGCAATTATGAAATGCTGTAAAACTTGTGGTGTTGAAATACCGGACAGCCCAAAGACAAGAACGCGTTGCGCTTCATGCCAGAGGAAATTTGAGGAGGAATATCGTTCGGCTTACAAAAAAGAATATTATAAACGCAAGCGCAAGGAAAGACATGCTATTGCGGGTCTGGAAACATTTGCTTACTTTGTGGGGTATGAGCATGGCGCAGACCCAGATTGCAGGTATTTTGTTGGCAAATACCTTCCGGCTGGCGAGGTAATGAAGTGTCAAAACGGTTTTTTGCCGGAAGGACTCCTGATAAAAATCAACGGAGCATTGTATCGAGTGTTTCTCAAAAAACTTGAGAAGATTCGCCAGGATGACGCCACAACTCGGCAAATCGGGTTTTTGCCGGAAGGTCTTGACGTAAATATTGACGGTAAATTATATAGAGTTTCTTGTGGAAGGCTGGTTCCAGCATGATAACCGTTGAGGACTATGCTGTATTGTATAATGGCGATTCTTTGGATATTCTTTCTGGATTATCGGAAAATAGTGTTGATTCCATTGTTACAGATCTGGAGTGAGTTATGTATCAAATCATGCAGGGTGATTGTCTGGAACAAATGAAGTCCATCCCGGATGGTTCTGTCAATCTGATTCTTACAGACCCGCCCTATGCAATCATGACGAACAAACAAAGCGTTTGGCGTAGCGGGATGAAACCGATCAATCGTTTCGAGGAATGGGATAATATGACGAACGCGCAGTATTATCGCCTGATGTATGAGTTTGGAAAAGAAACCTTCCGGCTTGCAACGGAAACGGCAACCATTTATATCTTCTGTGCCTGTGAAATCTTTATGCTGGTTCGGATGGCATTGGAAAAAGCGGGTTGGTATTATCGGATGCCTAATTACTGGCACAAGACCAATCCAGCGCCGGTGTGGAATGGCAGACGTCCACAAGCCTCCGTTGAAACAATTTGCATGGCAACCCGGACAAAGAAGAACACCTGGAACGTGCAGAATGGCGGACTTTGCCATAATCTGTTTGAATATCCGATTGTTTCATCTTCAATCAGGATTCATCCATCCCAAAAACCCGTGAACCTGATGGGTGAATTAATCCTTCGTTCCTCCAATCCTGGCGATACGGTTCTTGATCCCTTTATGGGGAGCGCAAGCACCGGAGTCGCCGCTTTGCAGAACGGAAGGAAATTCATCGGCATTGAGAAAAACGATGATTACTTTGCGAGCGCAAAGAAACGGCTTGGAGAAACCATGGTTCAACCCCAATTAGTGTAATGGATACACAAAAGGTACTTGCAATCTTGGGATAGATGACGTATAATAAGACTCGGTTACTTGAGCGAACTGCCGTTGCCACTTGCAACGGCTTTTCTTTTTATGGAGGATAGATAATGCCAGATAATGTACCAATTACTGCGGGAGTCGGGACAGATATTGCAACCGATCAACTTTTGACGGGAGAGCATGTTCAGTTATTGAAACTGGTTGATGGAACTGCCAACAGTTCAACCAGGATTGAAGCTGGCGGTGGAGCAGAAGCAAATGCCATCCGCGTAACGATTGCAAACAACTCAACTGGACTTGTTTCTGTGGATGATAATGGGGCTACCCTTTCCGTGGATGATAACGGAGGTTCTTTAACGGTTGATGGCACCGTTACCGTCACGGATGGCGGGGGTTCTTTAACGGTAGACGGAGCGGTAACGGTTTCCGATGGCGGTGGAACTATATCCGTTGATGGCACTGTAACCGCAAATCTTGCTGCGGGAACTAATAATATTGGTGACGTAGACGTGTTGACGGTTCCAGCTCCGCTCAATGTTGTTGGTGGTGGAACAGAAGCCGCCGCGCTCCGCGTCACAATCGCGAACAATTCAACAGGCGTTGTATCCGTGGATGACAACGGAGGTTCCTTAACTGTTGACGGCTCCGTGACCGTTGCTGATGGTGGCGGGTCTCTTACTGTTGATGGAAGTGTTACGGTAACAGATGGTGGCGGTTCCTTGACCGTTGACGGAACCGTTACTGCTAATCTCGCGGCTGGAACCAATAATATTGGTGATGTGGATGTTTTGACGGTTCCCGCCCCCCTCAATGTTACTGGCGGTGGCGTTGAACTTGGCGCGCTTCGAGTCACGCTTGCGAATGATTCGACTGGCGTTTTGTCCGTGGATGACGGCGGTGGAGTCTTGACGGTTGATGGAACTGTAACAGCTTCTGACGGTGGTGGTTCTCTTACCGTTGATAATGGCGGAACTTTTGCGGTGCAAGAGAGCGGGGCGGCATTAACCGCACTGCAATTGATTGATAATTGTATCGCTGGAAGTGAAGCGCAAGTTGACATTGTTGCATCTTTACCGGCGGGAAACAATAATATTGGCGACGTGGATATTGCAACTGTTCCTGCGCCATTAAGCACAACCGGCGGCGGAACAGAAGCCGCCGCGCTCCGTGTTACGATTGCAAATGACTCAACTGGTGTTGTTTCTGTTGACGATAATGGTTCAACAATTTCCGTAGATGATGGGGGAAGTTCTCTCACCATTGATGGAACAGTTACTGCGGTTGGAGCGGCGGCGCATGATGACGCCGTTTCTGGAAATCCAGTGCAATTGGCTGGTGAGGCGCGCAGTTCTGAGCGCTCCGCAGTTGCAAACGCCGATGTTGCCAGGCTGGTAACAGATTTAGCTGGAAAGTTAATCGCCCTTCCTTATGCCAATCCGGAGAATTTTGTTAGGGGCGCGACCAGTGATATTACCGATACAACAGATACACAGGTTATTGCAGCTGGTGGTGCGGGCGTAAAACTTTATATTACTCAAATCCTGGTAACAAACGGTGACGCAGATACTGGAACGTTTGTCAACATTAAGGATGGCTCTGGTGGAACAACGCTCTACACAGGATATGCAGCATCTGGCGGGGGAGGATTTTCTGTTACGCTTCCAGTTCCGATTGTAACGACTGCAAACACCGGTCTATATGCCGGATGTGCCACAACCGGAGCGACTGTCAGGGTAAGCGCGAGCGGATATAAGGGAGCGTAGTAATGGCATTTGTCGAAATCGCGCGGGAACGTAAATTCACTCTTTATCGGGACAATAGCGATCCATCTGTTCGGCGCGCGGTGATTGGAATAGATGAAAAATACTACCAAGACGCAAGCGGAGCCTGGCAACCGGTTAACGAATCGTTTGTTGACGATCCTGTTTATGGTGGAAAAAGTTGCAATACGGTGCAACATAAATTCCAGGTTGCCAATGGTGGTAAACGGCGGTGGTATCCAAGACGCAACATATCTGGCGAGTATTTGGAAATCACAGGAATCCAGTATTACTCGAACCGTTGGAGAACGCTGAATCTTCCCACTCCAGTTTGGCGTTCCAATTTTGTAGAATGGGACATGACAAACCTATACGCCAGCGTTACGCATACCCGGCACAGAATCAAAACGGATTTCATTTTGAAAAATTCGAGTGCCTATACCCGACTCCGTTTTGCCATCACGCTTGTTGGCTTGACGCTGGATGGCTGGAACCTGGTTAGTACCACAGACAGTACCATTGTTGGCACGATTGGCAAGTTGAGCGAGATGTATCCAAAGTCCGTAATTCGTTACGGCTCATATAGCAGGGAATAACGGCAATTTGCCGATAACACAATCATAACTATTCGGAGGAATAAATAATGGCAACTTACACAAAATTTCAATGTTTCGTAGAGGATATTTGCGAGAAGAAGCACAACCTCGGCTCGGATACCCTCAAGGTCGCGCTAACCAATTCAGCACCTGCGGCGACCATGACCAAACTGTCAGAACTTACCGGAGCGATTGCCACACCTGCTGTTGACTCGGACTCACTGTCAACTACGAGTTCCAGCCAGACTTCCGGCACGTACAAGCTGGTTGTGGCAGACAAGACCATGACCGCTAACGGCTCGGTCGGTCCATTCCGCTATGTGGCGATCTACAACGACACCGCTACCGACGACCCGCTCATCTGCTATTTCGACTACGGCTCGGAAGTCACGCTCGCAAGTGGCGACACGTTCAAGCTCGACTTCGGCACAGAACTGTTTAGCTTGGCGTAATCGGAGGCAATAATGGCAATCGTATACTGCTCATGGGCAAATGGCGACGATACCAACGGCACGGGTACGGCTGCCACTCCATATAAAACAATCACAAAAGCATCTACTTCGCGTTCTGCTGGCGATGAGGTCAGGGTTGAAAAAAGCCCTGACCCAACCGCTCTGACTGGCACGACTGCATGGACTTTGAACGGCACAACCGTTACTGGCACTGGCACGCTCTTTAAGAGCGAGCTTGCCGCTGGTGACTTTATCTCCGCACCCGACGGAAATTGGTATGAGGTCATTACAATTAGCTCGAACACCAGCGCGACGCTTTATAAGAAATATCCATCTGCAACCGCAAGTGGACACTCGAGTAAAAAACTTGGCGTGACAGATACAGGTGAAGCGGCATCGAGTTCAACGCAAGTTCAGGTTGTGAATTCAAGCGGCAACTCATCAGCGTTTTTGTACATTTCCGGCGGCTGGGACCTGTCCACTCAAACACAAACAGGGCAGACGTGGTTTAGACAGAAGCACGGAACGTTCAATAACCGCTATGGCTATGGGCTGTATATAGGGAGCAAGAATTACACGAGTTTGGATAAGCTAAACTTCCTGCGCTACAACTACAGCATCTACTACAACACCAGCAGCAACAACACCATCACCAGCGCAACCTGCAACTCGAACAACAACTCCGGCATCTCCTACAGCGGCAGCAACAACAACACCATCACGAGCGCAACCTGCAACTCGAATGGCTACGGCATCTACTACACCAGCGGCAGCAGCAACAACGCCATCACTAGCGCAACCTGCAACTCGAATGGCTCTTACGGCATCTACTACAGCGGCAGCAACAACAACACCATCACGAGCGCAACCTGCAACTCGAACAACAACGGCATCTACTACACCAGCGGCAGCAGCAACAACGCCATCACTAGCGCAACCTGCAACTCGAACGGCTCTTACGGCATCTACTACAACGGCAGCAGCAACACTATCACTAGCGCAACCTGCAACTCGAATAGCTACGGCATCTACTACTACAGCAACAGCAGCAACAACACCATCTACGCGCTTTCAACAACTGGCAATACAACGGCGGGTATTTATTCAGACAATGCCAATAACATTTGCCACTCCGCCACCATTGCGGAAAGCACGAAAGTGGCGATGGGAACGACTTATTACTCCGACACGCGCCAGTATATCAACAATCTTGGCGGCTACTCCTACGTCTACTCGAACTACGCGACCGCCAACTCGCAGAACGCAACCGCAGGCGGAACTGGCAAAGAGTGGAAATTCGCTATCACGA
>Ga0208459_1003735_pt1 | contig 11787 bp, 4 predicted proteins | sample AD_UKC087_MetaG_FD_184433 | JGI IMG/M metagenome (GOLD analysis project Ga0208459, IMG submission 184433) | Active sludge microbial communities of municipal wastewater-treating anaerobic digesters from USA - AD_UKC087_MetaG (SPAdes) (version 2) | ecosystem: Engineered > Bioreactor > Anaerobic >... | reverse complement strand
TGGGATGCAGCGTATCTATCCCGGCGGCTATGCCCTTTCTAGAATTGGCATTGATGTCACCGGGCGCAGCAGCCTGCTGCGGCAAAACTACCGCAACACCGATCAAATCCTGCGGGCCGCCCATGCAGTGATACAAACAACCCAGCTGGATGACATGGAAGACCAGCACGCACAGCCACCAGTTCCGATCTATTCTGTGCGCCAGGGCCCCACCCCAATTCTCAAAGGGTTTGTTTCTCCTGAAGCCGAACTGCAGTGGATTATGGCAGAAATCAAACGCCTTCAGCAAGAAAAGGCCTATCAGATTGGCGACTTTGCCTTGCTGTATCGCCATATCATGCCTTACAAAGACATGATCTCCCGCATCCTCAGCAGTCAGCGCATGTCCCTGGGTGAAATCACCAAAGAACCGATCACCTATTTTGGTAACCAGATCAAATACACCACATTCCACAGCGCCAAAGGGCTGGAATTCAAGGTCGTATTTGTCGTCGGCGTTACCGACGGTCAATTTGTGCCCAAGGATGATTGGACGCTGGAGGGCGATGAACTGGAAGATTATCTGGAAAGAGAAAAGCGGCTTCTATATGTTGCCATGACGCGGGCGCGTGATTGTCTGTATCTGACCTACTCGCGCGGCCAACCCTCGCGCTTCCTCGAACCCATCCCGACTGGATATCTGAAACGGTGATGCTGATGAAAGTAATTAACTGGTTAGACCTCAGCCCAAACAAGCAAGATTTGTTGCTGCTTCAATCGGCACTGGATGGCGTTGATGAATCCATGGACCTCAAGAAGTTATGCCAGCTTCTTGTCCGGGTAATATTAAAGCAGTATCCCTGGGACGGCCGAAAAGACCTGGTGGAACTCTTTGATCCGGGGCGTGAATATGAAGTTGGAAACATAGTTGCCTTTCTAGAACCTGACCCCCAGCAGTTACGATTGCCCACCTGGCGAATTGTAAAAGTGGATTCGGTTAAAGTCGTGAAAAATCAGGCGCAGGGCAGTTTCCAGGTCGTTCATTTTGAAAATCCAGGAATGCCTCTTTATGCGGCTGGGATTCAAAATGCCGAGGTTGCTCAGCCCAACCCCAATAGTTTCTTACAGGGCAATCAGGAAAATTTGGTTGTGAAACTGGCCGATAGGTATGCCGGCCCCCTGAAAAAAATCCTTCAAATTCTGGTAGCGAAAAAATTATTGCCCGGTGAAATTCGGGACGAAACGTATTTCCCTGAGCCGCCCCCCAGAATTCCGCCGGAAGAACTGGCTCCATTCTTCGATGTTCTTACCACCAGTGACTTCTCCCTTTCGGTAGACGAAATCTGTCAGGGACTGGAAAACCGGTATCCGAAATTTGCGACCGTTTCAAAAACCAAACAACGCGACCTGGTTCGCACAGCCTTATCTGAAAGCTCCGATTACTTTTATCTTGGCGGTGATCTTTGGACCACCCAGGAACTCTACGATGCGGGTAATCGCCCTATTCAGCAGGGCTTGCCGGTACCGCATGTGCGTTCCAAAATTGGTATCTGGACAAAGCAGGACTTAGAGGATCTGGCCCCCGGCAAATCGATCCTGCTTCCCCCAGATGCTATACCTGATGAAGAAGTGACGCAGGAAACTAATCTGCCTGTGTCACCACCTTCACCGGCAGAGTGGCGCCCACCATCACTTCCGCTCAAATTACCCACTCTCAACTATTTGCATATTACGCAGGCCTATTTCCCGGTTACCCATTTGATGTCCGCCTTCCATCCGCTGGACCGGATTGCAAAAATTCAATGGATGGATAGCCCGTCTTTCGATATCTTTAATCTGGATCGCGACGATCAAATGCTCAAAGCACGGGCTCCGGAAGCCATGCGCTCCTGGTTTTTGGACGCTGGAATTCCTGCCGGCACTTATCTCTGGCTGGAATATGTTGCTCCGCAGCATTATCGAATTACTCCGCGCTTGCTGCCTGATCCGCGCTGGGTGCCCTGTAAACTCGCCACAATAGAAGATGCTGGTTTGCATATTGAACATACTGAGATTCCAATGTGGTATGAAGGCGATCCCCAGGTTTTCAAAGCTGATATGCGTTTCGAAGATATTGATGCGCTTTTTGCCGAGGCAAAGCAGACAGATCTGAGCATTCGGGATGCAATCATTCTGGCGCTTGAGGAATTGAGTGATACAGACCAGGAGGGCCGGGCCTACTATACCGATATCTTCAATGCCGTGTTTCTTATCCGGATGTGTTCATATAATTCTGTTCGGCAGCTGCTTTATAACCAGCCTTGCTTTGTGCAGTGTGGCGGTGGGCATTTCAAATTTGATGCCACATGTACCGAAGAAGGTCTTCGCCGAAAAATTGCCGGTTCCAAACTAAGAAGGAGTAAAACTTCACCAGGTAGGGGACGTGCATCGGTTTCCCACCCTGGCCAGCCATCCTATCGACCATCACCACCCTCATCAGGTCCATCTGCGCTCGTTGATTGGGATGATCAGAATGACCTCGAATCCTCTCCGACAATTGTGCCAGAGATCTCCTCGGAGGCAGAACCTATTACCCAGGTTCTTGCCGCGCCAGCGCCTGAAATCGAAACGCCCCCGGAAGCCGAACCTGGCGTCGAAACGCTGATGGAAACGGTTACGGTACCTGAAGCCGAAGCACCCTCAGAACCTGAACCTGTTGTTGAAACGCTGGCTGAATCGGGCACAGCACCTGAACCCGAAGCGTCACCGGAGCCTGAACCCGTTGTTGAAATATGGCTGGAATCGGACGCAGTACCTGAACCCGAAGCACTTCCAGAACCCGAATCTGTTGTTGAAACGCTGATGGAAACAGTTACGGTGCCTGAACCTGAAGCATCCCCGGAGCCAGAACCCGTTGTTGAAACACTGGTGGAAGCTGATATAGTGTCTGAACCCGAAGCGTCCCTGGAGCCAGAACCTGTTTTCAAAACGCTAGTGGAAACGGTTACGGTGCCTGAACCCGAATTGCCCCCAGAACCCGAACCTGTTGTTGAATCGCTGATGGAAACAGTTACGGTGCCTGAACCCGAAGCACTCCCAGAGCCTGAACATGTTGTTGAAACGCTGGTGGAATCGGACACAGTGCCTGAACCCGAAGCGATCCTGGAGCCTGAACCTGTTGTCGAAACGCTGACGGAATCGGTTACGGCGCCTGAACTCGAAACGCCCCCGGAACCTGAACCTGTTGTCGAAACGCTGACGGAATCGGTTGCGGTGCTTGAACCTGATGTTGAAGAACCTGCTCCCGTTCCACTGCCCGTTGCAGAAATTCGTTTTGAAGCTCAATCAGATCCCATCACGCCACCCGAACCAGAGGATCACACGGCAAGCCGAGACCTCTCTTATTACCTGGATCTATTCCGCCGAATCAATCGAGCGCCCATACACAGCGACTGGGCTAGGCCAGCCAAATCCAGGGCACCTCATAAGCCGTTCTTATTGCTATCCGTTATGGATCTGATTGCAAACGGTGTCATTACCGAAAACCGTATTGAAATTACCCCGGAATTAACCACTCAATTCAGCCAATATTGGGTGGTGACCCTCCCAGACCATCTAAACAACTTGGCTGCGCCATTTTTTCACTTACGCTCTAATGGTTTCTGGCACTTAATCCCTGTGCCAGGCCAGGAAGAGAAATTGCAAGCACTTAAAGAAATTAGTGGTATGACGCGCTTGCAAAGCCTGGTCAGCGGAGCCTTCCTGGATGATGAACTGTTTCAACTAATGCAAACAGAAGAATCCCGCCGTGCTTTGCGGGTGTGTCTGGTTGAATCCCACTTCCTGCCAGACTATCAATCAGCTTTAGTCAACCCTCTCGGTGAACCACTTCAATCGCCATCCCCGGCATCTGACGAAACTGTGGATTTATCCATGCCAGTAATTGCGGAAGCCTTAGAAACGCAAGAACCCGTTACGATTACTGAACCATCTCCGGCCCTGTCTGTTGACTCTGTTCCTGACCATGAGATGGGCGTCAAACAGGAGCCCATTCCCGCACCCGCAGTGATTATTCAGCCCGTTCCTTCCCCGGAGCCTCTGCCTGCTGCCACGCCTGCAAAACCCCGGCAAAGACAATCAGTGCAGCGCATCTGGGCAATCGTCCAGAAAACCTGGAAACGGTTTAAGAACTTCATCTGGAGGAAATCAAGATGACCGATGCCACGATGACAGATGCCAGATGGCAGAATTTTGATGTTACGGTTGCTGATCTTGACCGACTTGAAAAGTGGATGAGCAAACCAGAACAAAATTATAGTATTTCACTGGACGAAATTACTCGACGTATTATCCAGGGCCGATTGGAACATGGGGCAGATAATCAAAGTGCTTCTGCCCTGCCTAAAGAGATTCATGAAAAAGGCGTTTTGTCTTGGGACGAGCAAGATTCTTGGAAAAAAGGATCCCAAGTTTTAGTTGTATATAATAACATTGCATCTATTGGTACGATTGTTAATATTACCCAACACGAAGAAAATTGGAAAACCCTAACAACCTTTCATATTCAAATATCTCAAGGGCGTCCGCCAGTAAAATATGCTAAAGCTGAAAATAAAAATCAGGAGGCCATCTTTTTAACACACGTTCGTGACCTTATCCAACAACAAAGTACTCAGCAATCACATCAGGAAGATCTCGATGGGTCAGTTAATAAGGTGATGTTACGTTTTGGTGATGTGGTTAGCTCTGCAATTTTAGTCGCTCTGCGAAGCGACAAACGATTTGTGGAGCATAAAAGTTTTTGGTATTTACAGGCATCGATCCAAGCAATTGATCCCGCATCTATACAACGCATCCAACGAAAATTTTATCGTGAACAAAAGCTTAAAGCCACCACAGCAGAAATTGGGGCTGAACTTCAGATATCGCCAGTAAATCCTTTGGGAGAAATCGCACTTGAACAGGTGATAACAAATTCACCTGTAGTGTTTGCTCGGGATGGCGAGAATTGGTTAGTGTTACCGCCGCTGCCTCCACCACCAGAGCAAGCTGTGTCCGGTCATTACATTTATGATCCATCCACATATCAAATCATCTTGAAACCCGGTGACCGAATAACCAATAAAAAAACCATCCAAATACTAAATGAGCTTGGATGTTACGATTCTATCGTGACATGGGCTGAGGAATAATTAACCATGCCCCCAGCCTTTGCTTCAGATTCCCCGCTGGTTCAAGCGATTAAGCGAATCCTCCAGCCGATGATGGCAGGGTTGGCGATCCCGGAAATTCGTCGTGCCCTTATTAAGGCGGGCCGTCCAGGCGTGCGAGAAACGGATATTCAGCAAATTGTTCGACTGCCTGATTTTCGCCAGCTCGCCAATGGACGCATCATCCTCGCCGAAAATGAACCGCCCGCGACTCCCGAGGCTCAACTTGCTGACGATCTGGAACATCTGAACGAAACACCCCCTGAACCTTCCACTTTGCGAGATCTCACCTCGCTGAACTCTTACGTCGTCTTTGATGTCGAAACCAATGGTCGGGACCCGGAGACTTCCGATTTCTTTCAACTGAGCGCTATCAAAATCCTCAACGGTCAGGCGGCAGCATCCTTCAATGCTTATGCCCGTTTGGATACCGGGGTAATTACCTGTGCTTTACGCAAAAAACTTCACTTTGAAGAACTGGAGCTCGAACATAAGATAGCTGCTGCCGGGACCCAGGACGAAGCTGTCGGAGAATTTCTTGAGTTTGCCGGTGATTTGTCGCTCGTAGCGCATAATTCTGGCTTTGATATTGGCTTCCTGTGCAAATCCAATCCAGAAATTGCCAATCCAGTAGTGGATGCGCTTGAACTGGCGGTGCTGGCCTGGCCAACATCACGTTCTCACCGCCTGGAATCTTTAGCCAAAGACCTGGGGTTGAATGAATCTGGCGCTCATTGGGAAGATGTGCTTGCTCTGGATGCACAATTAAATATCTCGGCAGACCTGGAGCGCGCTCCGGGAAACTTATTCCATTCTGCAATTTTTGACTGTCTGATCCTGCATCTCGTTTTGCAGGCAGCCCTTGCAAAGTTGCGCGGCTTGCCGCCACAGCAGCTTATGTGCTTTCGCTCGGTTGCATCTTCTTTAGGAGAACTGATTGGCGCCCCCAGTCTGCCAGACACGCCTCCTCAAAGCCTGCAGGATATTCTGCACCTTTCCGCTGATGCATCAGAGAAACACTTACCATCTATTCCTTTTTTACAATACGATCTTGATACAACGCAGCAGGTTTATGATCGCTTCCTGAAGCGGACAGGTTGGCGAAAGCGCAATGCCCAACAGGAGATGTTGCGCAGCGTAACCATGCATCTTAATAGCAGCACTTACGAGATGATTGAAGCGCCAACAGGCACAGGTAAAACCCTGGCTTACTTGATCCCTGCGCTGGTGCTTGCACGTTCTACGGGCAGCCAGGTTATTATCTCAACCAGCACACGCGCACTGCAAGACCAGATTTTGAGCGATTTGCAAAATCGTCTCAGCGGTAATTTGTCCACAGATTTTTGTGAAATTGATTTCCGCTTTGCTGTCCTCAAAGGCCAGGAAAATTATCTTTGTTTAACCAAGCTGTGGAATATCTGGCGAGAAGCGATTTATGAAACAGCCTCGGCCAGCGTATCTTTTGAAGAAAAACTTTGCTTGCTCTACTTGTTGCGCTATGCTGCCGAAACTCCAGATGGCGACTTGCAGAATACCAGTTACTGGTTGCAAAGCCGCTTCCCCGTGCTGGCTTATTTCAAAACCCGCCTGTCTTCAGAGCTTGGAGTTTGTGGACCGACTTGTGAATATAAAGAGAATTGTTTCTATCAAAAAGCGCGCACCAGAGCTGAGCAGGCTGATTTATTAGTCGTCAACCACAATCTCCTATTACTCTACAAAAAAGACGAATCAGAAGCAGCCCCATTACATTTGGTGTTGGATGAAGCCCATAACTTAGAGGATGCTGTTACTACGGCCTACACCGAAGAAGCATCCCGCGAGAAAATTGAACACTTGCTCAAGCGCTTGGTGGAGCCAAATGGTAAACGCGGCCTATTATTGATGGCTCGTACCTCTGAGAATGCCGATAAAGTTACCCATTGTATTCAATCCATTCGAAGGGTACGCCGGCGGGTGAGAGAATTTGGTGGTTACTTACGAGAATTTGTCAAACATCAAGGGATATCTTTTCATAATCAGTATGGCGCAAATTGGCGTATGCGCGTTGCTCCCTGGTATGCAGACCGGCATGGCTGGACGCGTGTTTCTGCTGCTATGCAGGAGATTATTGATGAATTTTTAGAGATAAGCCGAGCAATTGGTGCCATCACCGCCCCTTATGCTGGGTTAGAGAAGAAACCATCTTACATTAATGAATTAGAGGTGGTTTACGCTGCTCTTTTGGACGCTAAAAAACCAGACAGCCAGTTTGCCCTTCTGCAGGAAATTCCGAAAGTTGTCTATGACCCGCTGGTAAGGGTTCACTGGATTGAGCTGGGTATCCAGGGGCAGCATTCTGATGAGTTGATTATGCCCGAAAATATAGTCTGGGCATTTAAGCGCGCCCCGGTCCGGGTGAATGAAATTCTTGAGGATGCATTGTACAAGCGCGTTGCTTCAATGGTTATGACTTCGGCGACGCTTTATTTGGGGGAGGGGGGGTTTAATTTCTTTACCGACCGTTTGGGGCTCAAAGACCGAGAAACTCCAGTTGAACTCGTCAAAATGCCTATTGAGTTTAATTATGCTGAGCAGGTAATGCTGGGCATGCCGGGCTACCTGCACACAAGCGCTGCTTACGAAGAAATAGAGCGCTTCAAAAAAGAAATGGCGCAGGAACTGACCTGCCTTTTTACTTTTACTGAAGGCCGGGGTTTGGTACTGCATACTGCGCGCAGTCGGATGGAATATGTCGCCCGCCACCTGGAAAAATCACTCAGCAATTTACCGGTTTATTATCAGCAAACTGGCGTTTCATCTCGCCTGCTAAAAGAAGATTTTGAAGCCAACGAAGAGTCGATTTTGCTTGGCGTCCGATCATTTTGGGAAGGGATTGATGTCCCGGGACCATCCTTAAGTTATCTGGTGATTGAGAAATTACCTTTTCCGTCTCCAACCGAGCCCATTACAGCGGCTCGTTGTGATCAGATCCGCTCTGTCAATGGCAATGAATGGGGAAGTTACTTAATACCTTTGGCTGCCCTGCACTTCAAACAAGGCTTTGGCCGTTTGATGCGTAAAGACGACGATCGCGGTGTGGTCTTATTTATGGATAAGCGGCTGCGCAGTGGAGCAATGTATCGAGAGGCAGTGCTGGGATCATTACCTGGCTATAAGCGCACTGACGATACAATAGAGGCGGAAGAAGATCGCGCAAACTTCTATCGTGCTATTGCAGAACACATGCAGTCGCACCAACCCTTCTCTGAAGGTGGGTGGGAATCGCGACTTGATCTGCTGACCTGTATTCGAGAAGAAGCTTTACCAGAGATACAGAAACACCTGGCAGAGCTGGAGCTTCCTTTATGCATTCCTGTTGATGAGTTTTCTCAGTATCTTGGCAGATTGGAAGCGGCCGCCAGCTTGATAATTAACGGCTTTACTGCTTTTCATCCGCAGCAAATTGAGGCCATGCAAGCGATGCTTGCTGGCCAGGATACACTGGTAGTTCTGCCAACCGGATCGGGTAAATCGCTTACATTCCAATTGCCAGCTTTATTACGCAATGGCGTTACGCTGGTGTTTTCTCCTCTGATTGCCTTGATGCGTGACCAGGTTGAGCGTCTCCGTAATCTTGGCTTGACCCAGGTAGATTATATTGTCAGTGGGCAGAGCAGCGCCCACCGAGATGAGGTCTATCGTAGAATGCAAAAGGGTGAACTGCGTTTAGTCTATATTTCACCAGAACGCATCCGTGATACAGCCTTGGTGGAAGCCCTAAAGCATACAAATGTAATTCAAGCCGTAGTGGATGAAGCGCACTGTGTCCATATGTGGGGACCCAGCTTCCGCCCGGACTTTTTGAGCATCCCCTCCCTTTTCGCGGAAAAACGACCGCCGTTTGCTGCATTAACTGCCACAGCCACCAGTGATACCAGAAAAGCGATTGCAAAATCTTTACAACTCAGCCCAGACCTTGCTCTAATCACAAAATCTGTTGATCGCCCCGAATTGAAATTCATCGTTTACAACCAAAATTCTGCTCCAGAAAGAATTTCCTCCAAGAAAGACAAACTACGCGTATTGGTTAAGATACTTCGCGCCGCTCAGCAGAATGATGAGGTTGCAATTGTTTACACGTCCACTGTGCGAGATGCGGAATATCTATCGCGTTTGTTGGACTTGAATGGCTTTTCCGTCCGCCATTATCATGGTCGCATGAATGCTCAACAGCGCCAGGATGTCGAAGAAGAATTTCGTGAGGGGATTATCAAGATTATCATTGCCACCAAGGCATTTGGCATGGGGATTGATAAATCTGATGTCCGCTACGTCATCCATTATGATATTCCTGGCGATCTGGAATCATATTTTCAAGAGGCAGGGCGGGGTGGGCGAGATGGGCAAAATGCATACTGCGTTTTGCTGTACCACAAAAGTGATCTAAACACTCAAAAATATTTTATTCAAAAAGCTTTTCCAACTGAGGAAGAACTAAACAGACTTTTACAGGTCATTCGTGAACATGCCAATGGGTCCGACCGGGCTTTGATCAGGCCAGATGACCTGGCTGAGGCCTCAGGAATTGATCCCGAGAAATTAGATGTTGCTTTGCATCTGGTTCAACAAATGGGCTTTATTCGCCGGTCGTATAACTTTACTGTCAAAGCCAACGCAATTCTTAATCACAGTCCTGAATGGATCGGTGAGCGGCTACCTGAAGATCAAAAACAATTATTGGATAACCTCACCAGAACGGTGGGCTTATCTAACCTGACTGGAACATTATTAGACTTGCCTGCCATATCTGATAGAACAGGATTGAGCCCGATAATTGTGGATCTATTCCTTACCCAATTATCTGCAAGGAGGTGGGCTGTTTACCGTCCCTGGGATCGGGGTTACATTTTAGAAACAACCGAAGATCTTCTCTCGGGAAAGCAGGCCTATTTGACAGATACAGAAGTCCGGACTTTCCGAGCGTCAATGATGCACAACCTCGATCTGATGATTAACTATGCTGAGGTGTTAGGTGATGGTGATTGTCTGCGGTCTTATATTCTGAAGTATTTTGGTGAAAGGCTGGAGGCTCATCCATCACCATGTTGCAATTTATGCCATACGGGTATGCCTGTTCCCTGGCAGGGAATTCCCTTTGAAGAGTACCATGATTTATCATCTGCTCTCAACCCTGAATATATCATTCTTCGGGCTGTTCAATGGAATGAGGAACTATCTGCCAAGGGCCGTACATCGCCTTATACAACCCGGACACTGGTCTATATTTTGAAGGGCAATACTTATGCGGCGACGCAATATGAGACAGATCCGGTTCAGCGCGCGAGACGCGCACAGCGCATGGAATCGTCGCCCTATTTTGGTATTCTGACTGATTTACGTGGCGGTGAGAAAGCAATCAATGAAATATTTAACCAGCTTTCTATCAGGGGTTATCTCGGCTTGTCTCAATATCAGTTTACAAATGACCAGAAGCGAACAGTAATGTATGATGCCCCATGTCTAACCTCAAAAGGTATTGATCAAATCTTATCTGGAAAGTTAATCTTGGCAGGTTGATGATGCCTATGCCTGAATCAGATTAATTTGGCAGAGTTCTTGCTGGTCAATAAGCGAGGGCTTGATAATCGTCTCGCAAAAGTATACAGTCATGTTATCCTCTGAACTGCGGATAGCCCTAGGCATGGTATCGGCAGAATCGCTACCGGACTATTTGAGACAATTGGGCAGAATCGGCTGAGAATAATTTCTCGCTGCATCTGTTTTCTGGGCAGTTCAAGTATTACGCAGCCCCACGATTATTTTGGTAATACCTTATAAAAAACAGCTTTTATGGTTTGACACGGGTTAACATCACCATCGTGTAATTGTTAGTCGTGCTAAAAATCAGCATGATATTAAACGCTTCGTCATCTCGTTCAAAATCCAGGATTGTTGCCGGTCCTCCGTATAAACTTGTTTCGCTTGCTTGCCGATTTGATAAAGTCCAGCCATCCGATTCCATTTGCTCTACGTAAAAGGTTTCAGCTTCATCAACGGGCACATCAACTGAATAAACATAGCTGAACCCGGCGGGTCTGCCCTCATTTGCACCAGGCATTATTTGAACCCCATCCCATTCAGGGATAGGAGTCCCCATGGACGACAAATCCGTTGCCGTTGTCGGAGCAGAGGTTGGCACCAGGGTAGGTTGGGGGGTGCTGGTGGCAGGTAGTTGTGTTGCGGTAGGTGCAACGACAGTCGGAAGAACTTCTGTTGATGTAGCTGTCCGAGGCATGAATGAACACGCTGAAACAAGTATGGCAACCAAAACAATTACGATGAGGCGCATTCGCATGATTTTTCCTTGTGTGGATTAATTTCTGGTGGTTTTACTGGTTTTTGGGTTTCTCTGTTAAATCCCAACAGATCTCTCCGCATACACACTGCACTTGATTCTCGCCATTATTGCTCTTACTCTGGCGAATATGCGTCCCGCATTTTGAACACTGGAACATCCCAAACAGATCCTGATATGCTTTTACAACTGGACGAAAATCATTGAGCGAAAATTCGGTAGTTCGGTTGAAATGGACATTTGCGTTAATGGCCCATGATTCGCTTTGTCTACGCTGTTTATGCT
>Ga0208459_1003725_pt1 | contig 11810 bp, 13 predicted proteins | sample AD_UKC087_MetaG_FD_184433 | JGI IMG/M metagenome (GOLD analysis project Ga0208459, IMG submission 184433) | Active sludge microbial communities of municipal wastewater-treating anaerobic digesters from USA - AD_UKC087_MetaG (SPAdes) (version 2) | ecosystem: Engineered > Bioreactor > Anaerobic >... | reverse complement strand
CGGTGGTGATGATCCTGCTGGATTACTGGCCTCTGAAACGCTTCGAATCCAACAAAAACAACCCCTGGCTATGGCAACTCAAAGAAAAATGGCCCCTCTTTGTCCTCTCCGCGGTCTTTTCCATGATTACCGTCTTTGCCCAGTACAAACCACACGCAATGCATTTTTCTTTTCATTCACGACTGACAAACAGTCTTTGCTCTTTTGCCATTTATCTGGAGAAAACCTTCTGGCCGCATGATCTGGCCGTATTCTATCCTTTTGATGCGCACATTGCTCTCTTACAGGTTTCGGGAGCAACCGTTCTGCTCATCACAATCAGCCTGATTGTCGTCCTCTTATACAAGCGATGTCCTTTTCTTTTCACCGGATGGTTTTGGTTTGTCATCACGCTTCTGCCGGTTATCGGAATCATTCAGGTCGGGAAACATGCGCTGGCCGACCGTTACCATTATCTGCCGTCTATCGGCATTGCTGTCATGATCGCATGGGGATTGTCTGTTTTAATGACGAATGATTACAGAAGCAAAAGAATCCTGTCCGTTGCCGGTGTCGCCTTTATGGTCATCATGACATTATTAACATGGAAGCAGTGCGGTTACTGGAAAGATAATCCCGCTTTATTCACTCATGCATTGAAGGTTACAAAGAACAATTATATCGCTCACGATTATGTCGCTTTATCTCTTTTTGCTGAAGGCAAATACGAAAAAGCAAAGGATCACTTTGACAAAGCGCTCATTATCAACCCGGATTATGTTGAAACGTACAATAACAGAGGGATGCTATATGCAGAAACAGGCCACTACGAAAAAGCTCTGGTGGATTTTAACCGCGCTATCAGAATGAAATCGGATTACGCCGATGCTTATTACAACAGGGGATTGACTTACAATCGTCTCGGACATCATCAACAGGCATTTGATGATTACAGCAGAGCAATCCTTCTGAATCCTGAACATATAAAAGCCTACAACAACCGAGGAATTTTTTTCTTTAGACTTGGCGACTACCAGTCGGCAATTCAAGATTTTGGTCAGGCGATTACATTAAAAACAGATTATGCCGAAGCCTATTTCAACAGGGGCATCACTTACGCAAAAATCGGCAAAGGACATCGCGCTCTTGAAGACTTCAGCAACGCGATTCGTATTGAAGAAAACTTTACCCATGCATACGGCAACAGAGCCGCGGTTCACTTCAAGCAGGGCAACCATAAACTGGGCTGTGCTGATGCGCGGAAAGCATGTGCTCTGGGAAATTGCACCGTATTAAAATCCGCTGATTGTCGTTGATTTCCGGTCAGGAGGAGTATTAAATTGATCAACTCAATGAATAACATCTTATCATCCTCCGCTGCCAAGAACATCTTAAGAAAAATAATGCCGCCCATTCTGCTTTTATGTTTTGTTTCTATCTGTTTTTTCAGCCAGTTTTCTAACTCGGTAACGGTGGATGAATTTGTTCATTTTCCAGCCGGCATATATATTTTAAAAACGATGGACTGGCGGATGGATCATCCGGCGCCCCCGCTGGTAAAATGTTTCCCTGCTGTCAGCGCAATCTTCACGCATCCCGAAATAGAAACAAAATTATTCCAAAAATATCCGGATTTATACGGTCTGGGATACCGCTTTATGGAACAGAACAAAGACAGATACCGGTCAATCTTTACCTACGGCCGCAGTATGATTATTTTTCTGGGTTTTCTACTGGGGATCACAATTTATTTTTGGGGGAAAGAACTTTATGGATACAAAGGCGCCCTGTTTGCTCTAATTTTATATGCTTTTAATCCCAATATCCTGGCTCACGCCTCTCTCATTACCATGGATATAGGTGTAACACTGACAATATTCCTCAGCGTTTATGGCCTGTGGAAATATTTTAAAAAACCGAATGCCTTTTCGATTGTCATTGCCGGTGTTGCCTTGGGTCTGGCGCAACTCAGTAAGTTTACGGCGTTGCTGCTTTACCCGGTTTACTTTTTCATCTTTGGAACCTTATGCATCATCAGCCTCTGTAAAAGAAAAGACGAGGGGATAAAATCTTCAGTGATGACCATCAGCAAATACGGCAAAGATTTTCTCATGATCATTTTCATAAGCATTTTTATGATTAACCTCGGCTATTTGTTCTCCGGTTCTTTTATGCCTTTATCTGAATATAATCTTTCCAGCCGGCTTTTCAATAATCTCGCCTCATTACTATGGAGCGGACTTCCGGTTCCGCTGCCTGATCATTATATATCAGGGTTTGATTCCCAGTTAATGCAATCTGTCGGTGGAAACCCTTTTTATATCGGTTATCTGATGGGAGAGCACTCGATGTCGGGCTGGTGGTATTATTACATTGTTGCTTTTCTCGTCAAGAATCCGGTCTCATGGCTCATCATTTTATGCCTTACCGTCATCGCCTGGCTGGAAATTAAAATAGCACGCAATGATATCATTACGTTTCTCTGCATATCGATGCCGGTGATCTTCTATTGTATTTATTTCTCTTTTTTTACAAACATTCCCATCGGCATCAGATATTTGCTGCCAATATTCCCCTTTCTGTTTCTGGCATCCGGCTTTCTTTTTCATCAGGCCATCATAAAATTTAAACGCATACAATATCTTCTGATGTTTCTCATCATTATATATGTTCCATCCTCGCTCATTGCTTTTCCGGATTATTTATCTTATTTTAATATCGCCGCCGGGGGCTCCCGAAACGGAAGCCACTGGCTGATGGATTCCAACCTGGACTGGGGACAGAGCTTGCCTGCCTTAAAAAAATACATGGACAAAAATAACATTGATAAAATCAAACTGGGGTATTTTGGACGGGTTGATCCTGAAATATACGGCATCGACTATTCTCTTGCGGAACAAAAACCAACGCAAGGAATATACGCCATCAGCATAAATTTCCTCGTGGGAAGACCTTATTATCTTTTAAGGGAAAACACGCACGAATTGCTGTACATCGATATCAACTACTATGATCAATACAGGTATCTCGAACCGTCTGCCGTTGTCGGTCATTCGATTTACATTTTCGATCTGAGAAATAAATTTTCCGCACGGCCTTCAGGAAAGTTACATTATTGATGGTTATTCATTATTTACTGGCAACGGATATGAACACCGTCAACATCACGATGAGCATGAAGCAATGAATCCATTACAGAGTTCAATGATATGAAAATTCTGCTTGTACGTCCGCCGAGTTTTAAAATGCCGATCATCATTCCCAATCTCGGACTGGGATACCTCGCTTCGGTTCTCAGGCATAACGGGCACACGGTCAGTCTTCTCGATTGCGCGAAGACAAAGACAACCCACCGACAATATCGGGATTGTCTCATGGATGAACAACCGGACATCGTCGGCATCCAGATGCACACCTGCGATTTCTCCTCGGCCAGACAATGTATTGAAATTGCGAAGACTGTAAACGGCAAAACCGTTACCATCGTCGGCGGTCCGCATCCGTCGGGAGATCCGGAAGGAACCATGGAGATTCCCGGTCTGGATTATGCTTTCGTGGGAGAAGCCGAATCGGGCCTTCCCCGATTGCTGGAATATACCCGGTCTGCCGGTCAGGTTGCAATCGATTCCATCGACGGATTGGTTCATCGCCAAAACGGAAAAATCATAAAAAACAAAAAAGGGGCCATCCAAAACCCGGATGACATCCCCTTTCCCGGTTGGGATTTGATCGACCCGCAAACCTATCCGGCGGCGCCGCACGGCACGTTTTCAAAAAGTCTGCCTGTAGCGCCCGTCATAACCAGCAGAGGGTGTCCTTTTCAATGCACCTATTGCGGTGCGAACGTAAACACAGGCAGACACTTCCGGAAAAGAAGTGTCGAAAACATTGTTGAAGAAATAAAGTATCTGCAAAAGACATTCGGCATCAGGGAGTTTCACATCGAGGATGATAATTTCACGCTGGACAAAGCGCGTGTGATGGCATTCTGCCATAAACTCAAGGAAGAAAATATTAAGCTGCACTGGGCCTGCACCAACGGCGTCAGACTGGATACCCTGGACAAAGAATTGCTGCAGAACATGGAAAGCGCCGGGTGTTATTCTTTAGCGGCAGGAATCGAATCCGGTTCTCCCAGAATCATCAACGACATGAAGAGAAATGAAACACTCGACATCATGATTGAAAAAATCAATCTTATTGCCCGGGAAACAAAGATCAGAATAACGGGTTTTTTTATGATCGGCTACCCTGAGGAAACGAGAAATGATATTGAGAAAACCATCGAACTTGCTATGAAACTCCCTTTGCACAGAGCCCAATTCAGCAATTTTCTTCCCCTTCCGGGAACAGAAATATATGATCGGCTCATCCAAAGGAAAGAAATTGCTCCCGATACCCTGCCCTGGGATCTCTACCAGAATAATCGCGTCGTCTATACGCCGAAAAATATTTCGCCCCGGGAAATGCGACGACTGATGAGAAAAGCCTTCGCCGCGTTCTATTTTCGTCCCCGTATTCTTTGGGGATTACTCAAGGAGATCCATTCCCCGGGCCAGTTTCGTACAGTCGTTCGCCGTTTTTTTGATGTTTTCAGATAGATATTCCCCCTGATGAAATCTGCACCCTTCATTTCAGAGGACGCAACGATGCTTCATATTATCGGTTGTCAATAATTAATGATTCAACATCTCTTGAAAATATGATAATAATTCTACTTTAAGAAACGGAGCACATGACCAATGTATGAAGTTACGATAATAAAATCATTTTCCGCCGCACATCTGCTGGCCGACATCGGCGGCAAATGCGAAACATTGCACGGTCACAATTTCAAGGTTGAAGTATCCGTGGCAGCCGATCAACTCGACGCCAACGGTCTTTTGATCGATTTCCGGTTTTTAAAAAAAATCCTGGGGGAAATTCTTGACGATATCGACCACAAACACCTCAACGCGCTGGCCCATTTTAAAGGCATCAATCCCTCGGCGGAAAACATAGCAAAATATATTTACGATCAGATGGATGAAAAAGTCAAAACGGCCGGTGTGCACATGGTTCGGGTCAAAATCTGGGAATCGGAAAACGCCGCCGTGTCGTACACCCGGTAAGAACGCCAATGATGAAAAGAGCATAGTGCCATGATTGATATTCAAAGCCAGAAAGATTCTCGCAATATTGATATTAAAAAGGTCGGCGTAAAAAATATCAAATACCCGGTGATTGTACTTGACCGGGCCAAGGGAACGCAGTTGGTCAACGCAACGATCAACATGTATGTGAACCTGCCGCACCACTTCAAGGGAACGCACATGAGCCGCTTTGTGGAAGCGCTCAATGAATTCAAAGGCCAGATCAATATTAAAACGTTCCGGACTATTCTGGAGAAAATGCGGCAGAAGCTGCATGCCCATTCCGCCCACATGGAAATTGAATTTGCTTATTTCCTGGAAAAAACGGCGCCCGTTTCCAAGGCAAAGAGCCTGATGGAATACCGTTGTATCTTTGCCGGAGAAAGCAACGCCGAAACATCGGATTTTCTCGTGGGAGTGATTGTCCCGGTCACAACCGTCTGCCCCTGCTCCCGCGAAATCAGCCAATACGGAGCCCACAATCAAAGAAGTGTCGTGACGACAAAAGTCCGCTTCAAAAAATTTTTCTGGATTGAAGATTTAATCAGAATAGTGGAAGATTCCGCGAGCGGCGAAGTGTATTCTCTTCTGAAACGCGTTGACGAAAAATACGTTACGGAAAAGGCCTTTGAAAATCCGAAATTCGTGGAAGATGTTGTCCGCAGTGTCGCCGTGAAATTGAACAAGGATGACAACTTCACCTGGTATTGTATTGAAGCGGAAAATTTTGAAAGCATTCATAATCACAGCGCGTACGCTCTCGTAGAAAAGGGGTAATGGCATGCCGGCGAACAAATCGAAAAATTTTTTCAACCTGTATCAGCATGGCTTTATTCGCGCGGCGGTCTGCATACCGGAAGTCAAAGTAGCCGATCCCGTTTTCAACGCGAAGAAAACCATCGAACTGGCCCGCCAGGCGGCGCAACAGAAAGCCATTCTGGCTGTCTTTCCCGAAATGGGTTTGTCGGCCTATTCCAACGAAGATCTGTTTCACCAGGATGCGCTTCTGCAGGGAACGCTGCAAGCCATTGCAGATGTCAAAAAGGCCTCGGCAAGAATTAACATCGTTATGATCGCCGGCGCGCCGCTGCAGGTCGATTGCCGGTTGTTCAACTGCGCCGTCGTTTTCTACCGCGGACGGATTCTGGGCGTTGCGGTGAAATCCTATCTGCCAAATTATCGCGAATTTTATGAAGCCCGCCAGTTCACACCGGCGGACGCCGCTTTCTCTTCAAAAATTAAACTGGCCGGGCAGAACGATATCCCTTTTGGCGCCGATATCATTTTTAAAATCGCCAATATTAAACATTTCAGTTTTTTTATCGAAATCTGCGAAGACTTGTGGGTTCCGGTTCCACCCTCGAGTTTTGCGGCTATGGCCGGAGCGACCGTTATCGGAAATCTATCGGCCTCCAACATCACGATCGGCAAATCCGAATACCGTCAACAACTGGCGGCGAATCAGTCGGCACGTTGCGTTTCCGCTTATCTTTACGCCGCGGCAGGTCCCGGCGAATCGACAACGGACCTGGCCTGGGACGGCCACGCCATGATTCACGAAAACGGCAACCTGCTCGCCGAGTCACCGCGTTTTTCACAACAAGCGCAGATCATCTACAGCGACATCGATCTTGACCGTCTCGCTCAGGACAGAATGCGCCTGACGTCCTTCAGTAAAAACGCCGCTGCGCATAAAGAGAAAATTTTATCCTTCCGTAAGACCGAATTCGATGTCGATGTGCCGACAGGTAAAATTCTGCTGACCCGCGAATATCCCCGCTTTCCGTATATTCCGGCCGATCCTTCAAAGCGGGATCAGCGATGCTACGAAGCCTATAATATACAGGTACAGGGGTTGGCCAAACGGCTGAAAGCGTCCGGCATTCCCAATATCGTCATCGGTGTTTCCGGCGGTCTGGATTCCACGCACGCCCTCATTGTCGCCGCAAGGACCATGGATACCCTGAAATTGCCCCGGAAAAACGTCAAGGCGTATACCTTGCCGGGATTCGCCACATCGCGAAAAACCTACAACAATGCCCTGAAACTCATGACGGCCCTCGGCGTCGAGTCCAATGAGATCGATATCAAACCTGCCTGCCGTCAAATGCTCAAGGACATCAAACATCCGTATGCCAACGGCAAGCAAAAATTCGATATCACCTTTGAAAATGTTCAGGCCGGACAGCGTTCAGCGCATCTTTTCCGTCTGGCCAACATGCGCAACGCACTGGTGGTGGGCACGGGCGATTTAAGCGAACTGGCGCTGGGCTGGAGCACGTATGGGATCGGCGATCACATGTCTCATTACAACGTAAACGCCAGCGTTCCGAAAACACTGATTCAGCATCTGATCCGCTGGGTGGCCCAGACCGGGCAATTTTCACAGGATGTTTCCGATATTTTAATCGATGTGCTGAAAACGGAAATATCCCCCGAACTGATTCCGGGGAAAAACAAAGATCATCTCGTCCAGAAAACGGAAGACACCATCGGCCCGTATGAGCTCCAGGACTTTAATAATTTCTATATTTCCCGATTCGGTTATCTGCCTTCCAAGGTGGCTTTTCTGGCGTATCACGCCTGGAAGGACAGAGACAAAGGTCTCTGGCCCGATAATATCGCCCGGGAAAAGAAAAACGCCTATTCGTTGAAAGAAATCAAAAAATGGCTTCACGTTTATTTGTATCGATTCTTTAAAACATCGCAGTACAAACGCTCCTGCATCCCCAACGGCCCCAAGGTCGGATCCGGCGGCTCGCTTTCGCCGCGAGGCGACTACCGGGCGCCAAGCGACAGCGAGGCCGAAATCTGGCTGCAAAACTGGGCAACCATACCGGAGGAGGACATTCGATCATGAGAGCAACCTATAAAGATTTTGACGCCACCGAATTGTTTTGTCCCCGCTGCAAGAAAGCGGTAGCCGTCAGAAAAAGATTGCTGCTGATTCTTCAGGAAGGCGAAAAGTACGATTATACCTGCGTGCATTGCGGAACATCCATCGGCGACAAACTGGTCAAAGATTCTGCCCCTTCCGGTCTGGTCATCAACTGAAATTATTTATCCGATTTTTTTTTCAGGGCGGTTTTGAGTTTTTCCGCCAGCAATCCGGATCCAACAGTTCCCTGAGCATCATTATAGACCAGGCTCACTTCCTTGCCGTGTGCCTCTCCACCCAGATACTCCGCGAGAACCTCCCGGCTGTGAACATCTTCGTGGCAATAGACACAAAGATTTTCCCAGTTGCTTCCATCGGCGGGATTGTTGTGATGATTACCGTCTTTATGATGGACGGTTAAAAGATGTCTTTTTGATTCGGGAAACTCCCGGCCGCACCGCGCGCAAACAAGGCCGTTCATCGCCAGGGACTTTTCCCGGTAATCTTCTCCCGATGAAGATTGTTGAGCCTTCTTCATTTCCCGGACCAGCGCTTCCATCGGTTTAGCCGATTCGGACGAAGGCGCAGCCGGCTTTTTCTGAACCTTTACACTGCCCCACTTACTGGAAAACGTTACCTTGCCCATCGTTAACCTTGCTTCAATGTCTCATCTTTCTCTTTATTCAAAAGGACTTCCACAAAAACACGCAGACCTTTGGCAATGGACACAACATTTCTCATAATACGGAAAATCGGCAATTTCAGCGCCAGCGGCGCAAAATGATGGATATTACTGATAATGTCCCCCAGAAGCAGACCTGACATATTCGAGGGATGGGCAAAGTTTTGAATCTTTTTGTTGATGACCGAGGAGGAGCTGTTGACGTTCGTGGTAATTTCTTCCAGATTTTTCAATAACAGCGGCAGACTTTGGTTGAACGTTTGCAGTGTCATCTCCAGATCTTTCGATATGCGCCAGATTTGTACAAGAAGCGGAATACAACCGACAGCCAAAACGATAAGAATGCCAACCAAAATTAACAAGGCGATTTCCAGAGTCATTGATTTTCTCCTTTAAAGATCGTTTTTTCGAATCCTGTTATGATGTTTATAAACCAGACAGGGTCAGATTTTTTCTTTACCGAGTTCTTCTTTATACGCTTTCAGGCCCGCATCGATCGCTTTTTTGAGCTTGTTTTTATTGCTCAGCATGGCCTCAGACCCCTGCTGAGCCAGTTCGCTGATTTTCCCTTCCGCCTCCCCCGCCTTCGCTTTCACGGATAAGTTGACACCCTTCAAACGGTTCAGAGAATCCTCGTAAGCAAGCCTGCTCTTTTCCAGCGCCTTCTCATATTCCTCTTTCACACGAGCCAGCATTTCGTCGGTTTTGAGTAAAATATCATCACGTGTTTCTTTGCCGCTTTTGGGAGCAAACAAAATACCCAGAGCGATTCCAATCAGGCCCCCGATAAACAGACCTTTTAATACGTCACCGTTTTTTTCCGTCATAAAGCACCTTCCTTATAAAAAAGTAAATACCCCAAAGCTCGATTGACAGGATAATGATTATAAAATTTGCTTTTACTGAGTATAACATATTTTTAAAAATTAAACTTCTTCAGAAAAAAAATCGGACATTCCTTTCGGGGAATGTCCGATCAATCTATCCTGCTTTTGGATGCGATGCAATTATTTTGCAGGTGCAGGTGCAGGTGCTGCTTCGGGAGCAGGTGCTGGCGCTGCTTCAGGAGCGGGCGCGGGCGCTGCTTCAGGTGCCGGAGCAACCGGTGCTTCTACTGCAGGAGCTTCGACTGCAGGTTCTTCAGCTTTTTTGCAGCCTACGACTGCAAGAGACAAAGAAGCAACAAAAAGCATAGCAACAAAAATCGCAAATATTTTTTTCATTAACGGCTAACCTCCTTTCAAAGATTTCATAATAAACGGCTTTTTTAAAAGCCTGTTATCTGTATTGAACGGGAAGAATACGCTTTTTATTTGCCTTGTCAAGAATAATTTTCACCGTTTTTTGCGCCTTTTCTTTTCGATATTTTATGCAAAGAAATGCCCCTTTCCTGCAACTCAGAAAAAGAGCAGCCACGCATGCATCTTCTTGATATTATTGTTATTCATATTAACTTTCGTCTATGCAATTGAAACGAGCCGCCGTCCGCAGCAAAACAATGGCTCCTTCTTAAAGGAGACAATCATTCCTTCCTTTAATTCTGTAAAATTCAGAAAACCATTTTTGTGTATATTACCGGCTGATCGAATATGATATATAAAACGGGCTTGGAAACGTTGACGTCATAAAGACAAGCCGTGCATTCATGAAAAAGCAAGAGGAACGAGGAACATGGAAAGCCTTAACCGATTAATTGATCTCATCAGAAAGCTCCGCGCACCCGACGGCTGCCCCTGGGACCGTCAACAGAAAAAAGAAGACATCGGCAAATACATGCTGGAAGAAGCATATGAAGCCATTGATGCTCTTGAAAAGAAAAATCCGGAGGCCCTGAAGGAAGAACTGGGCGATGTGCTTTTTCAGATATTATTTATTTGCGAAATATGCGCTGAGTCAGGCTTGTTCTCCCTTGAGGATGTCATGGACGGCGTCAACGAAAAAATGATCCGGCGGCATCCCCATGTATTCGGCACTGTCAAAGTAACCTCCGTGCAGGATGTCAAAGACAACTGGCAGCAGATCAAAAAAAAGGAGCGCAAGGAAACCGGCCGGGAGAAAAGTCTGTTCTCCAGCATACCGCGCTCGCTTCCGGCTCTGAAAAGGGCGCAGAAAATTACGGCCCTGGCATCGCAATCCGGCTTCGACTGGAAAGACATCCGGAGTGTCCGGGATAAGCTGGAAGAAGAATGGCAGGAGTTTGAGGCTGCCGTAAGGGCAGAAAACCGCATCAAAACGGAGGAAGAACTGGGCGACATATTATTCACGATGGTCAATTTAAGCCGGTTTCTGCGTGTTGACGCGGAAACCGCCCTATCCAAAACGACAGATAAATTTCTGCGGCGTTTCGCTCATGTCACAGAACAGCTATCATCCCGCGGCTTAAAGCCGGAAGAAGCAACCCTGCAACAGATGGACGCTTTATGGGATGAAGCGAAAAAGAAGGATTGAAAATGAAGGACTTTCTTTGCGTGCTGGGATTAATATTCATTATTGAGGGACTTCCATATTTTGTCTTTCCCGAAAAACTAAAAATTTATCTTGCCAAAATAATGACCATGCCGGAATCCACCTTGAGATTTCTTGGAATATCTTCCATGATTATCGGATTGATTCTGCTTTTTCTGGGCAAAGGTTAAAAACAATAACATTGACAGTAAAATTATAATCTGATTACCTGCCCACACTTTTTCGGAAAGACAGCCCCATGGAATTAAAAGAGTTTTCATATGATTTGCCGGAAGAACTTATCGCTCAGCATCCCTGCGAAAAGCGTGATCGCGCCCGTCTGCTTTTTCTGGATAAACCCAAAGAGGCCTTGACGGATTTATCATTCTTTCAACTGCCTGATTTATTAGAGAAAGGAGACGTGCTCGTTATCAATGATTCCAGAGTAATTCCGGCCAGGCTTTTCGGCAAAAAGAAAACCGGAGGCATTCTGGAACTGCTGCTTTTGACCCGAAAGAAAACCGGTGAACAATCTCAAACATGGGAAGTTCTGATCAGGCCGGCCAAGAGGCTCCACGAGGGAGACAGGATAGACCTTTACAGCGCCTGCGAGGCAACGGTAACCGCGCGCATATCTGAAAAAAAATGGCTGCTGGATTTTTTTGCTCCCGAGGGTTTTGAATCCTTTTTGAAT